>JAABUN010000227.1_pt1 | contig 150162 bp, 157 predicted proteins | sample 5559311 | NCBI WGS metagenome assembly JAABUN01 (sample SAMN10711877, study PRJNA513370) | rock metagenome | isolation source: Antarctica rocks | place: Antarctica: Victoria Land, Siegfried Peak sud
CAGCAAAGCGCCAAGCCCTTCGAGTGGACCTTCACCAGAGCCAAGCTGCTCGACCTCACCCGCCGCCTCCAAGCCGACGGCCGCCTCGCCACAGCCGCCTGACCGTACTTCCGGGACGAGGTACTAGGCGTCGATGCCTCTGCGTTTCCCTTCAGCGGGCCGGCGTCCGGGAGATCGTGTGTCCCCGGTTCAAGTCCGGGATTCGCCATCCCGCCGCGGCTCGGCCAAGCGTAGGCTGCGCCCATGCTCGAGCTGGAGCGTCGTCGGCAGGCCACGGTGGACCACCTCGCTGTCGCCTACGCACTCGGCCACCTGGCCACGGACTCCCTCGAGCACCGGCTGGAGGTGGCGCTCGCCGCCCACGACTCCGGCGGACTGGGCGCGACGCTGTGGGGCCTTCCGGAACGCACCGCGCCGGCCTGGGCCGAGCTGCAGCTCGGCTCCGAGCGGCTGGCGCCGGTGGCCGAGCGTGACGTGTGGGTCATCGGCCGCAGCCGCAGCTGCGACGTGTGCCTCGCCGACCCGGCGGTCTCCGCCCGCCATGCGCGCGTCGCGTGCCGCGGACGCCGGTGGACGATCGCGGACCTCGGGTCGACGAACGGGACCTTGGTCAACGGCGTCCGGGTGGAGCACGCGGTGCTCGAGCCGGGCGACGAGCTGCTCCTCGGCGACGTCGCCGGAAGACTCGTCGGCTGAGCCGGTCGCGCGGAGCTTTCCTAGGCTTGCAGCTATGCGTGCCGCGATCATCGGTGCCGGCCCGTCCGGCTTCTACGCGACGGGGATGCTGCTCAGCGCGGGCTTCGCCGTCGACCTCTACGACGTGCTGCCGACGCCCTTCGGGCTCGTGCGCGCAGGCGTCGCGCCCGACCACCCCAAGATCAAGGCGGTCACGCGCGTCTTCGACAAGACCGCCAAGCACGCGGACTTCCGCTTCTTCGGCGGCGTCGAGCTCGGCAAGGGCATCACCCGCGAGGAGCTGCTCGAGCGCTACCACGCCGTCATCTACGCGATGGGCACCAGCGACGACAACCGCCTCGGCATCCCGGGCGAGGACCTGCTCGGCTCCCACGCGGCCACGCAGTTCGTCGCCTGGTACAACGGCCATCCCCACCACACCGACCACGAGTACGACCTCTCGGGGCAGCGCGCGGTGGTCATCGGCAACGGGAACGTCGCGATCGACGTCGCGCGCATGCTCGTGCTCACTCCCGACGAGCTTCACGCCACCGACATCGCCAACCACTCGATCGACGTCTTGGAGCACTCCAAGCTCGAGGAGGTCGTGCTGCTCGGTCGCCGCGGGCCGGTGCAGGCCGCCTTCACCAACCCGGAGCTGCGTGAGCTCGGCGAGCTCACCCGCGCCGACGTGGTCGTCGACCCCGCCGACCTCGAGCTCGACCCGGCCTCCGAGGCGATGCTCGCCGCGGCGGACGGCACCGTGACCCGCAATGTCGAGATCATGCGCGACTACGCCGGGCGCGCGCTCCACGGTCATCCCCAGCGCGTCGTGCTGAAGTTCCTGCGCTCGCCGATCGCGCTGCTCGGCGACGGCCGCGTCGAAGCCGTCCGCGTCGCGGTCAACGAGATCGTCGCCAGCGCCGACGGCCGCCTGCAGGCCGTGCCGACCGGCGAGGAGGAGGAGCTCCCCGCGAGCCTCGTGATCCGTTCGATCGGCTACCGCGGCGTCGAGATCCCCGGCGTCCCCTTCGACGCGCGGCGCGGGCTGATCCGCAACCTCGGCGGCCGCGTCATCGACGAGGGCGACGGCCCCCTGACCGGCGAGTACGCCGTGGGCTGGATCAAGCGCGGCCCGTCCGGAGTCATCGGGACGAACAAGAAGGACGCCGCCGACACCGTCGCGCGGCTGCTGGAGGACCGCGACGAGGGCCGCCTGGGCGCCCCCGAGCTCGAGCCGACCGAGGAGTGGGTGCTCGAGCGGGCGCCCGCGGCCGTCTCCTGGGCGGGCTGGGCGAACATCGACGCGCACGAGACCGGACGCGGCGAGCCGCTCGGCCGCCCGCGCGTCAAGGTCGTGCACACGGCCGAGCTCCACGACGTGGCCCGCACGCGCTGAGGAGCGCGCGCCCGCGCCCCGGCCGGCTCGTGCGTGGTGAGGCCGCGCCGGGCACCTCTCCACGCGTCGCCGGACGCTCAGCCCGCCTTCTGCAGCTCCCGCGCGAGATCGCCCGCCAGCGGGGAGGCGTCGAGCTTCCCGCCCGCGGCCTGCTTGCGCAGCGAGGCCATCACCGCGCGATCGATCAGGCGGCGCGGGAGCCGCCGCAGCACGAGGTAGGAGACGGTGCCCGAGCGCGTCGTGGCCACGTCGCGCTGCGGCCGGCCGAGCGACGCGCCGACGATCCGCGCCGCGACCGCCTTCAGCCCCTCCTCCGGCACGAGCCCGCGGCAGCCCTTCGCGAGCAGCTGCACGACGGTCTCGGCGCCGATCCCGCTCGCAGCGCCCGTGATGACGACGCGCTTCACCGCTCGACCCCGCTCCCGGCCAGCGGCCGGGCGTCGTAGTGCTCTGGGTCCCACTCCGAGGTGAGCTTCCTGAAGCGGAACGTGAAGTCGGGCCACAGCGTCGTGTTGTTGCCGTGCTCGTCGAGGTACCAGCTCGAGCAGCCGCCCGTCTGCCAGACCGAGTCGTCGAGCTGCGCCTTGAGACCCTCGTTGTAGGCGTCCTGCGCCGCCCGCTTCGGCTCGATCGCCGCGAGTCCGTCGCGCTTCATCGCCGCCAGCGAGTCGAGCACGTACTGCACCTGGCTCTCGATGACGTAGACCATCGAGGTGTGCCCGAGGCCCGTGTTCGGGCCGACGAGCATGAACAGGTTCGGGAACCCCGCCATCGTCGTGCCGCGGTGGCCCTTCATCCCGTCGCGCTTCCACGCGTCGCCGAGCGACTCGCCGTCGCGGCCGTGGATCATCCGCGCCACGGGCGGCGGCGTGACCTCGAAGCCCGTCGCGAGGACGATCGCGTCCGTCGGGTGCTCGACGCCGTCCTGGGTGACGATGGAGTCGGCGCGGACCTCCGCGATCGGGCTGCTCACCACGTCGGCGTTGGGCTGTGAGAGCGCGGGGTAGAAGTCGTTGGAGATCAGGATCCGCTTGCAGCCGATCCGGTAGTCGGGCGTCAGCTTCTCGCGCAGCACCGGGTCGGGGACCTGCTTGGCGAGGTGGCGGCGCGCGAGGCTCCCGGGCACCGCCAGGAGCGCCGTCTGCCGCGTGAAGGCGAGCACGTAGCTCTCGCGGCTCCAGTAGATCGCATCGCGCGCGAGCTTTTGCAGCGCCGGGAAGCGCTTGTAGAGCGCGCGCTCGACGCGGGTGAAGGCACGGTCGGTGCGCGGCACGATCCACGCGGGCGTGCGCTGGTAGACCTCGAGCGACTCGACCTGCGGCTGCAGCTTGGGAACGATCTGGATCGCCGAGGCGCCCGTGCCGATCACCGCGACCCGCTTGCCCGTCAGCGACGCGTCGTGGTCCCAGGCGGCGGAGTGGAACGTCGGGCCGGCGAAGGAGTCGATGCCCGGGATCTCCGGCGCACGCGGCTCGGAGAGCGCGCCGGCGGCGGAGACGAGGACGTCGGCGGTCAGCGTGCCGCGGGCGGTCTCGACCGTCCAGCGGGCCGTCGCGTCGTCCCACGTCGCCCGCTCGACCTTGGTGTCGGTCCACAGGCGGCTGCGGACGCCGAAGCGCTCGGCGCAGTCACGCAGGTAGTCGAGGATCTCGGGCTGCGGCGAGAAGGAGCGCGTCCAGCTCGCGTTGGGCGCGAAGGAGAAGGAGTAGAGCCGCGATGGCACGTCGCACGCCGCGCCCGGGTAGTCGTTGTCGCGCCAGGTGCCGCCCACGTCGCCGCCGCGCTCGAGGACGACGAAGTCGCGCTCGCCCTCCTGCTCGAGGCGGATCGCCATGCCCAGACCGGCGAAGCCGCTGCCGACGATCGCGATCCGCACCTGCCGTGGGAGCTCACGCGTACCGTTCCCTTGCGATTCCATGCTCAGCCCTTTCCAAGAAACATCATTGTCTCTACGAGGCGTAGAGTAGCCATCGTGAGCGCTCCGGGTCAAGCCGCCCCCCTTCCGCGCGGCCGCCACGCCGCTTCGCGCGCCGTCGTGGAGGAGTCTCAGCGCGGCCGGCTGCTCGGGGCGATGGCCGCGGTGGTCGCGGAGAAGGGCTACGCCCGAACCGCGGTGGCTGACGTCATCTCCCGCGCCGGGGTCTCGCGCAAGAGCTTCTACGAGCACTTCGCCAACAAGGAGGAGTGCTTCCTGCTCGCCTACGACGCGGGGGTCGACCTGACGCTCGGGATGATCGAGGACGCACTCGCGGCCGAGCCCGACCCGCTGGCCGCGACCCTCGCGGGCGTCCAGGGCTACCTGCGTGCGCTCGCCGCCCACCCGGCCTTCGCGCGGACGTTCCTCATCGAGGCCCTGGGAGCGGGAGCTGCGGCGCTCGACCGGCGTGCGGCGGTCCACGCACGCTTCGCCGCGCAGCTCGGCGCGGCGCACGAGGCCGCCCGCGTGGCGCTTCCGACGCTTCCCGCCGTTCCGGACTCACGGATGCGCGCGTGCGTGGGCGCGGTCGACGAGCTCGTGGTCGAGCACGTGCGCGTCGCGGGCCCCGAGGGCCTCGAGGCGCTCACGCCCGCGGTGGTCGACGTCGTCGTCGGCCTGCTCGTCGGCCACGAGACCTTCGCGCGGCTGCAGGAGGGTTGACCCGGCCAGTTCACCGTTGTCCGGTCTTACATCCGCTTCATGTGGGAACACCACCCTGAGACCTCCGCCCCTCGACCCTGAGCCACGAACCCATGCCTGCACCCAATCCCCTCTGGTCCGGCGACCGCGACCCCGGCCTGCGCGATCCCGACTCCGGAGCCCCGACGGAGCGACTGCCCGCCGCCGGCGGGCCGGAGGCCGTCACGCAAGCGATGCCCCCGGCGCCCCCGTTCAGCCCGCCGACGGCCCCGCCCGCAACGCAGCGCGGGCGCGGGCGCGGGAAGGGTGGGCGCGAGAAGGGCCCGAAGCGTCGCGGGCTGATCCCGGGGCTCGTCGTGGGTGCGGTTCTGGCGAGCGGCGCGTTCACGCTCGGCGCCGCGGTGACCGGCGGCGGCGCGGGCGACAAGATCGAGGCCGCCAAGCCGCTCGTGGCCTCCAAGGGCGGCACGGAGTCCACGCGAGCGGCCGCGGTGTACCAGAGCGCCGGCAACTCCGTGCTGCAGGTGCGCCGCGGTGGCGGCAGCGGCACGGGCTTCATCATCGAGGGTCCGGGGCTCGTGGTCACCAACGCGCACGTCGTCGGCAGCGCCAAGACCGTCCAGCTCGTGCTCGAGCGCGGCCAGAAGCCCGTGACGGCGACCGTGACGGGAACCGACGAGTCCTCCGATCTCGCCGTCCTCAAGGTCGATCCGGCCGCGCTCAAGGGTCGCCCGGCGCTGCCGCTGGCCGAGTCCGACGACGTGAACGTCGGCGACCTCGCGGTGGCGATCGGCTTCCCGCTCGGCCTCGACCGCACGGTGACCGCGGGCATCGTCTCGGGCATCGGGCGCCAGATCGAGGCGCCCAACGGCTTCTCGATCGACAAGGTCATCCAGACCGACGCACCGATCAACCCGGGCAACTCGGGTGGCCCGCTGCTCGACGCCCGCGGACGGGTCGTCGGCGTCAACTCCCAGATCGCCACGGCGGGCTCGCAGGGCAACGTCGGAATCGGCTTCGCGGTTCCGTCGGACTCCATCCGCGACGTCGTACCCCAGCTCAGCACCGGCAAGTCGATCGAACGCCCCTACCTCGGGGTCTCCACGGGGCCGCCGACCGACGGCAGCGCGGGCGCGCAGGTCGCCGAGGTCCGGCCGGGCGGCCCCGCCTCGGGAGCCGGACTTCGGGGTCCCGCGTTCCTCGGCGGCTCGGGTGGCGACGTGATCGTGGCCGTCGAGGGCAAGCGCATCAGCGCACCCGAGGATGTCTCGAGCGCGATCGCCGGCAAGGCGCCCGGCGACCAGATCGAGGTCGAGGTCCGCCGCGGCGGCGATTTGAAGAAGGTCGGCGTCACGCTCGGCAAGCGCCCGAAGTCGGCTGGCCCGTAGGGCTCCCGCCATGGACGCTCGAGCGTCGTGCGGGAGCTCTTCGCCGCCTTCGCCCGCGACGACGTCGCGGGCGCCGCTCCCCTGGTCCATGCCGAGTGCCGCTTCTGGCCCCAGGGGACGGCCGAGGCGGTCGGTCGCACGGAGCCCTACGTCGGCCCCGAGGGCGTCGCCGCGTTCTTCGCCGACGCGGCGCGGGCCTGGGACACGCTCGAGGTCCGGCCGGCCGACGTGCGCAGCGCGGGCACGGGCGTCGTCTGCTTCGGGGTCGCGATCGGGCGCCTCCGTGGCACCGCAGAGGAGCAGCGGATCCCGGTCATCTGGGTCTTCCGCCTGCGCGACGGCCAGCTCATCTTCGGGCGCGCCGCAGCGTCAGCCGCCGAGGCGCGCGAGCTCGTGGAGCCAAGCGCCGGCGCCGGGTGAGCGGCGCGATCAGCCGCGCGGTCGGCCGCGCGCGACGCTCGGGTGGTGACCTCTGAGAACCGGTTTCGAGATGAGGCGCCGTCCTGAGGGAGCCGGATCGTGGATGACAGGCGCCGCGCGATGCCTCGACCAATCCTGGTGAGATCGGTCGTGGTGTCGTGTGGCGACTGTCGCCGCGAGACGGTTTCCTAACGGCCGCGCCTTTTTGAAACCGGTTCTCAGATGGCGTCGCCGGGCGCGACGGCCTCGACGACCTTCGCGGTCGCCGTGACCTCGAAGGAGTAGGTCACGCCCGACGGCACCGCGTAGGAGTCGCCGGCGCGCACCTCGACGGGCTCCGCGTCGCCGACGCGCACCCGCAGCGCGCCCGAGAGGACGTAGGCGACGTAGTCGTAGGAGTTCGAGTGCTCTGGGTTCTGCTCCCCGGCCTCCTCGCCCTCCCACAGGCGCAGCGCGACCTTCGCGGTGCGGGCCAGGAGCTGCTCGCCGCGCTCGCCGGTGGAGGCGTCGGCGCCCAGGACGGTGTTCTCGTTGTCGGACATGGCCAAGGGAGTGCCCGGAGGCGGCGTGGCTCAGTCTCGGCCCGGCGCTCCCCGCGGCGCGGTCTGCGGTCGGCGCCGGCGGTGGCGCGTAGGCCGATCTGGGCACAATCCGCTGGTGCTGACCTTCGTCCGGATCTGGCTCCCGGCCATCGTGACGCTCGCGGGGCTCGCCGTCATGATCATCGGTGGCTTCGACGAGATCGCCCTCGAGGGCGGGGCGGGCATCATCGGCGCCGGACTCTCGATCTGGTTGATGAACGTCCTCTTCCGCGTCGGGCTGGACAACGACCGCGACCGCGACGAGGAGGACGCCGCGCGCGACTTCCTCGACGCACACGGCCACTGGCCCGACGAGCCGGCCCCACCGCCGCGCGCGCCCCGGACGTCGCCGGTTGCCTCGGCGGCGCCGGCTGACGCGCCGGCGCCGCGGCGTACCCCGCGAAGCCGCGGGCAGCTCCCGCCGCGCCGGCCCGGCTGACGGCTCCCCGGGAGGCTCCTGGACGCGGTCTAGCCGATCAGCACCGGGGTGCCGACGGGCACGCGCGGGTAGAGGGCCTTCACGTCCGCGACGTGCATGCGCAGGCAGCCGTGCGAGGCACGTGATCCGATTGAGCCATCCTCGCCCGTCCCGTGGATGCCGACGCCGTTAACGATGCCCATCCAGCGCGCCTTGAGCGGGTTGGCTGCCGAGCCGCCCGCGACGGTCGAGCCCTGCAGCTCACCGGCCCACGGCGAGTTGGGCACCGACCACGTCGGGTTGACCTGCTTGGAGGTGATCGAGAAGCGACCGCTCGGCGTCGGGTAGGCGGGCTGCCCCACGGCGACGCCGTAGCTGCGAGCGAACTTGAGCTGCTTGAACAGGCGAAGCTTGAAGTGCGACTTGTCGACGGTGATCACCGTTCCGTACCGGCGACGCAGGTCGTTCGCGTTGATCGGGGCTCGCAGCGTCGAGAGGCGCTGGTGCAGCGTGCGATCCGCGGACGGGTCGGCCAGCGCTGCGTCGATCAGCTTGCGCGCCCGCGCCCGGTCCAGGCCACGGCCCTTCTTGGAGCGGCGCACGACCATCTTGCGCAGCGTGATGCGCAGCGTCGCGTTGCGCGGCGACCGGTACACCTTGTGCGCGACGCCGGAGACGAAGTCGCGCACGGCCTTCGCGTCGTGGATGACCACGAGCGGCACGTCGCCGGGCGCGACCAGCTTGATCGCCGCCTCGGCGGTCCGCGTGCCGTTGACGGTCAGCCCCGCCTTGGCGGCGTCGAGCGTGAACGGCTTGCCGGCCACGCCGAGGACGATCGGCTTGGCCTGCAGGCCGGGCTCCACGCTGATCTTGAGCTTCTGCGCGGCCTGGATGACCGTCAGGTTGGCGACGTCGATCCCGCCGGCCGTGACGCCGGGCGCGATGCGCTTGGCCGGCGGCGGGGTCGCCGCGGTCGCGGGGGCCGCCACGGCGACGGAGACGACGGGCAGGAGCAGGAGCGAGCAAGCGCGCATCACTTCAAGGTACTCGCGAGCGAGTCGTTCGACGCCGCCGCGCGTGATCCTGCAAGCGGTCTTGCCGCGCCGCGCGAGCACCGGGCTTGAGCTGGCAGTCTCTCGGCGAGGAAGTCGCTTCCGGAGCCCGCCTAGGAGCCTGTTGATCTTTCGACCGTGTTCGCAGGGGGCCGCATCGCCCGTGCCAGGGGGCGACCGATGACGTGATCAATCCTGGTTGGATTGATGAGTCATCGGGTGGCGCCTGGTGCGCGCGAGGTGGTTTCCTGCGGGCGCGGGAAAAATCGACAGGCTCCTAGACGCGAGGACGGGTCAGGCGGCGGCACCCGCCGGGGAGCGGGCGGCCTCGGGCTCGGACGGCGCCGCGCCGGGCGCGGCGTGGGCGACGAAATCCGACTGGCGGACGAGCGTGAACGCCGCGAGCGCACCGAGCAGCGCGACGCTCGCGCCGATGACGAAGAGCGTGTCGAGCGCGCTTGTGTAGCCGGCCAGGAACGTCGCCTCGCGCCCGGGCCCCAGGAGGTCGGGCCGGCCGCTGGCGAGCACGTCGCCCGACGGACCACCCGGGAGCTTGCGCTCCAGCAGGCTCTGGAAGATCGCGCCGTAGGCCGCGATGCCCACGGAGATCCCGATCTGGCGGAACGTCGTGTTGATGCCGGAGCCCATGCCCGAGCGCTGGGGCGGCACGACGCCGATCGCCGTGGAGGCCAGCGGCGGGTTCGTCAGCCCGATGCCCACGCCCGCGATCAGGAAGCCCGGCAGCAGCGCCGTCCACTCCGAGCTGGCGTCGAGGCGGGCCATCAGCAGCAGCCCGATGCCCACGAGCGTCAGGCCGCCGCCCATCAGGAAGCGGACGGGCATGCGCTCGGTCAGCCGACCCGCGATCGGCGCCGCGAGGAACGACAGCAGCGTCACCGGCAGGAAGCGCAGGCCGGCCTCCAGCGGCGAGTACTGCAGCGCGTTCTGGATGTAGAGCGTGAGGTAGAGGAACAGGGAGAACATCGACGCGGAGAGCGCGAACGCGGCGATCGCGGCGCCGGTGAACGCGCGCTTGCGGAAGAGCTGGAGGTCGAGCATGGGCGCGGCGGCGCGCCGCTCGTAGGCGACGAACGCGGCTAGCAGCGCGACGCTCAGCACGGCGAAGGCGACGATCAGCCCGCTGCCCCAACCCTCCGCGTTTCCGCGCACGAGCGCGAAGACCCCGAAGAAGAGCCCGGCGGAGAACGTCGCGACGCCGACGACGTCGATGGGCTGCGCCTGGCCCTTGGACTCATCGACCTGCGTGAGCGCCACGGCGATCGTCGCAAGGCCGATGGGCAGGTTGAGGAAGAAGATCGACTCCCAGCTGACGTGCTCGACGAGTACGCCGCCGACGAGCGGACCGACCGCGACGGCCGCGCCCGTGACCGCTCCCCAGACGCCGAAGGCGGTGCCGCGCTGGCGGCCCTGGAAGTTGGCGGCCAGCAGCGCGAGCCCCGTGGCGAACATGCCGGCGGCGCCGACGCCTTGCAGCGCGCGGGCGAGCTCGAGGACGAGCGGGCTGCCCGCCAAGCCGCAGAAGAGCGACGCGAGCGTGAAGAGCGCGAGGCCTCCGACGAAGACGCGGCGCCGGCCGAGGACGTCGGCGAGGGAGCCGGCCGTCAGCAGCAGCGCGGCGAGGCTCAGCGCGTAGGCGTCGACGACCCACTGCAGGTCGGAGAACTCCGTCTTCAGATCGGCGGAGATCGCGGGCAGCGCGACGTTCACCACGGTGATGTCGAGCAGCAGCATGAAGGTCGCGACGCAGACCGCGGTGAGCGTCCAGCGCTGGTGGGTGTTCATGCGGGGCACCGTAGCAACTCGTCAGGCAAGTTGACCATCGCACGGGAGCGGCTTCGCGCCCGGCCGCGCGATCTTCCTCCCGGCAACCGAGAAGCCGCTGCACCTGCGCGGAAACGCACACGCATCGCGACGTGACTGCGGGACGTCAGCCGCGAGCGTCCGCGGCCGACCCTCCCAGCGTGCCCCATCCGCCCGAACCGTCCGACGGCGCCCCTACCGTTGCCCCTGTGCTCGTCCGAGACCTCACCGACGGCCAGGACCTCGACCAGGTCCTCCTGGTCCGCGAAGTCGAGCTGCGCTCCAAGCGCGACGGCGGGGACTTCTTGAAGGTGACGTTCGCGGACAAGTCCGGGGCGCTGACGGCGATGGTCTGGGACGGCGTGGACCAGGTCAAGTCGGTCTGCTTGGCGGGGCGCCCGATCCGCGTCATCGGCCGCCACGACATCCACCCGCGCTACGGCGCGCAGGTCACCGTGCGTGCGCTGCGCCCCGCGCTCGAAGGCACCTACGAGCTGGCGGACCTCTGCCCGGGCCCGCCGCGCCCCGCCGCGCAGATGGAGGGCGACCTGCGCGAGCTGCTCGCCACGATCTCAGACCCGCACCTGCGCGGCCTGCTCGAAGCGGTTCTCGGCCCCGACACCGACACCTGGCGCGCGTTCCGCGTGGCGCCCGCCGCCAAGCACTACCACCAGGCCTACGTCCACGGCCTGCTCGAGCACGCTCTCTCCGTAGCGCAGGGGGTGTCGGCGCTGGCCCAGACGTTCCCGGGGCTCGACCGCGACGTCGCGGTCACCGGCGCGCTGCTGCACGACGTCGGCAAGCTCGAGGAGTACACGCGCGACCCGCTGCGGATCGAGGTCACCGACACGGGCCGCCTGCAAGGGCACATCCCCCTGGGCTACTACCGGATCCGCCGTCTCATCGAGGACGTCCCCGGCTTCCCCGCAGACAAGACCGAGGCCGTCCTGCACATCATCCTCAGCCACCACGGCTCGCTCGAGCACGGATCGCCCGTCGTGCCCTGCACGCGCGAGGCGACGCTCGTGCACTTCGTGGACAACCTCGGCGGCCGCCTGGGCTCCTTCGACCGCCTCGAGAAGGAGCTGCCGGCAGGCGCTTGCTGGTCGGCCTACGACCGCGCGCTCGGCGCGGGCGCGTTCTTCGGCTTCGGCGTGCCCGAGGAGGCCGGGGCGCCCCCGGTGCGGTCGCCGACCGATGTCCTCGAGACGGGCGTGGCGGCGACGGCCGCAAGCCGATCGGCAGCGGCGGTGGCTCAGCCCGCCGCTGCCTGAGCCGCCAGCGCTGGCGCCAGCGCCAGCGCTGAGAGTCGCGGAAAGCGCGCGCGGCGCACCCAAACAGCGCAAAGAGCGGGCGGCAAGGCACCCGCGGCATTCGGCGCCCGCCGCCCCGCCCTATGGTCCCTCGCCATGGCGAAGGACACTGAGAAGCTGATCCGCCAGCTGTCCCTCATCTCCTACCTGATGGCCGAGCGCCGTCCGGTCACCGCGCTGGAGATCCGCCGGGACGTGGAGGGCTACAGCGGCATGAACGAGGACGCCTTCGCGCGGCGCTTCTACGCGGACCGCTCCGAGCTCGACGCGCTCGGCATCCTCCTCACCGTCGAGAAGCCGATCGACGGCGTCGCCGAGCAGGAGAACTACTCGCTGCGCCCGGAGAACTTCCACCTCCCGGCGATCGCCTTCACCGACCGCGAGCTCGCCTCGCTGCAAACCGCGCTGTCACTGCTCGACGGGGAGTTCGCCTACGCCGAGCCGCTGCGCATGGCACTGCAGCAGATCTCCTGGGGCCGCCCCTCGCCGCTCAACGCGCCCGATCAGGGCTCGATCGCGCTCGGCATCACCGGCAGCGCGGGCGGCCACGAGCTGACGAGCCGCCTGGCGAAGATCGAGACGGCGATCTTCCGCCACAAGACGATCACCTTCGACTACTACACGATGGAGCGCGACGAGATCGGGCCGCGCAAGGTCGATCCGTTCCACCTGCTCTTCCAGGGCGGGCAGTTCTACCTCCTGGGCCACAGCCACGAGCGCGGCGCCCTGCGCGTGTTCCGCCTGAGCCGCATCCGCGGCAAGGTGGCCTACGCCAGCAAGGCCGAGCACGACTTCCGCCGCCCCGCCGACTTCGATCCGCGTGCCTACGCCAACCGCGCCGACTGGCAGTTCGGCGAGGCGCGCGAGCAGGCGCAGGTGTGGATCTCCGACCGCATCGGCTGGCAGGTGGAGCGCCACTTCGGGCGCTTCGGCTCCGTCCGGGCGGGTGGAGACGAAATCGACGGCGGGATCGTCTTCACCACGGGCTACGCCAACGCGCGCCAGCTGGCCAGCTGGGTGATGCGCCTGGGCGAGCACGCCCGCGTGCTCGAGCCGGAGAGCCTGCGCGAAGAGGTCGCCGAGCGCGTCGAGCTGCTCGCCGAGCGCCACCGCGACCAAGAGCTCGAGCTCGCGCCGGAAGGCCCACCGCCGGGCGAGCTGCCCGCCTCGGCCAACGGAGCCGCCAACGGCCTGGCCGCCGCGGCCGCCCGCGCGGAACCAGACGAGCCCGGGCGCGAGGCCGCGATCCGGCCCGAGCGCTTCGCGCGCCTGGTGACGCTCGCGTCGGTGCTGATCGAGGCCGGCCGCGCCGGCGAGCTGCTCGAGGCCGAAGCGGTGTGCGCGCAGCTGCAGATCACCGAGCAGGAGCTGCACGAGGACGTCAACGTCCTCAACGTCGTGAACTTCGGCGGCGGCTCCTACGTGCTCTACGCCGAGGTCAACGCAGACGGGAAGATCGAGGTCGACCCCGAGCCGTACTCCGACAACTTCGCCCGCCCCGCGCGCCTGCTGCCCGTCGAGGCCAAGGCGCTCATCGCCGCCATCGACCTGATCGGCGACCATCTGCCCGAGGGCGCACTCGAGGGCGCACGCGAGAAGATCGTCGCCGCGCTGGGGGCCGACCCGTTGGAGCAGGGGCTGCAGTTCGCGCGCCAGGGCGCCGACGACTCGGACGTCGCGCGGGCGGTCTCCGAGGCGATCGTCGAGCGGCGCCTGATCCGCCTGGAGTACTACAAGCCCAACGAGGACGAGTTCTCCGAGCGCGTCCTGGAGCCCTACGCGCTGATCAACGGGCGCGAGGGCTGGTACGTCGCGACGTTCGACCCGAACAAGGACGCCGTCCGCCACTTCCGCCTCGATCGCGTCAAGGAGATCGAGCTGCTCGCGGAGGGATTCGAGCCGCGACCGGAGGTCGATCCCTCCGCCGACGTCGAGGGCTGGCCGCGCACGGGCGAGGTGCCTGCCTCGCGCACCGCGCGCGTCTGGGTCTCGCCGGAGCGGGCGCGCTGGGCGCGCGAGGAGCGCCACGTCCACCAAGAGCTCACCGACGGCTCGGTGGTCGTCGAGCTGAGCTTCGCCGGCTCCGACTGGCTCGTGCGCGAGGTGCTCAAGGAGGCCGGTGACGCCGCGGTTCTCGAGCCCGCCGAGGCGCGCGAGGCAGTCCGCGACGCGGTGGCGCGCCTTCGGGTCATGGGCTGAGACGGCGCCCGGCCACCGCACGGGATTGCAGGAAGGCCCAACCCGGCGGCGCAACGGACCGTGGCGTGCATGCTTGCCCGCCACGCGTCAACCCCACCGCCTCACTTGCCACCCCGCGCAACCTCCCCACCGCTCCCTGCGTTACAGGGGGCATGCGTTGCTTCCGCCTGCTGCCCGTCGCCCTCCTCGCCGCCGCCGTGGGGCCCGCCGCCGCCGCGGCGGACGCGCCGTGGTCGGAGCCCGCGACGATTCCCGGCGCGTCGGGCTACGACGCGGAGCTCGTCTTCACCCTCGCGGGGCGCGGCGTGCTCGCCACCACCGACGCGTCGGCCACCAACGGGCAGGGGACGCTGCTGGCGCCGGTCGGGACGGACGGGCGGCCCGGAAGCGGCAGACGGGTCCGGATCACGGGAGGCCTGGTGGCCGCCTACGCGAAGGACCACGTGCTCCTCGCGGGCACGACGCCGGCCACCACCGGCGCCGAGGCCGACGTCGCCCGCGTGGAGGTAGCCGTAGGAACGCCCGCCGGCGGCGTGGGCACGCCGCGCGCGCTGCCTCAGACCACGCGGCAGCAGCTGCTCGCCGTCGCGGGCGGCCCGGACGGGACCGCGGCACTCGTCACGGGCTCCTACACGGGCCACCGGGAGCGCGTCGTCTGGATCCGCCGCGGCGGCGTGACGCGGCGGGCCCTGACGATCCGCGTCGGCGAGCGCGCTCGCGGCGCAGCGGTGGCGGTCGACTCCCACGGCGACGTGCTCGTGGTCTACGAGGACGATCACGCGATCTTCTCCCGGCACCTCGGGCGCACCGGCCGCGCGGCCCCCGCGCACCGCTTGGGTGCGGGCGTCCAGTCCCTGATCCAGGCGCGCTTCGCCGAGAGCGGGCGCCAAGAGGTCGCCTGGATCAGCCAGCGCGTCAGCGAGGGCGACGCGGCCTCGCCCGCGGTCGTCTCCTACACGAGCGCCGCCCGCGGCCGCGGCTTCACCGCCGCCCGGGTGGTGGGGCGCTCGAACGTCACCGGCGCCGGTCGCTACGTCCAGGGTCCAGGCGTGCGGCTGGTCGGCTCGGGCAGCGACAGCTCGATCCTCGCCCTGACCGTCCACGACGGCTCGCGCTACCGCGTGCGGGTCGCCGACGTCGTCGCGGGCTCCGTCGAGGCGGCGCAGACCGTGTCACCCGACGGCGAGGACGATGTCCTCGGTGCGCTGGCCTACGCCCGGGCCGGCGGGACCGTCGTCCTCTGGCGCACGGGCACGCGTGGTGCCGACGCGAGCGGCCCGCAGCGCGTCGTCGCGCGGGTGCGGCCTCCGGGCGCCGTCGCCTTCGGCCCGTCCGAGGGCGTCAGCCCGCCGGTGGACAGCTCCTCGTCGCAGGCCCGCGACGCCGCCACGGTCCCCTACGCGCCCGGCGCCGCGATCGACCCCGTCACCGGCACGGCGCTGGCGGCCTTCGGCTTCCTTGCGCCCGGAGTCGCCCTCAGCGCGCGCCCGGCCGGTAGGGAGAGCGGGCCCCGACTCTAGGAGCCTGTTGAGGAATAGCCGTGTGCGTCCGGCGAGCCGCATCGCCCGTGCCAGGCGCCGACCGATGACGTGATCAATCCTGGTTGGATTGATGAGTCATCGGGTGGCGCCTGGTGCGCGCGAGGTGGTTCGCCGGGCGTGCGCGGATTCTTCAAAAGGCTCCTAGGATCGCCGGGTGCCCAGCCGCCGCGACCTCATCAAGATGACCGACGCGGAGGTCGCCTCCTTCCTCGACGAGCAGCGGACGGTCATCTGCGCGACCAACGGGAAGGACGGCTGGCCGCACCTCATGCCGCTGTGGTTCGTGCTGCGCGGGGAGACCATCTGGGCGTGGACGTTCGCCAAGTCGCAGAAGACGCGCAACCTCGAGCGCGACCCGCGGGCGACCCTCCAGCTCGAGGCGGGGACGGAGTACCAGGAGCTGCGCGGGGTGATGCTCGAGACGGAGGTCACGATCCACACCGACGTCGAGGCCGTCCTCCCGGTCGGACTCGAGGTGTTCGCCCGGTACGCGCCGCCGGGCTCCGAGGGTGCGCTGGCCGACGACGTCAAGGCCATGGTCCGCGCCCAGGCCGAGAAGCGCGTCGCCTTCGAGTTCGCCGAGCGGCGACGCACCTCGTGGGACCACCGCAAGCTCGGCGGGGCGTACTGACGAGAGGCGCACGTCATACCCTTCGCCACGTGACTCCCCTCAAGGGCCTCATCCTCTCCGGGGGCAAGGGCACGCGTCTGCGTCCCATCACGCACACGAGCGCCAAGCAGCTGGTTCCCGTCGCCAACCGGCCGGTCCTCTTCTACGGCATCCAGGCGATGGCCGACGCGGGCATCGAGGAGATCGGGATCATCATCGCGCCCGAGACGGGGCCGGAGATCCAGGAGGTCGCCGGCGACGGGTCGCAGTTCGGCGTGAAGATCACCTACATCACGCAGGACGAGCCGGCGGGCCTGGCGCACGCGGTACTGACCGCCGAGCCGTTCCTCGGCGACTCCCCGTTCGTCATGTACCTCGGCGACAACCTGCTGCAAGGTGGCATCTCAGAGCTCGTAGCGAACTTCCAGGCGAACGCGCCCGACGCGCTGATCCTGCTGACGCCCGTCGAGGACCCGGAGAACTTCGGCGTGGCAGAGCTAAAGGACGGCGTCGTCGTGCATCTCGCCGAGAAGCCGAAGGAGCCCAAGACGAACCTCGCGCTCGTCGGCGTGTACATGTTCACGGCCGGGATCCACGACGCGGCGCGCGCGATCGAGCCCTCGCCGCGCGGGGAGCTCGAGATCACCGACGCGATCCAGCACCTCGTCGACACCGGCAAGCGCGTCGAGCCGCACGTCGTGCGCGGCTGGTGGAAGGACACGGGGCGTCTGGCGGACATGCTCGAAGCCAATCGCCTGATCCTCGACGTGATCGAGCGGCGCAACGACGGCCAGCTGCTGGACTCGATCGTCGACGGCCGCGTGGTCGTCGAGCCGGGAGCGACGCTCCTGCGCGCGACGGTCCGCGGGCCGGCGGTGATCGGGGCGCGGGCGCACCTGGAGGACTGCTACGTCGGCCCGTACTCGGCGATCGGGGAGGACTGCGTCGTGCAGGACGCCGAGGTCGAGCACTCGATCCTGCTGGCGGGCTCGGAGGTCCGCGGCCTCGACGGGCGCATGGAGAGCTCGCTGCTCGGGCGCAACGTGAAGATCGGCCGCTCCGCGCGGCAGCCGCGCGCCTACCGCTTCATGGTCGGCGACAACTCCGAGATCGAGATCCTGTGAGGCTCCTGGTGACCGGTGCGGCCGGGATGCTCGGGCACAAGGTCGTCGCCGCGGGAGAAGCCGCCGGCCACGAGGTCGTCGCCGCCGATCTCGCGGAGTGCGATCTCACCGACGCCGAGGCGACCTCCGCCTACGTCGCCGCGACGGCGCCGCAGGCGATCGTCAGCTGCGCGGCCTACACGGACGTCGATGCGGCCGAGGAGCACGAGGACATCGCGCTGCGGGTCAACGCCGACGCGGCCGGCAACCTCGCGCGCGCCGCTGCCGCCGTGGGCGCGCGGGTCGTCCACCTCTCCACGGACTACGTCTTCGACGGCGTGAACGACCGCCCGTGGCTGGAGTCCGACCCCCCGCGCCCACTCGGCGCCTACGGCCGCACGAAGCTCGCCGGCGAGGAGCAGGTCGCGCTGGCCACGCCGCAGCACGCGATCGTGCGGACCGCGTGGCTCTTCGGCGCCGGCGGGCCGAACTTCGTCGACACGATGCTGCGCCTGGCCGCCGACCGCGACGAGGTCGCGGTGGTCACCGACCAGACGGGCTGCCCGACGTGGACCGGCCACCTCGCGCCCGCGCTCGTCGTCCTCGCGGCGAGCGACGAGACCGGCGTCTTCCACGGCGCGGGCGGCGGGCAGTGCACCTGGAACGATCTGGCGGCCGAGACCTTCACGCGCGCGGGCCTCGCCTGCCGCGCGACGCCGACCACCAGCGACGCGTTCAAGCGCCCAGCGCCGCGACCGGCGTGGTCGGTTCTCGGCACGGAGCGCTCGCCCGGTGTCGTGCTGCCGCCGTGGACCGAGGGCCTGCAGGGCCACCTGGACGAGATCGAGGAGAACGCATGAAGCTGCTCGTGTGCGGCGGGGCCGGGTTCATCGGCTCGAACTTCGCGCGGCTGCGCGCCGCCGGCGGCGACGAGGTCGTCGTCCTGGACAAGCTCACCTACGCCGGGCGCCGCGAGAACCTCGAGGACGTCGAGCACCGATTCGTGCACGGCGCGATCGAGGACCCCGAGAAGGCCGCCGAGGCGATGGACGGCGTCGACGCCGTGGTCAACTTCGCCGCCGAGACCCACGTCGACCGCTCGATCGCCGAGCCCGACGCCTTCGTGCGCACCCACGGCCAGGGCACCTACGTCCTGCTGGAAGCGGCCCGGGAGCGCGGGCTGCGCTACGTGCAGGTCTCCACCGATGAGGTCTACGGCTCGATCGCGGAGGGGTCCTTCACGGAGTCCTCACCGCTCGCGCCGTCGAGCCCCTACTCGGCGACGAAGGCGGGCGCCGACCTGCTCGTCGGCTCCTACTTCGACACTTTCGGCCTCGAGACGCTCATCTGCCGCGGCTCCAACAACTACGGCCCGAGCCAGTACCCCGAGAAGCTCATCCCGCTGATGATCCTCAACGCCCTGCACGGCAACAAGCTGCCCGTGTACGGCGACGGGCTGAACGTCCGCAACTGGCTCTTCGTCGAGGACTTCTGCCGCGGCATCGGCCACGTGCTCGAGCACGGCGTTCCCGGTGAGGTCTACAACGTCGGCGGCCCCGACGAGGAGGACAACATCACGGTGGTGCGGCGCATCATCGAGATCGTCGGCGGTGATCCCCAAGCGCTGATCGACTACGTGACCGACCGCCCCGGCCACGACCGCCGCTACTCACTCGGCTCGGAGAAGGTGCGCGCGCTGGGCTGGGAGGCGCAGGTCCGCTTCGAGGAGGGCCTGGAGCGCACCGTCGCGTGGTACCGCGACAACCCCCGCTGGTGGGGGCCGATCCGCTCCGGCGACTACCGCGCCTACTACGAGCGCCAGTACGGGACGCAGCTGGGCTAGAGAGCCGGAGCCGCGGTTCGTAGACGAACGTCGAGTGCCACGCGCGCAACGCCGGGTACAAGCGGTCTTCGCCAAACAAGCCACCAAGGAGCAGTCACATGGCACCCACTCCCCCACGTCGAAGGACCCCTGCGCGCCCGTCGGCTTCCGGCCTCCGCGCCGCCACGTCGCGCCCGAAGGCCGGCGCCGCCACCAAGCCGCGCCCCAGGGCCGGCGCCGCCAAGCCGCGCCGCACGCCCACCAACGGCCTGCGCCGTCGCAAGCCCGAGCCCCAGTCCAACGCCAAGAAGCTCGTCGGAGCGGTCTCGGGCGCGCTGCCCGGCCTCATGGAGAAGGCGGCCAAGCCGGCCAAGAAGGCGAAGCCGAGCGGCAAGCGCGGCGCCGGCCTCGCCCTGGTCGGCGGCGGCGCCGCCGCGGGCCTCGCGGCGCTCAAGCAGCGTTCCAAGCGCTCCGAGGCCGACACCACGCCGGTCACGCCGGTCGCGGCCGCCCCGTACACGCCGCCGATGCCCGCGGCGACGCAGAACGACGTCGGGGGCCCGGCCAGCGACGTGCCGCCCCTGCCGTAGCTCCGGGCGAGCGGGCCGCCTCGGCGGCCCGCTCCGTGCCCGAGCGCCCGCGGGCTACCCGACGCCGGAGAGCTTCCAGCGCGGGCCTTCCTTGACGAGCGTGAAGCGCGCCTGCTCCTCCACCTCCCCGGTGCCCGTGGGCTGCACGAGCGCCACCGCGTCGGTGCCGGAGATGCGCACGTCGCGCACCGCGAGTTCCGTCTTGTCGACATCACGCAGCGAGAGCTCGAGCTGGTCCGGGCAGCGGGAAGTGCCCTTGGCATCGTCGAGCTGCTTGACCAGCGGCGCGGCGAGGTAGTCCGAGCAGAGCTGCTTGTAGTCGCGCTTGCGCGCCGCGTCGGAGAAGTCGCGGACGGCTGCGGAGACCGCCTGGCGCTCCGGCTCCCGGAAGCTCGCCGAGGACACGTCGGAGCCCGCCTGCGCACCGCAGCCCGCCGCGAGCGCCGCTGCCGCGACGAGGACGACGGCGAGCGGACGGCGCGCGGACATGGCGACCACTCTAGGCAACGACGTCCGCCGCTGGGACGCCGGGCTCACGCGACGTCGACGCCCCCTTCGAGCGCCTGCGAGCCCCACCGCAGCGACGCGTACCCTCTCCGGCGGATGCCCGACACCGCTCAACCCCCCGCAGCGGCGCCCGTCCCGCGCGGACGCCACGCCCCGCCGCTCGAGGTCCGCGTCGAGGTGCAGCGCCACCGGCTCTTCACCGCCGCGGCCACCGTCTTCGCCCGCGTGGGCTTCGCCGACGCCAGCGCGGAGGCGATCTCGCGCGAGGCCGGCATGTCCAAGGCGACCTTCTACGAGCACTTCGCCAACAAGGAGGAGTGCATCCTGGCGCTCTTCGACCGTGCCGCGGACTACGTCCTGCACGAGATGGCGTGCCACGTCGGCTCGGCCGACGAGGTCGAGAGCTACGAGGCCTGGGTGGCCCGCAGCCTCCAGGCCTTCCTCAACATCCTCGCCGCCCACCCCGATCAGGCGCAGACGCTTCTCGTCGAGGTCATCGGCGCCGGGCCACGGGCCGGGGGAAGGCGCGACGCGATCATGGACCTGTTCGCCGACCTCCTCCTGCGTGACAACGCGGCGGTCGCCCCGCGGTTCGGCTGCCCGACGTTCGCCTCGCGGGACGACGCCTTCGCCTGCATCGGTGCCACTTTCGAAGTGGTCTCCCGGCAGCTGCGCACGCACCAGCCCACGGACATCCGCGACGTGGCGCCGACGCTGGCGCGGGTGATACACGGCGTACTGCACGAGGCGGCGCGCGGGTGAGCGGAGGGCTCGCCGCCCTCGAGCACGAGATCACGAGCTGCCGGCGCTGCCCGCGCCTGGTCACCTGGCGCGAGGAGGTCGCGGCGGTCAAGCGCCGCGCCTTCGCCCACGAGGAGTACTGGGGACGCCCCGTCCCCGGCTTCGGGGATCCGCAGGCCCGGCTGCTCATCCTGGGGCTGGCTCCCGCCGCGCACGGGGCCAACCGCACCGGGCGGATCTTCACGGGCGACCGCTCGGGCGACTTCCTCTTCGCCGCGCTGCATCGCGCGGGCTACGCCAACCAGCCGGCCTCCGTCCACGCCGGGGACGGGCTCGAGCTCGCGGACGCGTGGATCTCCGCGGCCGTGCGCTGCGCCCCGCCCGCGAACAAGCCGACCCCGCAGGAGCGCGACACCTGCCTGCCCTGGGCGGTGGAGGAGCTCGCGCTGCTCGAGCACGTCGAGCTCGTCCTCTGCCTCGGGGGCTTCGCCTGGCAGGCCGCGCTCCAGCTGCGCGCTGCCGCCGGCGAGCCGATGCCGCGCCCCCGTCCCGCCTTCGGCCACGACGCGCTCTGGATCCAGCCCGCCCACGGCGGAGGCGCTCGCTGGCCGCTGCTCGGCTGCTTCCACCCGAGCCAGCAGAACACGTTCACCGGGCGGCTCACCGAGGCGATGATCGACGAGACGCTCGCCCGTGCACGCGAGCTGACCGGTGGCTGACGCTCGGGCCGGGCGGGAACGCGGGATCGCCTGATCGGGCTGTCGACGCCGAGCGCAGTCCGCTCGGCCGGTGGTGCGCGAGCGTCGATCGGGCCGCTCGTCGTCGGCTTGCGGCGCGGGAACGCAAGCCGGCGGGAATACCCTGGCCGGATGCCGCTGAGCGCGTTCACCCCCTCGGTCGCGCAGTGGTTCGAGAACGCCTTCAAAGCGCCGACGGAGGTCCAGGCGCAGGCCTGGCCCGCGATCGCCACGGGCGAGCACACCCTGATCTCCGCCCCGACGGGCTCGGGCAAGACGCTCGCGGCGTTCCTCTGGGGCCTGGATCAGTTCGTCCGCGAGCCGACGCGCGAAGTGGTCGGGACGCGCCTGGTCTACGTCTCGCCGCTGAAGGCGCTGGCCTACGACGTCGACCGCAACCTGCGCGCGCCCCTCCGGGGCATCGGCGCCGACGTGAGCGTCGCGATCCGCACGGGCGACACCTCGCAGAAGGAGCGTGCGGCGATGAAGCGCACGCCGCCGGACATCCTGATCACGACGCCCGAGTCGCTCTACCTGATCCTCACCTCGCAGGCGCGGACGATGCTCGAGAACGTCCAGAGCATCATCATCGACGAGATCCACGCCGTGGCTGCCACGAAGCGCGGCTCGCACATGGCGCTCACGCTCGAGCGGCTGTCGGCGCTGAACACCGACCACGAGGTCCAGCGCGTCGGGCTCTCCGCGACGCAGAACCCGCTCGAGGAGGTCGGCCGCTACATGGTCGGCCCGAAGCGCAAGTGCACGATCGTCGACGCGGGGATCCGCAAGCCGCTGGATCTGAAGATCCACGTGCCGGTCGAGTCGATGAAGGAGCCGGAGCAGTCGACGGGCGATCTGGACCCGCTCGACCCGCTCGTCGGCGGAGAGGCGACGCGCAAGTCGATCTGGCCGGCGATCTACCCCGAGATCCTCAAGCTCGTCCGCGAGCACAAGTCGACGATCGTCTTCGTGAACAACCGCCGCGGGGCCGAGCGGCTGGCGCTGCGGCTCAACGAGCTGGCGACCACGCAGGCCGAGGAGCACGACGAGGCCGGGGATGACGGCAGCGACGGCGCGGGCCGCAGCGGCGGCGGCGAGCCGGTCGGCGCGATGTCGATCGCCCGCGCCCACCACGGCTCGCTCGCGCGCGAGGAGCGCACCGTCGTCGAGGAGCTGCTCAAGAGCGGCGAGCTCCCGTGCCTCGTGGCGACCTCGTCGCTCGAGCTCGGCATCGACATGGGCGCCGTCGACCTCGTGCTGCAGATCGAGTCGCCGAAGTCGGTCGCCCGCGGCCTGCAGCGCATCGGCCGCGCCGGCCACAACGTCGGCGACACCTCCAAGGGCCGGATCTTCCCGAAGTTCCGCGGCGACCTCCTGGAGTGCGCGGTCATCACGAAGCTCATGCGCGAGGGGCGCATCGAGAAGACCGTCGTGCCGAAGAACGCGCTCGACGTGCTCGCCCAGCAGATCGTGGCGATCGTGGCCTCGAGCGATCCAGAGCCCTACAGCGTCGACGGCCTCTACGCCCTGGTCACGCGCACGCACTCCTACGCAGAGCTCACGCGCGAGCTGCTCGAGAACGTCCTCGACATGCTCGACGGGCGCTATCCCTCGCAGGAGTTCGCCGAGCTGCGCCCGCGGCTGGTGTGGGATCGGGTGGGCGGCACGCTGCGCGCGCGCAAGGGCGCGCAGGGCCTGGCGATCGTCAACGCGGGCACGATCCCCGACCGCGGCCTGTTCTCCGTCGTGCTGCCGGACGGCCGCCGCGTCGGCGAGCTCGACGAGGAGATGGTCTACGAGGCGCGTCCGGGCCAGACGTTCCTGCTCGGCGCCTCCTCGTGGCGGATCGAGGAGATCGGCCGCGACCGTGTCGTCGTCACGCCCGCACCCGGCGCGCCCGGAGCGCTTCCGTTCTGGAAGGGCGACAGCGTCGGGCGGCCGAAGGAGCTCGGGCAGGCCGTCGGGCAGTTCGCGCGCGAGGCGGTATCGCAGACGCCGGAGCAGCTCGAGCAGGACTACGACCTGGATCCGCGCGCAGCGCGGAACCTGATCGACTTCCTGCAGGAGCAGCAGGAGGCGACGCGGATCGTGCCGAGCGACAGGACGCTCGTCGTCGAGCGCTTCCGCGACGAGATCGGCGACTGGCGCATGTGCATCCTGTCGCCCTACGGGGGCAGAGTCCACGCCGCCTGGGCGCTGGCGCTCTCCGCCCGCATCCGCGACACCTACGGCCTCGAGTCCGACGCGATCTACTCCGACGACGGGATCATCGTCCACCTGCCCGACGCCGACGAGCCACCCGGGGCGGAGCTCGTGATGGTGCCGCCGGACGAGCTCGAGGAGCTCGTCGTCGGCGAGCTCGGGAGCTCCGCGCTCTTCGGCGCGCGCTTCCGCGAGAACGCCGGCCGCGCGCTGCTGATCCCGCGCGCGTACCCCGGCAAGCGGACGCCGCTGTGGCAGCAGCGGCTCAAGTCGCAGTCGCTCCTGGAGGTCGCCAAGCGCTACGCGGACTTCCCGATCATCCTCGAGACCTACCGTGAGTGCCTGCGCGACGTCCTCGACGTGCCCGGCCTGGAGGAGCTCCTCACCGGCCTGCACTCGCGCGAGCTCGGCCTCGTCGAGGTGGAGACCCAGAGCGCGTCGCCCTTCGCCAGCGCGCTGCTGTTCGACTACGTCGCGACGTACATGTACGAGGGCGACACGCCGAACGCCGAGCGCCGGGCCGCGGCGCTCTCGCTCGACCGCGACCTGCTGCGCGAGCTGCTCGGCCAGGAGGAGCTGCGCGAGCTCATCGACCCCGACGCGCTGGGGCAGGTCGAGGACGACCTCCAGCACCGCTCCGACCGCACCAAGGCGACGTCGAAGGACGCCTTCGGCGACTTGCTGCGCCGGGTCGGCGACCTCACGCTCGTCGAGGCGGCGGCGCGCCTGGCGCCCGGCCTCGACGCCGAGCAGGTGCTGCTCGAGCTCGCCGCCGAGCGCCGCGCGATCCGCGTGCGGATGGCCGGCGAGGAGCGCTGGATCGCCGCCGACGACGTCGGCCTCTACCGCGACGCGCTCGGCGTCGTGCCGCCCGGCGGCCTGCCGGAGGTGTTCACCGCCGATGTCCCCGACGCCCTGACGAAGCTCGCCAAGCGCTACGGCGCGACCCACGGCCCGTTCACCACCGAGGAGCTGCGCGAGCGCTACCGCGTCGACCCGACCGCGCCGCTGGAGTCCCTGGAGCGCACGGGTGACCTCGTCCGCGGCGAGCTGCGGCCGGGCGGGACCGAGCGCGAGTGGTGCGACGTCGAGGTGCTTCGCCGCCTGCGCCGCGCGTCGCTCGCGGTGCTGCGCAAGGAGATCGAGGCGGTCGACCAGCGCGCGCTCGCCGCGTTCCTGCCGTCGTGGCAGGGCATCGACCGCCACCCCGCGGCGGGCGCCGGCGTCGACCGGCTGCGCGAGGTGCTGATCCCGCTGCAGGGCATCGCGCTGCCCGTCGAGGTGTGGGAGCGCGACGTGCTGCCGCGACGCTGCGGGGCCTACTCGCCAGTCTGGCTCGACCAGCTGTGCGCGAGCGGCGAGGTCGTCTGGGTCGGTGCGGGCGCGATCGGGCGGAGCACCGGCCGCGTGGCGCTCTACTTCCGCGACGACGCGGAGGCGATCGGCTCGCCGACGGTGAAGGTCGAGCGCCCCGACCTGCCCGAGCACGACGTGCTCCGCGAGCGGCTGGGGCTCTCGCCGTGCTTCTTCACCGACCTGCTCGGTGAGCTCGCGATGGGGCCTGAGCAGCTGCAGGAAGCCCTCTGGGATCTCGTGTGGGCGGGCGAGGTGACCAACGACGCGTGGGCGCCGCTGCGCGCGCCGAAGCAGACGCTGGCGCGCGCGAAGCCGAAGCTCAACCGCCCCGGCCGCAGGTTCGGCTCGCGCCGCACGGGGTCCGCCGCGACACCGACCCAAGGCCGCTGGGCGCTCTCGACGACGATCTTCCGCCGCGAGCCCGAGCCGGGCGCCCGCCGCCGCGTCCTCGCCGAGCTGCTGCTCGAGCGCTACGGGATCGTGACCCGCGAGCAGGTGCTCGCCGAGGGGATCACGGGCGGCTTCTCGATCCTCTACGACGCGCTGCAGCAGCTCGAGACGCTCGGCGTCTGCCGCCGCGGCTACTTCGTCGAGGGCCTGGGCGGGGCGCAGTTCGCGCTCCCGGGCGCGGTCGAGCGGCTCCGTGCGCAGCAGGTCGCCGCGGAGACGCCGCCGGTGGTGCTTGCGGCGACCGACCCGGCGCAGCCCTACGGCGCGGCCCTTCCCTGGCCCAAGCGCGACGCGGAGAAGCGGCGGCCCGCGCGCGTCCGCGGCGCCTACGTCGTCCTCGCCGGCGCCGAGCCGGTCGTCTACGTGGAGAAGGGTGGCCGCGGCCTCGCGCTGCTCGTCGAGCCGGAGGATCCGCGGATGCGCGGCGCGCTGGAGGCGCTCGTCGCGTTCGTCGCGGGCGGCCGTGGCCGGAAGCTCTCGCTCGAGAAGGTCGACGGCGAGTCGATCATCGGCCACGCCCTCGAGGAGCTGCTCGTCGAGCTCGGCTTCCGCCAGGGGCCGACGAAGCTGACGCTGAGCGCCTGACCACGAGGAGCGCTTCTCACGGACCGGCCAGCGTGGCGTCCAATGGAGGCCATGCCGTCAGAAGGCGCCGCGCTGGCGCCGTTCAGCGTGGCCGCGCGAGAAGGTGCGCGTGGGCCGGGGCGTCGTGCGGCGCGCCCGCGCCGTCGAGGCGCTCGGCCGCGTAGCCCGCTGCGTCGAGCAGCGCGCAGACCTCCGTCGCCGTTTCGTGCAGCTCGATCACGAGCGCCGGACGCACGTCGGCGAGCAGGCGCTGCGCCCCACGCAGCACGTCACCCTCGGAGCCCTCGACGTCCAGCTTGACCACGTCAGGTCGCACAGTTCCCTTGGCGAGCGCTGCGTCGAGCGTCGCCACCGCCACCGAGCGGCTCGTGGTCCCCGCTGCGTTGCCGCGCGAGGCCAGGTGCGACCAGCTCGCGTCGCGCACCACGAGCAGCTCCTCCGTGCCGGCCGCCGCGCCGACCGCAGCCTCGCGCACCTCCACCCGCTCCGCCAGCCCGGAGCGCAGCGCCGCCTCACGCGCGCCTTCGGCAACCGCCGCGACCGGCTCCCAGGCGACGACCCGGCCCGCCGGACCGGCAAGCCGCGCACCGAGCAGCGCGAAGAAGCCGACGTTCGCCCCGACGTCCCACAGCACCCCGCCCGCCGGCAGCGTGCGGCGCAGCGCCTCTTGCACGGGCACCTCGAGTAGGCCCCGCAGCAGGAGCTGGGTGTGGGCGTGGGTCGGAGGAAGCGCCCGGGCCGGGAAGCGCAGGCCCTGCGCCAGCCCGCTGAGCACGCCGACCTCCCCACGGCGCAGCAGAGGCGCCAGGTGCCGCCCCCACGCCGGTCCCGCCGCGAGCAGCGCGAGCTTCGTGCGGTCGCTGCGGCCGTGCTCGGTGCGCGGATCGGGGGCTTCCGTCATCGAATCGCACCCTCGCAGACGAGGCGTGCTGTGATGTGCGCGTGCCCGAGCGCGATCAGGACGGCAGGGTGTGCGCCGCCGGCGGCGTCATCGTCGTCGACGACCAGATCTGCGTCATCCACCGGCCGAAGTACGAGGACTGGTCGCTGCCCAAGGGCAAGCTCGACCCCGGCGAGGGCTGGGAGGCCGCGGCGCTGCGCGAGGTCTGGGAGGAGACGGGGCTGACCGCCACCTGCGAGCGCGAGCTCACCCCCCACGAGTACGTCGACCGCAAGGGCCGCCCGAAGATCGTGCGCTGGTGGCGGATGTCAGTGGCGGAGGTCGCGCCGTTCGTGGTCAACGCCGAGGTCGACGAGCGCCGCTGGGTCACCCCGCACGAGGCGGAGCGGCTGCTCGACTACGAGCACGACCGCGCGCTGGTGCGCGAGGCGCTCGGCGCGGCCTAAGAGCCGCGCCGGCGCTTAGGCCGTCTTCTTGCCCGGGTTGAAGAGCCCCTGCGGATCGAGTGCGGCCTTGATCGCCTCGTGCGCGCCGACCGCCGCAGGCGCCCACTGGTGGCGCAGCTGCCCACGCTTGAGCCAGCCCAGGCCGTGCTCACCCGTGACGCTCCCCCCGAGCGCGATCGCGAGTTCGAAGAGCTCCTCGACGGCCGCGTGCGCGCGCTCCAGCTGCTCGGAGTTCCCCGGCTCGAGCAGGAAGGTCGAGTGGAGGTTGCCGTCTCCCGCGTGGCCCCACGAGCAGCCCTCGAGCCCGTGGCGCTCGGCGATCGCGACGGTGCCCAAGATCCCCTCCGCCAGGCGGTCGAGCGGTACCGCGACGTCCTCGGAGAGCTTGCCGCCGCGCCGCGCGGTGACCGCGAGCGAGACGCCGTCGCGCCAGCGCCAGAGCTCGCGAGCGGCCGGCCGCAGCGCTCCGCCGAGCTCTCCCGCGAGCGCCTCTTCGAGCTCGACCGCGTCGGCCTCGGAGCTGTCGGCCTCGCAGACCACGAGGAACGCGGCAGCGTCCGGGAGCCCGCCCGGGAAGCTCCGAGCGCTGGCGGCCAGCGCGCCCGCGTCGAGGTACTCGATCGTCGCGGGCACGGCACCCGACGCGAAGACCCGCTCGATCGCCTCGCAGCCCTCCTCGACGCTCGCGAACGCACCGACGACCGGGAGCTGGAGCGCCGGCGCCGGCAGCAGCCGCAGCCACGCGCTCGTGACGATGCCCAGGGTCCCCTCGCTGCCGCAGAGCAGCCCGGTGAGGTCGTAGCCCGCGACGTCCTTGCGCAGCGGGCCGCCGAAGCGCACGAGCTCCCCGGGCGCGATGACGGCCTCCACGCCGCTGACCCACTCCCGCGTGACGCCGTACTTGAAGCAGTGCGGGCCGCCCGCGTTCGTCGCGATGTTCCCGCCGAGCTGGGACTGCTCCGCGGCGCCGGGATCGGGCGGGAAGAACAGCCCGCTCTCGCGGGCGAGGCGCGCGATCGTCTGCGTCGTCACGCCCGCTTCGGCCTCCATGCGCCACAGGCCGGGATCGAAGCAGCGCACGCGGTCGAGCCGGTCGAGCGCGACGACGACGGCCTCGGGATCGAGCGGGACGGCGCCGCCGGCGTAGCCCGTGCCCCCGCCGCGCGGGACGACGGCCACCTCGCGCTCGTAGCACCAGGCGACGACCTCGGCGACCGCTTCGGCACTGCCGGGCAGCACGACGGCCGCGGCCTGGCCCCGCAGCCCCATGGCCTGCGAGGCGTCGGCGAGGAAGTGCGCGTCGTGGCGGACGTGCTCGGCGCCGACCAGCCCGGCGAGGTCGGAGGCGACGGCGCCTGTCATGGGCCGAGCCTAGCCCCGCCCCGTAGGTTTCAGGAGAGTGCCCGAAGGCGACACCATCCACTACGCGGCCAACCGGATCCGACCCATCCTGCTCGGCGAGGTTCCCGACGAGCTCACCACGCCGCACCCGCGCTTCCGTGCGGACCGCTGGCCCGAGAAGCTCGCAGGCCGCGCGATCGAGGGCGTCGAGGCGCACGGCAAGCACCTGTTCCTGCGCTTCGAGGGCGACCTGACGATCCACTCTCACCTGCGCATGACGGGCTCGTGGGGCACCTACCCCGAGGGCGCGCGTTGGCGGCGCTCCCCGCGGCGCGCGTGGCTGGTGATGCGCAAGGGCGGCAAGGTCGTCGTCCAGTTCGACGGGCCCGTGCTCGACCTCATGACCGGCCTGCGCGCCCGTGTCGACCAGCGGATCGCCGCGCTCGGCCCGGACATCATCAAGGACGATTTCGACGAGAAGGTGTACCTGCGGCGTCTGCGCGAGGACGACCCGACGCGCCCGATCGGCGACGCGCTGCTCGACCAGCGCACGCTCGCCGGAATCGGCAACCTGTGGAAGGTCGAGGCCTGCTTCGCCCAAGGCGTCGACCCGTGGCGCCCCACCGGGAGGATCTCCGACGACGAGGCGCTCGGCCTCGTGCGCTGGGCGCGACCGGGGATGCGCGACTCCGCAGCTCGCGGCACCCAAGCGCGTTACAAGTGCATCTACGGAACGAACGGCAAGCCTTGCCCGCGCTGCGGCACGAAGATCACCCAGCGCGGCCAGTGGGACGACAACCGCCCGACCTACTGGTGCCCCGGATGCCAGAAGTAGCTCCGCGGGCTACGCGCCGCATCGGCCACAAGGGCGCCGACCTGATCGCCCCGGGGAACACGCTGGCCTCCTTCGACGCCGGGCTGGCCGCGGGCGTCGACATGATCGAGTTCGACGTCCTGCCCGAGCACCGGGACGGGACGGGCCGGCTGTGGCTGGCGCACGACTACTCGGTCGCCGCGCGCCGGGAGCCGCTCGAGCTCGAGGAGGGCCTGGCGCACTTCGCCTCCGACGCCTACGCTCGCGTCGAGCTGGACGTCGACTTGAAGCTCCCGGGCTACGAGGAGCGCGTCGTCGCGGCGCTGCGCGCGCACGGGCTGGCCGAGCGGACGCTCATCTCGACGATGGAGGTCTCCTCGCTGCGGGCCGTCCGCGCGCTGGCGCCCGAGATCCGCCTGGGGTGGTCGGTGCCCAAGGTCCGCCGCAACTACCTCGCGCACCCGGCAACCCGCCCGATTGCCCTCGCCGCCGTCGCCTACGGGCGCCGCGTGCTGCCGCCGATACTCGCGGCGGCGCTCCGCGCGGGGGAGGTCGACGCGGTCATGGCCCACTGGAGCCTCGTGACCCCCGCGTTCTGGGCGACGATCCGCGAGGCCGGCGGCGAGCTCTACGTGTGGACCGTCGACGACTCCAAGCGCATCGCCGCGCTCGAGGCGCTGGGCGTCACCGGAATCATCTCCAACGACCCCCGGCTGTTCGCCTGACGCGGTCTGAGCGTTACGCGCGGACTTCGCACTTCGCCGCCGAGAACCCGTTGGGGTCCGCGCCGGCCGTGGAGCCGTGCTCGGAGTGGGTGCGCATGCGGGCGCGGCGGACGACCTCGCCATCCTTGCGCCACTCGAACGTCACCGCACCACGCAGGATGAACGCGCCGGTGCGCGGCGCGCGAACGGTGAAGTTGCGGCCGCTCTGACGCTGCTTGAACCGAGCCGGACCCACCGGCACGAAGCCGGAGTCACCCGAAGCGCCGATGTTGCGCCACTGCTTGGCCTTCTGCTCGAAGAACTGCAGCTGGAAGCGCATGAACATCTGCTCCCCGGCCCTGCCCGAGCCCGGCATGGAGCCGCGGACGCCGACCGTGTCCGGGTGGCTCTTGGTGTCGCAGATGTTGACCGTCGCCCACAGCAGCTTGGAGGCGTAGACGGTGGAGCCCTTCTGCGCGACGGCGGGTGGGCCGGCGAGGGCCGTCGCTGCGGTTGCGAGCCCGGCGGCGAGGAGCGCGGGTCGAGTTGCGCGGCGGCCGGGCACGGCGGCAGGGTAGCGCCGGGGCGCCGGCGTGATGGTTGCGGCCCTTCGACGTAGTGCAGGCATGAGCGAGACCTTGACCATGGCGTTCTCCCCACCGAACACCGCCACGTTCTCGTTCGATGCGCTCTTCCGCGACGCTGCCGACGACGTACACGCCTACGCCTGGTCGGTGCTCCACGACCAGGCCGCCGCCGAGGACGTCACGGCGGTGGCCTTCGAGCGCGCTTACCGCCGGCGGGCGCGCTTCGACCCCGAGCGCGGCTCGGCGCGGGCGTGGCTGTTCGCGATCGCCCGCAACGCCGCCCTCGACGAGCTGCGGCGGCGCAAGCGGACCGTCGCGCTCACCTTCGACCCCGCCGCGGAGGGCGAGCCCGAGGACCCCGGACGCGCCCATCCGCCGGAGCGACGCGCGACGGTCCGGGCGGCGCTCGACGCGCTCGACCCGCGCGAGCGCGAGCTCGTCGCCCTGAAGTTCCACGCGGGGCTGAGCAACGCCGAGATCGGCGCGCTGCTCGGCGTCTCCGAGTCCAACGCGGGCACGAGAGTGCACCGCGCCGTCACCAAGCTGCGGAAGGCCTGCGCATGAGCCCCCACCACCCGACCGACGCCCTCGACCCCGCGACGGCAGCCGAGCTCGCCGCGCTGGACGCCGCTCTGGCCGGCGACCCCGCCGACTCCGAGTGGGCAGCGCTCGTCGCCGCCATCCGGCAGGACGCGCCCACGCCGCGCCCGCGCTTCCGCCAGGCCCTCGACGAGCGGGCCGCAGCGGGCTTCCCGCGCGAGCGACCCGCGTGGCTGCGCACGCCGAGGCTCCACCCGCGGCTGGTCCCGACGCTCGCGGCGCTCTCCTGCGTGGCCGTGCTGCTCACGGTCGTCGGCCTGGCCACGAATCGCAGTCAGCAGAGCACGGACAGCTCCTCGTCGATCTCCTCGAGCCCGTCGCGTGACGCTGCGCCCGCCTCAAGCGCGAGCGACGAGTCGTCCTCCGCGTCGGGCGCCCGCTCGCCCGCGCGCCGGAGCTCTGAGGAGGATCTGACGCGGCGTGATCGGCTCGCGGCGCCAACGTCGCGAGCAGTGAAGCTCGCGCCCTTCGGCGGCGGCTCGGCGCTCGCCACGCGCGACCGCAAGGTCGAGCGCCGCACCACGCTCGGCCTGACCACCGACGCGGACGGACTGCAGGACGCAGCCGGCGGAATCATCCGCGCCACGCAGGACGCGGGCGGAGTGGTCTCCACCTCGCAGGTGGACAGCTCGCCCGCCGGCGGCGAGGCCTCGTTCGTCCTGCGCATCCCGACCGACCGCGTCGACGGCGCGCTGAAGCGCTTCGGCGAGCTCGCCGATGTCGCGCGGCTCACGCAGGGCTCCGAGGACATCACGGGCTCGTTCGTCTCCGCGCAGGACCGCCTGTCCGACGCCCGCGCGGAGCGCAAGGCGCTGCTCAAGTCGCTCGGGAAGGCCGCGACCGCGCCGCGCATCGCGAGCCTGCGCGCACGCATCCGCGGCAACCGCACCGAGATCGCGCGTCTCGAGGGCGACGTGCGCGGCCTGCGCCGGCGCGCCGACCTCGCGCGCGTCGACGTGACCCTGCGCGCCCGGGGCACCGCCGCAGACCCGGACGCCGGAAGCGCCTGGGGTCCGGGCGCCGCGGCGCGCGACGCGCTGCGGGTGCTCGAGGTGCTCGCGGGCGTCGCGCTCGTCGCGGGCGCCGTCCTGCTCCCGCTCGCGCTGCTCGGCGGCGGCGCCGCGGTGGCCGGCCGCGGGCTGCGGCGCCGCCGCCGCGAGGCCGCCCTCGGCGCGTGATCGCCGCCGCAGGGAAGACCCGGTGTGGTAGATCAGTGCGGTGCCCCCCGCCCGCGCGACGCTCGAGCTGCTCACCCGCGTGCCCGTCTTCGCGACCCTCGCCGAGCCGGACCTCGCCAAGGTCGCCGAGGTCACCGTCACCCGGCGCTTCGCCCCGAACCACGTCATCTTCCGCGAGGGCGACATGAGCGACACGTGCTACGTCGTGGCCGCCGGCCACGCCCGTGCCGTCCGCGAGCACGCCGACGGCCGCCAGCTCGCCCTGGCCCACTTCGGCCCGGGCGACATCTTCGGCGAGCTCGCGATGTTCGACGACGAGGCTCGTTCGGCGACCGTGGAGACGCTCGACCAGGTCGACGCCGTCGCCATCCTCGGGCAGGACTTCCGCCGGCTGCTCAAGGAGCACCCGGACATCTCGGTCAAGCTGGTCGTCTCGCTCGGGCGCCGGCTGCGCGAAGCCAACGAGCGCCTCACCCGCCAGAGCTTCCAAACCGTGCAGAGCCGGGTCGCGGGCGTGCTCGGGCAGCTCGTCGACTCCGCTCACGAGGAGGGCGCCGCGGCCGAGGGCGACGTGCTCGTGACGGTGACTCAAGCCGACATCGCGCAGCTCGCGGGCTCCTCGCGGGAGTCGGCCAGCCGCTTCCTGGCGGTCCTCGAGCGCGCGGGCATCATCACGCAGGGCCGCGGACGCATCACGGTCCACGACCGCCGGGCGCTCTCGGGCTACATCTACTGACGTGACCTGCTGATGCTCGCCGAGCCCGAGTTCTCCTGCGGCGGTGTGGTCGTCGATCACGCAAGCGAGCCGCCGAGCTGCCTGGTCATCGTCCCGACCCGGCGAGCCGCCGGCGGTGGGAAGGTCCTCGCTCTGCCCAAGGGCCACCCCGACGGGCAGGAGAGCGCGGAGGCCGCCGCCCTGCGCGAGGTGCGCGAGGAGACGGGTGTCGTCGCGGTCATCCGCAGCACCCTCGGCGAGGTGCGCTACGTCTACCAGCGGTCGGGCCACAAGATCGAGAAGGTCGTGCGCTTCTTCCTGATGGAGTACTCGGCCGGCTCCACCGACGACCACGACCACGAGGTCGAGCTCGTCCGCTGGCTCCCGCTCGACCAAGCCGTCGCAGAGCTGAGCTACGCCGGGGAGCGCGAGATGGTCCAGCGTGCGATGGCCGCCGTGTCCAGCGGGTAGAGTCGCGCCGCGATGCAGGTGCTCAACTTCTACTCGACGATCTTCGCCGACCAGCTCAAGCGCGGCCGCAAGACCGCCACGATCCGCCTCGGCGACAAGTCGCATCGGTACCGCAAGAACGAGGCGGTGCTCGTGACGATCGGCTACCAGCACTCGCCGCGCGAGAAGATCTTCGAGGCGGTGATCGACGCCGTCGACGTCAAGCGCGTGAAGGACTTGACTCCGCGCGACATCGAGCACGACAACCCGGAGTTCCGCCGCCACGAGGAGATGATCCACTTCCTCGAGCAGATCTACGGCAAGCCCGTGACCATGGACGACACCGTCACCGTCGTGCGCTTCTCGCAGATCGTCGAGAACCCCGAGCGCTTCACCGACGCCCGCCTGGGCATCGGCGGCGCCCAGAACTGAGCAGCTTCACCGTCGTGGCCTCATGGCCATGAGATATCCTCATGGCCATGAGAGTGCTTCGTATCTCGAAGGGCGGCCAGATCTCTGTTCCCGCCGACGTCCGGAAGCGCTGGAACACGACGACCGTCGAGGTCGACGATCATGGGGACGAGCTCGTGCTGCGTCCGGGCGTCGCCGATCCGATCGCCGCCGTGCGCGGCCTGTTGGCCGACATGCCGTTCACCAGCGACGAGCTGCGGGCGCACGGACGCGCCGAGGGGTTGGCGAAAGAGCTCAGACACGCGCCGTGACGACGTTTCTCGACGCCGCAGCCCTCGTGGCACTCATGCGCGACGAGCCCGGCGCGGAACGCGTGGCCGCAGTGCTCCGCAGTGGCCCGGCGGCCATGACGGCGATCAACCTCGGCGAGGCGATGGACGTGGTCATCCGCAGAGGCGGACTGGCCCCAACCGATGCGAGACGCGCGATTGGCCGCCTGACGAGCTCGACGCTCTCCGTCATCCCCGTTGACGAGGCACTCGCGTGGCGGGCAGCCGAGCTGCGAGCGCGTCGCTATCACCGATCCCGCACCCCCCTGTCGCTGAGTGACTGCGTCTGCCTGGCGGCCGCGGGCGAGCACGACCTCGTGCTGACGTCAGACGGCCCGATGCTCCGGGTCGCCCAGGATGAGGGCATCCGGTCAGAGGCACTGCCCGACAGCAGCGGCGAACTTCCTGAAGGGCTCTGACCAGGCGCACGCCTCGTCGCAGGCACTTCTGTCAGGTTGCGCCACCTCGGCGCGGATCGCTATGGTGGCTCCACGTTGGCACTCCCCCCGGGTGAGTGCCAGACGACCCAGATTCCTGCGTCATCGGAGGTTCCACCACATGAAGCTCAAGCCGCTCGGCGATCGACTGATCGTCCGCGCCATCGAAGAGGAGGAGGCGACCGCTTCCGGCATCGTCCTCCCCGACACCGCCAAGGAGAAGCCCCAGAAGGGCAAGGTCCTCGCCGTCGGGGACGGCAAGATCGACGACAACGGCTCACGCGTGCCGCTCGACGTGTCCGAGGGCGACGAGGTCCTCTACTCGAAGTACGGCGGAACCGAGATCAAGGTCGACGGTGAGGAGCTGCTCGTGCTCCGCGAGTCCGACGTCCTCGCCAAGGTCCAGGACTAAAGGAGAACCACATGGCTCACAAGGAAATCAAGTACAACACCGACGCTCGCCAGGCCCTCGAGGCCGGAGTCGACGCGGTCGCCAACGCCGTGAAGGTCACGCTCGGCCCCAAGGGCCGCTACGTCGTGCTCGACAAGAAGTTCGGCGCGCCGACGATCACGAACGACGGCGTGACCATCGCTCGTGAGATCGAGGTCGAGGACGTCTTCCAGAACCAGGGCGCCCAGCTCGTCCGCGAGGTCGCCACGGCGACCAACGACGTGGCCGGCGACGGCACGACGACCGCGACCGTCCTCGCCCAGGCCATCGTGCGCCAGGGCCTCAAGAACGTCACGGCCGGCGCCAACCCGCTGGCCCTGCGCCGCGGCATCGAGACCGCGGTCGATCAGGTCGTCGCGAACATCGCCTCGCAGTCCAAGGAGATCTCCGGCAAGGACCAGATCGCCCGCGTGGCGACGATCTCGGCCGGCGACGAGTCGATCGGTGACGTCATCGCCGACGCGATCGAGAAGGTCGGCAAGGACGGCGTCGTCAACGTCGAGGAGGGCCAGACGTTCGGCATGGACCTCGAGTTCACCGAGGGCATGCAGTTCGACAAGGGCTACATCTCGCCCTACATGGTCACCGACCAGGAGCGCATGGAGGCGACGCTCGAGGATCCGTTCATCCTCATCGCAAACCAGAAGATCGGCTCCGTCCGCGACGTGCTGCCGGTCCTCGAGGCCGTCATCCAGTCCGGCAAGCCGCTGATGATCATCGCCGAGGACGTCGAGGGCGAGGCCCTGGCCACGCTCGTCGTCAACAAGCTGCGTGGCACGTTCACGGGCGTCGCGGTCAAGGCGCCGGGCTTCGGCGACCGCCGCAAGCGGATGCTCGAGGACATCGCGATCCTCACGGGCGGCGAGGTCATCACCGAGGAGATGGGCCTCAAGCTGGAGAACACCCAGCTGACGCAGCTCGGCCGCGCGCGCCGCGTCGTCGTCGCCAAGGACACGACGACGATCGTCGACGGCTCGGGCGACACCGAGGCCATCAAGGGCCGCATCAACCAGATCAAGGCCGAGGTCGAGAACACCGACTCCGATTTCGATCGCGAGAAGCTGCAGGAGCGCCTCGCGAAGCTCTCGGGCGGTGTCGCCGTCGTCAAGGTCGGCGCGGCCACCGAGACGGAGATGAAGGAGAAGAAGCACCGCGTCGAGGACGCGCTGCAGGCGACCCGCGCGGCCCTCGAGGAGGGCATCGTGCCCGGCGGTGGCGTCGCGCTGATGCAGGCCGTCGACGCCGTCCAGGTCGACGGCATCACCGACGACGACGAGAAGACGGGCGCCCGCATCATCCTGCGCGCACTCGAGGAGCCGCTGCGCCAGATCGCCGAGAACGGCGGCCTGGAGGGCTCGGTCGTCGTCAACGACGTCCGCAAGGCGAAGAAGGGCATCGGCCTCAACGCCGCCACAGGCGTGATGGAGGACCTCGTCGCGGCGGGCGTCATCGACCCCGCGATGGTCACGCGCTCCGCGCTGCAGAACGCAGCGTCGATCGCGAAGAACATCCTCACGACCGAGGCGATCGTCGCCGAGATCCCGGACAAGGGCGAGGGTGGCGGCGGCGGCATGCCCGACATGGGCGGCATGGGCGGCATGATGTAGGGAGCGCCGCGCGCGCTCTGAGCAGGAACCGAGGGGTCCGGCCTTGCGCCGGACCCCTCGTCGTGGTAGCCGGCGAGGCCCGTCCGTCCCGCGCGGCGGAGGAGGAATCGTCTTGGCGCCGAACCCTCTGCTTGAGTACTTCAGCACCGGCGGCCGACCGTCCGCCGCAAACCGTCCTAAAGGAGCGACTACATGGGAATAATTGGATTCATCATTCTGGGCTTGATCGCAGGGGCGATCGCGAAGGCGATCCTGCCCGGGGATGACCCCGGTGGCATCATCGTCACGATCATCATCGGCATCGTCGGAGCGATCCTGGGTGGCCTGATCGCCAGTGCGCTGGGCATCGGGAAGCTTGGCGACTTCTTCGACATCGGCACCTGGCTCATCGCCATTGCCGGGTCGCTGATCCTGCTGCTCGCCTACCGCGCCATCATCGGACGCCGCGCCACGCACTGAGCCGCACGACGCGGTACGGCCTCACGGTCAGACGAGGGCCCGGCGCACGCCGGGCCCTCGTCGTCTTCGATGGGGCTGCTCCGCGTTCGATCACCAACGCCGTTCACGCATGTGTGAACGTTCTTCGAGGTCGAGGACCCTGCCGGCAGCGGTCACAGGCTCGGGCGGCTCCGGATCGGGCTCGGGTTCCCAGTCGGGCTCCGGGATTGGCTCGGGAAACGCATGGGGCGCGCCCAAGCGCAGCTGCCTGCGCACGCAGCACCTGCTGGCGAAGGGAACCACGAAGTGGAGCTTCGACAAGAAGGCGAAGCTCCCGCGCGGCTCCTACGTCGTCCGGTCGCGTGCGATCAACTCGGCCGGGAGGATCGAGAGGAAGTCCAAGCCGCGCAACCTGCTGCAGACGAAGGTCCGCCGCTAGCGCTCCCGGGTACGGCTGCGAGGGTGTTCGTCACCGACGTCGCCCTCGCGCCCTACCGGGCCACCAAGCTCGTCGTGCAGACGGTTACCGGCCTGCACGAGATGACCCAGCGCGCGCAGCGGGAGGAGGATCCGCTCTCCCAGCTGCGCGACGCCATCCGCGACGGGCTCGTGGACCTCGACTCCATCGCGAAGAAGGCCGACTCGCTCGACGGGCACCTCGCGAGCGTCGACGTGCACGCGATCACGCTCCTGCGCGAGATCAACACGTTCATCGCCACTGCGCGCGAGCTCATCATGGGCGGAGCCGACCTCACCGCCACGGGCAAGGAGCTCGACGGCACGGCCAAGGTGGTCGCGAGCGGTGCAGCCAGCCTCGAGGTCACCGCCACGCGGCTCGACGGGCACGCCGCGGAGCTGATCGACGGCGGGCGGGAGCTCACCGTGACGGCCAAATCCCTCGACGGCCACTCGGCCGAGCTGATCGACGGCGGGCAGGACCTCACGAACACCGCCAAGCACCTCGACGCCAACGCGGGCCAGCTCAACGAGCTGGCCGCGAGCCTCGACACGTCGCTCAAGCTCTTCCGCGCGGCGCTGCCGCAGCTGCTTGGGGCGCTGGACACCGTCGAGGAGCTCGAGGAGTCCATCGAGACCGTCGCGGAGACCATCGAGCCCCTGCAGGCCACGGCGGAGAAGGTCGGCCGCGTGACCCAGCGCTTCTCGCGCAAGGAGTAGCGGCAGCTCAGCGCGGGATGACGCCGGAGGCGTCGACGACGACCCACGGGCGCCGTGCGTCGTCCGTCAGCCGCAGCGTCCACAGCTGCTGCGTGGTGCTGCGCCGTCGCTTGCTGCCGGCCACGATCTCGGTGGTGTCGCGGTCCTCCACGTACTGCACGCCCGCGGCGTCGAGCTGTAGGCGGATCTCGGGCGAGGAGCCCGGCGTGACCGCGACGATCGTCGTCGCCTGCACGTCCAGGCCACGGATGACCAGGCGTTCGCGCTGCGATCCGGTCGGATACAGCAGCGCTCCCAGCGCCTGCGCGGTCGTCCGGGCCGCGAGCGGCTCGTCCGGCCCGTCGATGGCCTGCGCCCAGGCGTCCACGACCTCGCCGACCGCTGTGCCGAGCACGTCCGGTGCGAAGCGCCCGTCGACCAGGGAGAGGTCCAGCGCCGCCGCGTGGGCGGTTCCGGAGAAGTCGGGTGAGATCAGCTCGCCCACCTGCGCGGCCGACACGCCGTCGCCGGCCGCGAGCTCCATCACCGAGTCGGCGCGCAGCCGGGCGTCGTCGCTGTCGGGGGCGACGACCAGCGGCGCGGAGAGATGGTGCGCGCCCTCGCGCTCCTGCTCGATCGAGACGACGACCCAGTCGCCGGCGCGCTTGCCCAGCGTCCAGAACTCGCTGACGCGCGCGACCTCGCCCTCCTCGTTGGGCAGCACGTCGCGGTACCGATCGATCACGACGTCGCGCAGCTTGGCGACGACCTGCACGACTACGCGGTCCTCAGCGTCTCCGGCGCGGTTGGTCACGCCGACGTAGTGCACGTCGGGCCCCTCGAGCACGTCGACGAGGTTGCGCCAGTCCCGGCGGCGGAAGTCGTTCAGCCGGGCGTCCCACTCCACCATGAGCTCCGGCCCGACCATGCGCCGCAGCGCCGTGACGTCGTCGGCGCTCCACGCGCGCTGGATCGCGACGAACAGCGCGGCAGCGCGCTCCTGGACGAGCCCCGCGTCGAAGAGCGGGTCGTCCTCGGCGGCCTCGACCGAGGCGAGGCGTACCGCCGCCTCCCGGTCGGCGCGAGCCCGGCCGCGGCCGCCGAACAGGTCGCGCAGGCCCATCTAGCGGCGTCGGCGGCGGCTGCTCAGCGAGAACAGGAACATCACCACGAAGAAGATGAGGATGAGCGTCAGGAAGCCCCCGCCGCCGCCGCCCCCGTTGCCGCCGAAGAAGAAGAAGCCGCCCCCGCCGCGCGGACGGCCGCCGTAGCCGTAGCCACCACGTCCGCCCCCATAGGAGGGCGCGCGGAAGCCGCGCGACCCGCCACCGGCGCGCGCGAGCGCGTCGGCGGGCAGCAGCGTGTACAGCGAGATGGCGAGGAACAGGACGCGGCTGCGCATGCGCTCAGCTTAGCTTCGCGGATCGGAATGCAGACGCGTCCGCAGGTGCCCGCGCCGGCGACCGTGCGCCAGGATCACACACCGCTGGGCGCGACCTCGGCGCGGGGGCGGCTGCGCGGCCGGCGTCACACCCCGCTGAGCACGACCTCGGCACCGCGGTCGGGCGCGAAGGTGATCGCGCGGCGCATCGTGCGCTCCGGGGCGGGGTCGGCGGGTCGCAGGCGCGTGCGTGCGGCGATCGCCGCGAGCACCGCCTGCATCTCGAAGAGGGCGAACGCGGCGCCGAGGCAGCGGCGCACCCCGCCGCCGAAGGGGATCCAGGTGTAGGTCCCGGGCTTGACGCCGAAGAAGCGCTCGGGCCGGAAGACGTGCGGGTCGGCGTACAGGTCCGCGCGGCGGTGGACGAGCGTGATGCACGGCGCGACCTTCACCCCGGCAGGCAGGTCGTGGCCCGCGATCGTCATCGGCTCCGTGAGTCGCCTGAGCACGAGCGGCAGGACCGGGCGCAGCCTCAGCGTCTCGTGGCAGACGGCTTCGAGGTAATCGGGGTCGGCCCCGTCGCGCAGGCGCTCCATCGCCCCCGGCGTGCGCAGCAGTCGCTCGACGGCCCACGACAGCGCGGTCGCGGTCGTCTCGTGGCCGGCGACCAGCAGCGTGACGAGCTCGTCGCGGAGCTCGGCGTCGCCCATGGGCTCGCCGTCCTCGGTGGTGGCCTGGAGCAGGAGCGAGAGGATGTCGTCGCGCTCGGCGAGGTCGGACGCCCCGCGGCGCGCGCGGATCTCGTCGTGGATGAGGCGCTCCACGGGCGCGAGGACCCGACGGAACGTCGGCAGCCTGACGGCGCGCTGCGGCCCGATCGCCACGACGGTGGCGAAAGCCGCGGGCGCCGAGACGAGCTCGAGCAGCTCGCGCAGGCCGGTGCGCAGGCCGTCGAGGCGCGGCCCGTCCTGCAGCCCGAAGACGGCGCGCAGGATTATCTCGAGCGTCACCGCCTGCATCCGCGGCGCAAGCTTGAAGATCGTCTCGCGGGGCCACGTCGCGATCTCGCGCTCGGCCACCTCGCGCATGAGCTCGCCGTAGCGCTGCATGCGCTCCCCGTGGAAGGGCGGCAGCAGCAGCCGGCGCTCGCGCAGGTGCTCCGGGCCGTCGAGCAGGAGGACCGAGCGCGGACCGAGCAGCGGCGCGAGGATCTCGTTGCCCTCACCGGCCAGGAGCTTGTCGGGGTCCCCGGTGAAGACCTCGCGTACGGCGTCGGGGTGCGCGAGGACGACCCATGGCCCCTCCTGCGGCAAGCGCATCGTGAAGACGTCGCCGTGCTCGCGCTGCTGGGCGAGCAGGAACGGCACCGGCCGCGCGAACCAGCCGAGTGCCTGCATCGCGACCGGCATCCGGACGGGGTTCGGCAGGCCGGCGACGGCGCTCATGCCGCCGGAAGCTACTCCGTCGCCCCGGTGGGTAGGCCATGGCCATGGTCTCCTTCGACGCCGCCGACGCCCACGCCCGCCTCGACGCGCTCACCGCCAAGGTGGAGGAGTGCCGCGCCGCCGTGCAGGTCGCCGAGGAGGGCGACCCGACGGCGCTGGAGCCGATGCTCGCCGCCGTCGACGCGATGGCCGAGGACGTCGCGGTGCTCCGGGCGGCCGTTGGCGGGCCGAACCTCGCCTGAGAGGCGCCAGGTGCCGCCTTGGTTCGACCCCTCCGAACGCCAGCGGCACTCGACGCGTCTTCTAGCCTGTCGGGAGTGAACGCCGTGCCCTTCACCCACCTCGTCACGAGCGAGGAGGAGCTCCGCGCCGACGGCTACCCGGCGCCGCTGCCGCGCGCCTGGGAGAAGGAGATCGGCGCGCTCGACGAGCACTGCGCGGGGTTCCTCGAGCGCTCGCCGCTGGCGATGCTCGCCACGAGCGACGCGGACGGCCGGACCACGGTCACGCCGCGCGGCGGACCGCAGGGCTTCGTGCGCGTGCTCGACCCCCAGCGGATCGCCTGGGCCGACCTCACGGGCAACCGCCGCATCGACGCGTTCCGCCAGCTCCTCGAGAACCTGCAGGTCGGCCTGCTGTTCGTGCTGCCCGGCCTGCGCGAGACGCTGCGCATCGACGGCACCGCCTACCTCACGCGCGACCCGGAGGTGCTGCGAGCCGTCGACGTTCCCGACCGCACCGCGGACCTCGCGGTCGGCGTCCACGTCCGCGTTGCGTTCCTGCAGTGCGGCAAGGCGCTCATCCGCTCGCGGCTGTGGGAGCCGGAGAGCTGGCCGGCGCGGGAGGAGCTGCCGTCGCCCGCGGCGATGCTCAAGGCCGCACGCGGCGTCCCCGGCCCGGTCGAGGAGATCCAGGCGCAGCTGGACGAGGGTTACGAGACACGCCTGTGGTGATCGCCACGGGCACGGTGCTCGGACTGAACCGCTGGCCCGTGAAGTCCATGGGGGGCGAGCCCGTGGAGACCTTCGCGCTCGACCACGACGGCGTGGCCGGGGACCGCGCGCACGTGCTCTACGACCTCCACCAGGGCGCTCCTCGTCAGCTCACCGCACGCCAGGCGCCGCGCCTGCTGGCTTGGCACGCGTCCTACGGCGACTGGGACGGCGCGGTCGGCGCGATGCCCCCCGCGACCCTCAAGGCCCCCGACGGGACGGTGCGCACGTGGGACGACCCGGAGCTGCCCGCCGCGCTGGCCGACGACCTCGGCCGTCACGTCGAGCTGCGCGTCAACCCGCGCGGCCAGCCCGACCTGCCCGACTCCGTCCTGGTCACGACCCGGGCGACCCACGAAGCCGTCGAGCGCGACCTGGGGCGCACGCTCGACCCGCGCCGCTGGCGCACGAACGTCCACGTCGAGCTCGACGACGTGCCCGCGTTCACCGAGGAGGCGTGGGAGGGCCGCACGCTCACGATCGGCGCGGCGACCTTCACGCTGCTGCACCCGTGCGTGCGCTGCGTCATCCCGACGCGCGACCCCGACACGCAGGAGAAGGCCGCAGACATCCTGCGCCACCTGACCCGCGAGCACGGCGGCCTGTTCGGGATGAACGCCCGCGCGCACGGCCCGGCGCGCGTCCGCGTGGGCGACGCCGTGAGGTTCACGTAGCCGTGCACGACCGGCCCGTCGCGCAGTAGAACACCGGGACGTGCTCCTCCGCGACCGCTCCCGCACCTCGCCGCTTCCGCCCGGCCCGCCCCTGCCCGTGGCGGTGCAGACGCCCCTGCTGTGGCTCGCCCGCCAGCGCTTCCTGCCCGCGATGCGCCGCCGCTACGGCGACGTGTTCACCCTGCGGATCGCGCCCACGGGCACCGCCGTCTACCTCGCCGACCCGCTCCTGGTCAAGCAGGTGTTCACGGGCTCGACACGGGTCCTGCACGCGGGCGAGGGCAACGCGGTGCTCGGCTCGATCCTCGGGGAGCGCTCGGTGCTCCTGCTCGACGAGGAGGAGCACCTCGCCGAGCGCAAGCGGATGCTTCCCGCCTTCCACGGCGAGCGCGTCGCGCGCACCGTCGAGCTGATGGCCGAGCTCACCCGCGCAGAGGTCGCGCGCTGGCCGCGCGACGAGCCCTTCGCCCTGCACGAGCGGATGCAGGCGCTGACCCTGGACATCATCGTGCGCGTCGTCTTCGGGGTGACCGACGCCGAGCGCGCCGCGCCGCTGGCCGCCGCGCTGCGCGACGTCGTGAACATCGAGGTGTGGCACCTGCCCGCGTTCATCAGCCCAGCCGTCGCGCGCGCCGCACCGTGGCGGGTGCTCCGCCGCCGCCGCGCCCGAGCCGACCGGCTCATCGCCGAGGAGGTCGCGCGCCACGTCGCCGAGGGCGGCCTCGAGGAGCGCGACGACGTGCTCTCCATGCTGCTGCTCGCCTCCGACGCCGGCAGCGGCCACGTCGACGCGGAGCGCACCCGCGACCAGCTCATGACCCTCCTGCTCGCCGGGCACGAGACGACGGCCTCCGGGCTGGCGTGGACGTTCGAGCGGCTCCTGCGCTCCCCCGAGGCGCTTGCGCGTGTCCGCGCCGGCCTGGCCGACGAGCGCGACCCCTACCGCGACGCCGTGGTCAAGGAGTCGTTGCGCGTGCGGCCCGTCATCCACGACGTCGCGCGGCGCCTCGCCGAGCCGCTCGAGCTCGGTGGCTGGACGCTGCCGGCGGGCACGGTCGTGCTGCCGTCGATCGGGCTGCTGCACGCCGACGAGAGGCTGCATCCCGACGCCGCGGCGTTCCGCCCGGAGCGCTGGCTCGCCGACGACGCCCCAGGCTCGGCCTACGCGTGGATCCCGTTCGGCGGCGGGACGCGGCGCTGCCTGGGCGCGACCTTCGCCACGACGGAGATGGCCACGGTCATACGCACCGTCCTGCAGGAGGTCGAGCTGCGCGCGCCCGACCCGCGCGACGAGCCGCAGGAGATGGCGCACATCACGATCGTGCCGTCGCGCGGCGCGACGGTGGAGGTCGTCTGAAGCAATGGCCGCCTCGGCGACGGAGGCGCGGACGCTGCTCAGCCGCCCGCGCTCGCCCCCCGAGGAGCAGCGCCGCGTGGCGACGCTCCTGCGCAAGCTCGTCGATTGAGCGTGGACGCCCTGCCTCCATCTCGGCAGCGGCCGTTCCGCCAGGTCGACGTCTTCACCACCGAGCCCTACCGCGGCAACCCGGTGGCGGTGGTGCTCGACGGCGACGGGCTGCGCGCGGAGGCGATGCAGCGCTTCGCGCACTGGACGAACCTGTCCGAGACGACCTTCGTGCTCTCGCCGACCGACGCCCAAGCCGACTACTGCGTGCGCATCTTCACCCCGACGGTCGAGCTGCCCTTCGCCGGCCACCCGACGCTCGGGACCTGCCACGCCTGGCTGGAGGCCGGCGGGACGCCGCGAGCCGACAGCGAGATCGTGCAGGAATGCGCGGCCGGCCTGGTGCGCGTGCACCACACCGCGGACGGGCTGTCGTTCGCGGCTCCGCCGCTCGTGCGCTCCGGACCCGCCGACGAGGAGCTCGTGCGGCGCATCGCCGACGCGCTCGGGATCCCCCGCGGGGCGATCGACGCGGCCGAGTGGGTCGACAACGGCCCGGGCTGGGTCGCCGTCCTGCTGTCCAGCGCGGACGCCGTCCTGGCGCTGCGGCCGGCGTTCATCGAGTTGGACCTCGGCGTCGTCGGTCCCCACTCCGACGGCGCGGCGGAGGCGCTCGAGGTCCGGGCGTTCTTCCCGAAGGACGGCACGCTGGTCGAGGACCCCGTGACCGGTAGCCTCAACGCGTCGGTCGCGCAGTGGCTGCTGCGGACGGCGAAGATTGATGCCCCGTACGTCGCCCGCCAGGGCACGGCGCTCGGGCGCGCCGGCCGCGTACACGTCACCCAGGACCCCGACGGCACCGTCTGGGTGGGCGGCGGCACGATCACCTGCGTGGCCGGAACCGTCGCGCTCTGAGGGCTACGCCCTGGTCCGACCGTGCAAGGCGCGCCACGTCGCCGTCGTCCGAATACGGCGACGGGTGAGACGGCCGAGCCCGAAGCCGGTGGCCAGCGCCAGCGACGCGATCAGGCCGTAGACGACGAGAAGGACGAGGAAGAAGCCCGCGGGCAGCGGGTTCACGCCGTCCGGATCGGGGGCGCCGGCGAGCTCCACCACCGTCCAGCCGACGGCGACGACCACCGGCACGGGCAGCAGCCACAGCCGGTCGACGAGGGCGCCGACCGCGGCGAGGCACGCGAAGGCGAGGACGCCGGCCCCCGACGCATCCGTGTTGACCAGCGCGGCGCACCCGTACACGGCGGCGACGACCACGACGACCCGGGCGATGGAGCGCACGGCTTGCACGATGGCCTGTTTTCCGAGCGTGTCGCCACGGACCCCGACACCCGACAACGCAACCCAAATCCGCGGCTACGAAGCGGGGGCCGTGCGCTACACCGCTGCGCGCTCCCGTGGGCCCTCGCCGACGTACTTCGCCGTCGGGCGGATGAGCCGCGCCTCGCGCTTCTGCTCGAGGATGTGCGCGCTCCAGCCCCCGACGCGGGCGCAGGTGAACATCGGCGTGAAGAGGTCGGCGGGGACCGCTGCGAGGTCGAGGATGACGGCGCTCCAGAACTCGACGTTCGTGGCCAGGACGCGGTCGGGCTTGCGCGCCTTGAGCTCGGCGAGGGCTGCCTTCTCGAGCGCCTCGGCGACCTCGAAGCGCGGGGAGCCGAGCTCGGAGGCCACACGGCGCAGCACGCGGGCACGCGGATCCTCGGCGCGGTAGACGCGGTGGCCGAAGCCCATCAGGCGGTCGCCGCGGTCCAGCGCGTCCTTTACCCACTTGTCGGCGTCGCCGGTCTGCTCGACCCCCTCGATCATCTGCAGCACGCGCGAGGGCGCGCCGCCGTGCAGCGGGCCGCTCAGCGCACCGACAGCACTCGACAGCGCGGCGGCGCAGTCCGCGCCCGTGGAGGTCACGACGCGCGCGGTGAACGTCGAGGCGTTCATGCCGTGCTCGGCGGCGGAGATCCAGTAGGCGTCGATCGCCTTGGCGTGGTTCGGGTCGACCTCGCCGCGCCAGCGCATCAGGAAGCGGCTGGCGATCGTTGGCTCCTCGTCGATCGTCGCCTGCGGCACCCACGGCTGGCCGAGGCCGCGCGCGGACTGGGCGACGAAGGAGAGCGCCTGGACCGACGCGCGCGCGAGGTCGTCGCGGGCCTGCTCGTCGGTGATGTCGATGACGGGCTGGTAGCCGTACTCGGGCGCGAGCATCGCCAGCGCGGCCTGCACGTCGACGCGGTGGTCGCCCGAGCGGACGAGCAGCGGGTGCGGCTGCGCGGGCGCGAGGCCGGGCTCGAAGGTGCCGTCGACGAGCAGGCCCCAGACCTGCTCGTAGGGCACCTGGCCGACGAGGTCCTCGATGTCGACGCCGCGGTAGCGCAGCGCCCCGCCCTCCTTGTCCGGCTCCGCGATCGTGGTGGCGAAGGCGACGACGCCCTCGAGGCCGGACTGGACTTCGCTCATGCGGTGATCCTAACTTCGGGGACGGGGCGCCTGGTGGCGCGTAGGTGTGAACGGTGCTCCTCCTCGCGTTCCAGCGGAGCGAGGACCGCGAACGCGAGCGCCGGGGCGAGCGCGATCAGCGCGAAGGCCGGCGGCCACGCGGTCGCCTCGACCACGAGGCCGAAGGCAGCGGGACCCAACGCGCCGCCCACGGCGACGATCGTGTTCTGCAGGCTCATCGCCGTGCCCGCCCGGACGCGGCCGGAGAGCTCCGCGGCGGTGGTGAAGGCGAGGCCGTTCCATCCCATCACCGACACGCAGGCGGCAGCGAGGACGGGGTAGAGCAGGACGCCGGGCGCGCCCGCGAGGGCGGCGACGCCCGCGACCAGCACCGCGTTGCGCAGAGCGATGCGGCGCAGGAGCCCGACGCGCGCGCCGACCTTGTCGCTGCGCCGGCCGACGGCGAGCCGCGCGAGCGCCCCGCCGAGCTGCGCGACGCCGAGCAGCGCGGCGGCCAGCGCGGCGCTCATACCGCGCTCGTCGACGAGGAAGAGCACGAGGAAGCCGAGCAGCGCGGTCTGCGCGACGACGAGCAGGGCGGAGGCGGCGCCCAGGCGCCACTGGCGCGTGTCGCGCATCGGCGGCGGCGCGGCGGCGGCGTACTGGGCTGCCGCCGAGCCGACGGTCACGGGCGGGGCGTCGCGCAGCCACGCGGCACCGGCCAGCGCGGCGGTGAGCGCGAGGCCGGCGAGGGTCAGCAGCGCGGCGCGCAGCCCGCCCGCGCCGACGATCGGCGGCAGGGCGAAGGAGGAGAGCGCGCCCCCGAGCGGCAGCGCCATCTGGCGGATGCCGAGCGCGAGGCCGCGCTCCCCGCGGCCGAACCAGCCCATCACCGCGCGGCCGCTCGCGCCCGTGACGCTCGCGCCGAACATCGCCGCGACGAGCAGGCCGAGCAGCAGCGTCGGGTACGTCGGCGCGACCGCGGCCCCGACGAGCGCGGCGCCCGTGCCGAGCAGGCCGGCCGTCATCACGGGCCGCTCGCCGACGCGGTCGGTGAGCACCCCCCAGGGCAGCAGCGTGATCAGCACGCCGGCGCTCACCGCGGTGAAGATCAGCCCGACTTGGCTCAAGCTCAGCCCGTACTCCTCGCGGACGGCGGGGGTGAGGGCGGGCAGGCCCATGCGCAGCGCGGCGAAGGCGGCGGCGCCGAACGCGCCGACGCCGAGGACGACCCAGCGGTAGCGCCCCGCGGCGGCCTGCTCGCTCGTGGGGCCGCTCACGCCGCGCCACCCGAGGGCGCAGACGGGTTCGACGCTGGAGCGCCCGCAACCGGCTGCCGGCCGTCCTCGCCGCGCTGGCGCGCGCGATGGCGGCGGGCCTTGGCGACGTTGCCGCAGCCCTCCATCGAGCACCAGCGGCGGCGCCCGGCGGGCGAGCGGTCGTAGAAGCGCGCCGAGCAGTCCTCGGCGCCGCAGACCCGCACGCGGGCGCGTTGCTCCGGGGTGCCGAGCATGCGCGCGGCGTCGAGCGCGATCTCGCCGAGGGCGCGGCGCGGGGAGTCGGCGGGGCCGCGCACGGTCAGCTCGGGCAGGCCGTCGGGCCCGCGTTGCAGCGCGGGCCTCGTCCCGGCGCGCGCGATCCAGCGGTCCACGAGCTCCACGGCGCGAGCCGGCGCACGAACCCCCGCCACGCACGCGGTGGTCAGCGCGTCGATCGCCTCGCGCAGCTCGCGCGCCTCCAGCAGGACGGAGCGCGGCACGCGCGCGGGCTCCTCGGCCACCACCTCCGCCTCGGCAAGCCAGCGCGCGAGGTCCTGCGGCGTCGCGAGCGTCTCGACCCTGCGCGCCCAGCGCTCGCGCTTGGTGTTGACGAGGTCGAGCGCGGGCCGCCCACCGAGCCAGTACCACCAGGGCGCACCCGTGGCCAGCGGGAGCTCGAGCTCCGGCGGCAGGTCACGGGCGACGGTGCGGTCCACAACCAGATGATAGCGTCGAACTGGTTACGCGCTTCGGCGACCGAAGCCCACCGCGCGGCTGCCGGTTAGGGTCGCGCCATGGCCCCCACCGATCCGACCGAGCTCCTCTTCCGCCCCGTCACCGAGCTGGCGGAGCTCATCCGCTCCGGGGAGCTCTCCGCGCGCGAGCTCGTCCAGGCGTCGCTCGATCGCATCGAGGCGCTGAACCCGCAGATCAACGCGTTCGTCGACGTCTTCGCGGATGAGTCGCTCGCCGCGGCCGACGCGGTGAAGCCCGGTGACGGGCGCCCCTTCGCCGGCGTGCCGATCGCGATCAAGAACAACCGCGCCGTCGCGGGCAAGCGGCTGACCTTCGCCGCGAGCTTTCTCGGGGACTTCGTCGCGCCGATGGACGACCACGTCGTCGCCCGCTTCAAGCGCGCCGGCTTCATCGTCGTGGGCACGACGACCCTGCCGGAGTACGGGATCCTGCCGAGCACGGAGACCGCGCGCTTCGGCGCGACGCGCAACCCCTGGGACGTCACGCGGACGCCGGGCGGCTCGAGCGGCGGCTCGGCCGCGGCGGTCGCGAGCGGCATGGTGCCGATCGCGCACGCCAACGACGGCGGCGGCTCGACGCGCATCCCGGCCTCCTGCACCGGCCTGGTCGGCTTGAAGCCCCAGCGCGGGCGGATCTCCGTCGGCCCGGCGCTCGGCGAGAGCTTCCTCGTGCAGGACGGCGTGCTCACGCGCTCGGTGACGGAGACCGCGCGCGTGCTGGACCTGCTGCACGGCTACGAGCTCGGCGACTCCTCGTGGGCCGCGCCGCCGAGCGAGCCGTTCGCCGACGCCGCGGGCCGCCCTCCTCAGAAGCTGCGCGTCGCGCTCTCCACCGCCCCGCCGCTGGCGGACTCCCCGGTCGGCCCCGTCTGCGCCCGAGCCGCCCACGACGCGGGCAAGCTGCTCGAGTCGCTGGGCCACGAGGTCGTCGAGGTCACCGACCCGCCGTGGACGGTGCCGGGGATGCTCGAGCTCTTCACCGCCTCCTTCGGACCGGCCGTCTCGACGCAGATCGCCTTCGGCGCGCTGATCGCCGGCCGGGAGCCGGTCGAGGAGGACATGGAGGCGCTCAGCTGGGCGATCTGGCAGGTCAGCCAGGGGATCAACTCGGTGCAGGCGCAGCTCGCGGCGGCGCAGCTGCAGGGCTTCGCGCGGCAGATGGTCACCTGGACGGCGGAGCACGACGTCGTCCTGACGCCCGCGCTGGCCGAGGCGCCGGTGAAGATCGGCGTGCTCGACCCGACGAAGCCGGAGGCGATGGCGACCTTCGCGCGCTCGGGCCAGTTCACGCCCTACACGGCGATCTCCAACGTCACGGGCTCTCCCGCGATCTCGCTGCCGCTGTACGCGCGCCCGGACGGCGACCCGGACGCGGGCCTGCCGCTCGGCGTGCAGCTCATCGGCCAGCCGCTCGGCGAGGGCGCGCTGCTCGCGCTGAGCGCGCAGCTCGAGGAGGCCGCGCCGTGGACGGGGCGCCGGGCGCCCGTGAGCTGAGCGGGCGCGGATCAATCGAGGTCATCCGGCTTCGTCGCGGCGGGCCACGAGGCCTCCCACCGCGCGACGCGCGCGGGGTCGTTGTGCGCCCGGACGGAGCGCACCTTCTCCGCGTAGCCCTCGTCGTGCTCGGCGACGAAGGCGACGAAGTCGTCAGTGCGTCGCAGGTGCGGGGCGAAGCCGCGATCGGCCAGCCGCCGCGCGACGGCGCCGAGGACGGCCCGGTACGGGTCGCCGGGCTGCCCGGCGCACGCCTCGCGCAGCAGCTGCCCGTCGAGCTCGTCGGGCACGACGTCGTCCTCGACGAAGCTCAGGCCCTCGTGGTCCGCGTTCAGGTAGAGGAGGTTCGAGACGAGCTCGTCGTCGCCGTCCTCGAGCTCGAGCCACGCGCGGCGGTCCTCCTGCATCCCGAAGGCGAGGATCGGATGCAGCGATCCCTGGTCGACGTAGATGAGCGAGAGCCCGAACACCTCCGTTCCCGGCGGGACGCCATGCTCGGCGCAGGCCGCCGCGACCGCCTCGACGCAGGCGTCCGCGATCGTCCCGGCGCCCTCGGCGAGGCGCTCCGGCCAGGGGCGCGCGGGACGCTCCCAGACCACGCCGCCGTCGGCTCCCGTGATGCGCAGCGGCCCGTCCTCGTCGTGCTCGACGTCAAGCCGGCCGCCGGTCTCGAGGCGCTCGGAGCCCCCACACGACATCCACTGCTCGTCGGGCTCCTCGATGGCGACGAGCCGGCCCGCGTCGTCGTGCTCGTAGACCTCGACGACGGGACCGCGATCCGTCGTGTAGGTCGTTCGGACCGGGTGCCCGCGGGCGTCGAACGTGGTGCGGGCGAGCCCGAGGTCGGTGGGGACGACCACGGCGTCGGCCTCCCGGCGCGCGTGCTCCGTCACGGTGGGCCGCCCCGACTCGTCGAGCTGACGCCACGCGACGGGACGCCCCTCCACGTCGAAGCCGGCCTCTTCGGACCACTCCTGCCGAGCGGACCACTCCGGGGCGGGCGGGAGGTCGCAGCCCCACATGCGCTCGTGCAGCAGCGGCTCCGCGCGGTGCCGGAACCAGCGGTGGCCCACGGGGCGCCAGGTGAGGACGTCGTCCATCGCCCCAGTCTGCTGCGTCGGCCGCGAGCACGCGACGGCTCGCGCTCACGCCCGAGCGGCGGCGGACCCTCCCACTAGCGTGGAAGGTAGCCCGTGCCGACCGCCGCCCCACCCCTCCGCGCCCGCAACGCGCCCGAGCAGTACGACGACCTCGCGCACGCCTGGTGGGATGAGCAGGGTCCGTTCGCGGCGCTGCACTGGCTCGCCGCGGCGCGAGCGGAGCTGATCCCCGCGCCGGTCGCAGACGGCGCGCTGCTCGCGGACCTCGGCTGCGGCGGCGGGCTCATGGCGCCGCACGTGCCCGCGGGCTTTCGCCACGTCGGCGTCGACCGCAACGCCGCCGCGCTCGCGCAGGCCGCCGCGCGCGGGATCGAGCCGCTGCAGGCCGACGTCGGCGCCGTGCCGCTGCCCGACGGCTGCGCGGAGGTCGTCGTCGCGGGCGAGCTCATCGAGCACGTCGAGGACCTGCCGGCGCTCGTCGCGGAGATCGCTCGCCTGCTGAAGCCGGGCGGCGTGGCGATCTACGACACGATCAACGCGACGCTTCGGGCGCGGCTCTCGCTCGTCTGGATCGGCGAGCGCATGCCGGGCGGACCGCCGCGCCACATCCACGATGCGAGGCTCTTCGTCCCCCCGCGCCGCCTCGCCGCACTTCTCAACGCGCGCGGGTTGGAGGTCGAGGAGCAGTTCGGGCTGCGGCCGCACCCGCCGAGCTACGGGCGCTTCCTGCGCGACCGCGCGACCCCCGTCCAGATGCAGCGCACGGGCTCGCTCGCCGCGCTGTACGCCGGCAGGGCGCGGAAGACGTCGTGAACGCCACCGTCACCGCCTCGCACTCGGCGTTTCCCGCCCGGCGCACCCAGCAGGAGCTGTGGGACGGTTACTTCTCTAAGCACTACGAGGGTTCGGACCTCGCCCGCCGCGTCTTCGCCGGCACGGGCATCGAGACGCGCCACGGCACGACGGACCCGCTCGTCGAGGACGTGAGCACCTGGACCACCGGGCAGCGGATGGAGCGCTTCGCGGCCGACGCGCTGCCGCTCGGCACCGAGGCGGTCAGCGGTGCGCTGGAGGCGGCGGGCCTGGAGCCCGGTGACGTCGATCTGCTCACCGTCGTCTCCTGCACGGGCTACGCCACGCCGGGGCTGGACATCCTCATCGCGCGCGACCTCGGCATGCCGGTCGGCGTGCAGCGCCTGCACGTCGGCCACATGGGCTGCTACGCCGCGATCCCCGGTCTTGCCACGAGCGCCGACGCCGTCGCCGCTCGCGGGAAGACCGCCGTGATGCTCTGCCTCGAGCTCACCTCGCTGCACGTCCAGCCCCCCACCGACGACGCGGAGCAGGTCGTCGCCCACGCGCTCTTCGCCGACGCCGCCAACGCGGTCGTCCTGCAGCCCGGCGAGGAGCGCCGCGGGCTCCGGGTGCTGGACATCGCCGCGCGCACCGACACCGCCCGCGCCGGCCTGATGACCTGGGACGTGACGGACCTCGGCTTCCGCATGGGCCTCTCCCCTCGCGTGCCCGCAGTGCTGCGCAAGCACGTCGAGGCGACCGTCGCGGACCTGCTCGCGCCGCACGATCTCTCCGTGGAAGACGTCGCGGGCTGGGCGATCCACCCGGGCGGGCCGCGGATCGTCGAGGTGGTGCAGAAGAAGCTCGCGCTCTCCGACGAGCAGGTCGCGGAGTCCAACGCCGTGCTGCGCGAGATCGGCAACTGCTCCTCGCCGACCGTGATGGTCGTGCTCGAGCGGATGGTCGCGGGGGAGCGGCTCTCCGAGGGCGATCACGTCGTCGCGATGGCCTTCGGCCCGGGCCTGACGCTCTACATGGCGCTGCTCGAGGTCACCTGACCGTCAGCAGCCGGAACCAGTGCACGACGACGGGCTCGGCGTCGCGCAGCTCCCAGTCGGGGTCGCCCGCGTCCTCCCGGACGAGGTCGGCGACGTCGTGCCAGAACGCGACGTGCGCGCGACGCCAGTCCTCGGCTCCGGCGAAGCCCTCCCCCTCGGCCCGGGCGACGTCGTCGCCGACGAGGTGCAGGGGCATGATCGCGACGCGCGTGGTCTGCACCAGGCCGTGGGCGCCCCCGTCGTGGTCGACGAGGCGCAGCCGCTCGCCGACGCGCGGCAGCGGCTCGCCCGCGAGGTACTCGACCGCGAGCGACGAGGTCGCGGTCTTCTCCCCGCGCAGCACCGCAGCCAGCAGGCGGTCGCCGAGCCCGCCGTCGCCGGAGTAGCCGAAGCTCAGGGCGGCGGGCTCGTCGCTCACGCCGGGTCGACCCAGGCGCGGCCCTCGCGCTCGACTCCCTCCCCACCGAGGACCACCGCCACCGTCTTGACGAGGATCCGCGCGTCGAGGCGCAGGCTGCGGTGGGCGACGTACCAGCGGTCGAGCTCGATGCGCTCGGGCCAGCTCAGCGACGTGCGGCCGTGCACCTGCGCCCAGCCCGTGACCCCGGGCTTTACGAGCAGGCGCTCGCGCTGGCGCTTGTCGTAGGCGGCGATCTGGTGCGGCAGCGTCGGCCGCGGCCCGACGAGCGTCATCTCGCCGCGCAGGATGTTCACGAGCTGCGGCAGCTCGTCGAGGGAGGTCCGCCGCAGGAAGCGGCCGAGGCGCGTGATGCGCGCGTCGCCCTTGTCGATCGCGAGGCCGGCGCCGATGCGCTCCGCGCCGTCGACCATCGTGCGCAGCTTGACGACCTCGAACTCCCGCCCCGCGAGGCCGCACCGTCGCTGGCGGAAGATCGGGCTGCCCGGGGACTCGAGGCGGACGAGCGCGCAGGCGAGCGCGAGCGGGAGCGCTAGAGCGACGAGCAGGACGCCCGCGACGAGAAGGTCGACCGCACGCCGGAGCGCGTCGCTGACCGGGCGGCCGGCCGTGCGCGAAACGGGGCCGTCCGGGCCGACGAGGAGGCCGTCGGCGCGCATGCGCGCGCGCAGCGCGGCGTGGCGGTCCTCGCCGCTCACCGCGTGCCCTCGGCGGGCGCCCAGCCTGCGGTCGGCGCGCCGTCGCGCAGGCGGTCGAGGCCGCCTGCGGCGATCGAGGCGGTCATCAGGACGTAGTAGCGGCACAGCAGGAACGGCCTTGCTCGAAGGCGTCGACGAACGCTTGTGCGATCTGGCTCCGTCTTGGAGCCAGGGGGCGCAGGCGATGGCGCTGCCGCTCCGCCCGGCGCGGGGGACGACGCGGGCGTGCCGAGCGGCGCGGCACCGTGGGGGGTGCCGAGCGGCGCGGCGCCGCTAGGCGCGTCGGACGGCGCGAGCGGCGCGGCGCCGCGGGGCGCCGGGGACGGCGCGGCTGCGCCCGCCAGGACGGCGAGCTGCGCCGCGAGCAGCGCGCGGTCGACGCGCCCTGCACGTCCGCGGATCACGCTCGCGACGCCCACCGACAGCGCCACGACGTGAAGCCCTGGGCTCGCGTACCGCAGCCAGCGGTGGCTGGCGAGCGCGAGGAGGTAGCGCGGCGGCAGGCCGCGGGGATCGAGCAGCCCGCCGGCGCGCGGGTCGCGGGCGACGATGCCCCACATCCGGGCCATCATCCGCCGCTTGCGCCGCCACTCGCCCTCGAGCGAAGGGACCATGAGCTCGCGGGCGCGCGCGCCCGGGACATCCACGGCCAGCAGCCCGCGCCGGACGACCTGGTGCGGGAGCGCGAGGTCGTGGCCGAGGTCCGTGCGCAGCTGCGGCCAGAGCTCCGCGCGCAGTGCGTAGATCCCGCCGTTGCCCGCGGTCACCGAGTGCCAGCTGCTCTCCAGGCGCCGGGTCGCGAGCTCGAGCGCCCAGTAGGCACCCTCCTGGTTCGGCGCAGCGGCATCGCCCGCGCGCACGAAGGAGACGTGGCCGCAGGCGTAGCCGACCATCGAGTCGTCGAAGACGGCGACCAGAGCGGTGAGCGCGCCAGGCTCCCAGGTGGTGTTCGCGTCACAGAACGCGAGCAACGAGCCGCCGGCCCGGGCGACCGCGGCGGCTTGGGCGGCGTGCTTGCCGCCGCGCGGGAGCTCGAGCACCACGTGCGCGCCGGCCGCCCGGGCGCGCTGCGCCGTCGCGTCGGGAGAGCCGTCGCAGGCGACGACGACCTCACACACGTGGTCCTGCGCGAGCAGCGCACGGACGGTGCCGGCGATCACGGCCTCCTCGGCGTAGGCGGCGACGACGACGCTGACGATGGGCGACGGCGCGGACGCAGCCGGCGGCGCGGACGCGGCCCGGCCCCACCCGCGGGGCACGGCGAGGCGCAGGAAGAGGCCCCAGCCCGCGTGGGTCCAGGCGACGAGGGTCAGGGCGAGCAGCTGCACGGAAGCGCAGGATCGCAGGAGCCGCACGGAACCATCGCGCAGGGCCGGGCTCGAGAAGCAGCGACCCACACGATCGGCCACGATCCTAAAGCCGCCAGCGCCCGGCCGCCTCCGTCGCGACGACCGCCTGTCCTCCGCGGCCCCTGCGATGCTGCACCGCTTGCCCGACCTGATCCCGCTTCCCGCCCGCAGCGCCAAGCCCCGCACCACGGGGCTGACACACGTCCTCGACGGCGGCTTGGGCCCGGCCGAGGTCGAGAGCCTGCTCACCGTGGCGGGCTCGCACATCGACCTCGTCCGCCTGGGCTGGGGCTCGGCGCTGGTCACCGACGGGCTCCTCGAGAAGCTCGCGGCCTTCGCCCGCCACGACGTGGCCGTGATGCTCGGCGGCACCCTGACCGAGCTCGCCTGGGCGCACGGCCGAATCCCCGCCTTGTGCGACTGGCTCGAGGAGCTCGGCATCGGCCTGATCGAGGTCTCGAGCGGGACCATCGCGATCCCGCAGGACGAGAAGGCGCGCCTCGTCGCCGAGCTGAGCAGCCGCTTCACGGTCTACGCCGAGGTCGGCGAGAAGGCCGCGACCTCGATCATGGCGCCGTACGTGTGGGTCGAGGAGATCCGCCGGATGCTCGACGCGGGCGCCGCGCTCGTGGTCTGCGAGGGGCGCGCGGGCGGCACCGCCGGCCTGCACCGGAGCACCACGGAGACGCGCACGGGGCTCGTGGAGGAGATCGCGCACGTCTTCGACCCCGGTCAGCTCGTCTTCGAGGCTCCGCGGGACGAGCAGCAGACGTGGTTCGTCCAGCGCTTCGGCTCCGACGTCAACCTCGGCAACGTGCCGCCGGCGTCGGCCATCTCACTTGCGAGCCTGCGCCTCGGGCTGCGGTCGGACACGCTGGACCACTTCCATGGCTGAGCGCGCGGACTTCCCGACGGCCGTCCTGCTCACCGGCGTGGGCAAGCGCCACGACATCGTGAGCGCCTTCGCGCGCCACGCCTTCACGATCGCCGCCGACCCGAGCCCGCTCGCGCCCGCGCAGTACGCCGCGCACGTCCGCGCGGCGCCGCCCCGCATCGACGATCCGGGCTACGTCACGTTCCTCGAGGCGCTCGTCGCCGAGCACGGCGTCGGGGCGGTCGTCCCGCTCACCGACCTCGACATCCACGTCCTCGCGGCCGCACCGGGGCTTCCGGCCTTCGTCGCCCCCGCCGACATCTGCGCCGCGATGTTCGACAAGTACCGCACGCACGAGACGCTCCTGGCGCTCGGGCTGCCGAGCCCGCCGACCGTGCTGCCGGGAACCGAGCCTGAGAGCTACCCCGTGATCGTCAAGCCGCGCCAGGGCTCCGGCGCCCGCTCCATCCACTTCGCCAGGGACGCCGCCCAGGCCGCCTTCTTCGTCGACTACGTCGAGGAGCCCGTGATGATCCAGCGGGCTATGGGCGGTCCCGAGCTCTCGATCGACTGCCTCTCAGGCCTCGACGGCTGCTGCCTCAACGCGATCCCTCGCTCCATGCTCGAGTCGCGCGGCGGCGAGTCGATCAAGGGCCAGGTGCTCGACGACCCCGAGCTCGTCGCGCTCGCCCGCCGCGTCTGCGAGGCACTCGGCTTCCGCGGTCCGAGCACGATCCAGGTGTTCCGCGACCCGGAGATCGGCATCGCGATCACCGACGTCAACCCGCGCTTCGGCGGCGCGTTCCCCGCTCCTATGTACGCCGCGCTTCCGGGCCGCAGCTACCCCGAGCTCATCGCGCGGATGGCCGCGGGCGAGCAGATCGAGCCGCACGTCGGCGAGTACCGCCACGGGCACTACTTCTCCCGCTGGTACGAGCAGCTCGAGCTCGACGCGGACCTTCGCCCGACCGGCCGCCCGATGACCTGAGTGGACGGATATCTGGCGTCGCCGCCGCTCGACAGGGTACGTTCGCACCACACCAACCCGGGAGGCAGCATGTACATCGGAATCGGCACCCTCATCATCATCGTCATCCTGCTCGTCGTCTTCGTCTTCTAGGCCGCCTTCCACCCGCAGGCGCCGGGCCTGCTGACGCCCTAGCGTCCGCCCTGCGAGCATCGGCCCGATGGATGCCGATGTGATCGTCGTCGGGGGCGGGCTGGCGGGCCTGGTCGCCACCGCGGAGCTGGCCGACGCGGGCCGCCGCGTGCTGCTCCTCGACCAGGAGCCCGAAGGCGCGCTCGGGGGCCAGGCGTTCTGGTCCTTCGGCGGGCTCTTCCTCGTCGACTCGCCCGAGCAGCGCCGGATGCGCATCCGCGACTCGCGCGAGCTGGCCTGGCAGGACTGGCTCGGAACCGCCGGCTTCGACCGTCCCGAGGACGAGTGGCCGCGCCGCTGGGCAGAGGCCTACGTGGACTTCGCCGCCGGGGAGAAGCGCTCCTGGCTGGCGCAGCAAGGCGTGAAGTTCCTGCCGAACGTCGGCTGGGCCGAGCGCGGCGGCCTGAACGCCACGGGCCCCGGCAACTCGGTGCCGCGCTTCCACGTCACCTGGGGAACCGGGCCGGGGATCATCGAGCCGTTCGTCCGCCGAGTGCGCGCCGCGCAGCAGCAGGGGCTCGTCGAGCTGCGCTTCCGCCACCGCGTCGACCGCCTGACGCTGAGCGACGGCGCGGTCGACGGCGTCGCGGGCCGCGTGCTCGACCCCAGCGGCGTGCGGCGCGGCCAGTCGAGCTCTCGCACCGAGGTCGGCGACTTCGCCCTTTGCGCCCAGGCGGTGGTCGTCGCGTCCGGCGGCATCGGCGGCAACCACGAGCTCGTGCGCCGCAACTGGCCCGCGCGCCTGGGCACGCCGCCGAAGCAGATGATCTCCGGCGTGCCCGCCCACGTCGACGGGCGCATGCTGCAGATCTCCGCGGCGGCCGGCGGCACCGTCATCAACCCCGACCGGATGTGGCACTACGTCGAGGGCATCCAGAACTGGGATCCGATCTGGCCCATGCACGGGATCCGGATCCTCCCCGGCCCCTCCTCGCTGTGGCTCGACGCCACCGGCCGGCGCCTGCCCGTGCCGCTGTACCCGGGCTTCGACACGCTCGGGACGCTCGAGCACATCATGCAGACCGGCCACGAGCACACGTGGTTCGTCCTCACGCAGAAGATCATCGAGAAGGAGTTCGCGCTCTCGGGCTCCGAGCAGAACCCGGACATCACCGGCCGCAGCGTCAAGGAGCTGATCCGCACGCGCCTGCTCGGCTCGGGCGCGCCGGCGCCCGTCGAGGCGTTCAAGCGCCACGGGTCCGACTTCGTCGTGCGCGACGACCTGCGCTCGCTCGTCGACGGGATGAACGCACTGACCCCGGAGCCGCTGCTGCGCTTCGAGGACGTCGAGCGCGAGGTGGTGGCCCGCGACCGCGAGATGGACAACCCGTACTCCAAGGACGGGCAGGTGACGGCGATCCACGGCGCGCGGAGATACCTGGCCGATCGCATCACGCGCGTCGCGTCGCCGCACGCGCTGCTCGACCCCGCGGCCGGCCCGCTGATCGCAGTGCGCCTCTCGATCCTGACCCGCAAGTCGCTCGGTGGCCTGCAGACGGATCTCGACAGCCGGGTGCTGCAGGCCTCGGGCGAGGCGCTGCCCGGCCTCTACGCGGCCGGCGAGGTCTGCGGCTTCGGCGGTGGCGGCGTCCATGGGTACCGCTCGCTGGAGGGGACGTTCCTCGGCGGCTGCCTCTTCTCGGGCCGCACGGCGGGCCGGGCCGCGGCCACCGCGGTCGCCTAGCCCTCGCGCTCAGTGCGCGAGGACGGGTTCGTCCGCCGCGGCAGCAGCAGCGCGGGCAGCAGGCAGGCGGCGGCGATGGCGCCCACGACGGCGAGGCTCAGCGTCATCGCGTGCGCCGCGCCGGCGGCGTGGAGCTGGCCGAAGTACACCGTGGTCACGGTCGCCGAGCCGATCGCGCCCGCAAGCTGCTGCACCGCGCTCAACGAACCGCTCGCGCTCCCGGCCTCGTCCTCGGCCACCTCGCCCACGGCGATGTCGTAGATCGAGCCGAAGCACGCGCCCATCCCCGTCCCGAGCACCAGCAGCGACGGCGCGAGGGCCCACGCGCCGAGGTCGACGCCGCGGGCGTGCACCGTCGCCCACATCCCGGCCGCGCCGGCGAGCGTCAGCCCGAGCCCGAGGAAGACGAGCCGGCGGCCGAGCACCTCGATGGCCGGGCGGCTCACGAACGCCGCGAGGATGATCCCGACCATGAGGGGCGCAAGGCCGACGGCGGCCTGCGACGGCGTGCGCCCGAGCGCCGTCTGGAGGAACAGTGAGGCGACGTAGGCCAGGCCGTTGACGGCGGCGAAGAAGCACAGCCCGAGCAGCAGGCCGGCGGTGAAGCCGCGGTTGCGCAGCAGCGACGGGCGGATGAGCGGGTCGGCGGCCACCCCCTGACGCACCCCGAAGCCCACGAAGCCGGCGACGCCCACGGCCAGCGCGGCGATCGGCAGCGCCGCCCACCCGTCGGTCGAGCCCTCGATGAGGCCGAAGATGAGCGCGATCATCGTCACCCCGAGCAGCGCTGCTCCGAGCCCGTCGATGACTTCGCCGGGGTTCGGCCGATCGGCCGGGAGCACCTTCGCCGCCGCCGCGAATGCGGCCACGCCGAGGACGATGTTGATCAGGAAGATCGGCCGCCAGTCGAGGCCGGCGATGTCCGCGTCGATCAGGAAGCCCGCCACGATCGGACCGAGGACGGCCGACCCGCCCATCACCGGGCCGAAGGCGACGAAGGCGCGCGCCTGCTGGGCGCGCGGGATCGTCGTGGTGAGGATCCCGATGCCCTGGGGGATCAGCAGCGCGCCGAAGCCGCCCTGGACGACGCGGGCCGCGACGAGCATCGCCGGGTCGACCGCGAGGCCGCAGGCCACCGACGCGGCGGTGAAGCCGGCGATGCCGACGAGGAACATCCGCCGCCGGCCGTAGCGGTCGCCGAGGCGCCCGCCGACGACGAGCAGGACGCCCATCGCCAGCGCGTAGGAGGCGCCGAGCCACTTGACGAGGCCCTCACCACCGCCGAGGTCCCGGACGATCGTGGGCGCGGCGATGTTCGTGATCGTCGAGTCCATGAGGTCGAGGACGTCGGCGGCCAGGACGACGGCCAGCACGGCCCGGAGGTGCGGCGACAGGCGGTCGCTCCCGCTGGGGGCGTCGGCGGTGGGTGCGGGCTCGAGGACGGTGCTCATGGTGGGATCAAAGCACAGTTACTCCGAATTCGCAATGACTTCGACTTCATAGCCGGTGCGGGCGAAAGGTACTCTTCGGGCATGGCAGCCCCCTCCACCGGTCGCCGGGAACGCAAGAGGGCTCAGACCCGGCGAGCGCTCGCCGACGCCGCCAAGCACCTGTTCCTCGAACGCGGCTTCGACGCGGTGACCGTCACCGAGGTCGCCGAAGCGGCTGATGTCTCCGTCTCGACGCTGTTCCAGCACTTCGAGAGCAAGGAGGCGCTGATCTTCGAGCGCGATGACGGCGTCGAAGCGGCCTGGGTCGCCACGGTGGCCGAGCGCACGCCCGGGACGTCGGTGCTCCACGCGCTCCGCGACGGCCTCGTCGAGGGGATCGGCGCGGGTCCGACGCCGGAGATCCGGGAGCTCGTCGAGCGGACTCCCGCGCTCTCGCTGCACCTCGCCCGCATGTGGACCCGGTACGTCCAGGCCCTTGCACCGGCCGTCGCCGAGGCGACGGGGCTCGACATCGGGGACGTCCGCGTCGAGGCCTTCTCCCGCTACGTGGTGCTCGTCCCCTCGATCACCCGGTCCTGCGAGGACCGCGCCGCGGCCGTGCGCGAGCTCTTCGACCTGCTCGAGATGGGCTGGGGCGACTTCTGACGCGGCGCACCGCCGCCGTCGGCTACGCCGCGCCGAGCACCGCGGCCAGGCGCTTGGGCGTCACGCCGAGGCGCTCGGCGTCGGCGGTCCCGCGGGGGGACGTCATCGAGACCTCGAGCAGCTCGGCCTCGTCCCAAGTGACCGGCGCGGTGGACTTCATCAGCGCCTCGGCCAGGCGCAGGCCGCGCGCGGCGAGGCCGAGCGGCACGGGGATCAGCGGACGCGGGCGGCCCGCCGCGAGCAGCACCGTGCGCACGATGTCCTCGTAGGTGTGGACGTCGGGGCCCGCGAGCTCGACGCGCAGGTTCGGCTGCTCGGAGTCGACCGGGCGGTCGAGCGCCGCGAGCAGGCAGTCGGCGACGTCGTCGGCCCAGATCGGCTGGAAGCGCGCGTGGCCGCGCCCGCTCAGCGGGACGGCGGGCAGCAGCGCCAGGCGGCCGAGGAGCGTCAGCAGGTGGTCGCCCGGTGCGTAGACGATCGACGACGCCACGATCGTGTGGCGCACGGAGGACTCCACGACGGCCTGCTCGGCCAGAGCCTTCGCACGCAGGAAGCGCGTGCGGTTGTGCGCGCTCGCGCCGAGTGCGCTCGTGAAGACGAAGTGCTCGACGCCCGCGCGCTCGGCCGCCTGCACCAGGCGCCACGTCGCGATGCCGTTGAGCTCCTCGATCGAGCCGCGGGGCTGGTCGCGGATCGAGGCGGCGAGGTGCACGACGGTCGTCACGCCGCGCAGCGCGTTGCGGAACGACGGCGGGTCGGCCAGGTCCCCGAGGGCGATCTGCACGCGCACGCGCTCGGCCCCGAGGCGCCTGGGGTCGCGCACGAGGCAGCGGACCGGCACCCGTGCGGTGGTGAGCCGTCGCAGCAGCGCCGAGCCGACGCGGCCCGTGGCGCCGGTGAGCAGGAGCATCAGGCGGATCGCCGGGCGGCGATCCTTCCGTCTCGACTCACGCCGGACATTGCTCGAGGGCCATCAGCTCGTCCCAGGAGAGCGAGAACGGCTCCTCGACCTCGCCCCAGATCCCCAGCTCCCAGGCGGGCAGGTCGAGGATCGGGTTGCGCCCGTAGGTGAGGACCGGGAACTTGGAGGTGAGGTACTCCCCCGCGGCGGGACCCGAGCGGGGTCGATGCCGAGCTCCTCGCCCTGGCGGCGGCCACGCTCTCCGATGAGCTTGGAGGTGATCTTCATCGCCTCACTAGTATGCCCGCCCTGAGCACCGCTCCCACGACCGCAAGAGGTATCTGAGAAATGGCCTACGTCATCGCCGAGCCGTGTGTCGGCACGAAGGACAACTCCTGCGTGGAGGTCTGCCCCGTCGACTGCATCCACCCGACGCCGGACGAACCCGACTACGACAAGGTCACGATGCTCTACATCGACCCGGAGGAGTGCATCGACTGCGACGCGTGCGTCGAGGCCTGCCCCGTGGACGCCTGCTTCGCCGAGGACCAGCTCCCGGAGGAGTGGACCGGGTTCATCCAGATCAACGCGGACTACTTCGCGCAGAACAAGTAGTCCTCCGCGAGGCGGAGGCGCGGCGTCGGTGAGGACCCGCCGCGCCGCTCGGGCACACCGCCTACTTCGACGCGCTCGACGCATACTGCGCCACGACCGTGCGCCGTGGAGCGCTTGTCCGCCAGCAAGGCCGACCGGCGCGACCCGGCCGCGCCGATCGCCGCCTTCGCCCGCCGCCACCGCAGCGGCCTGGAAGTTCTCGGGAAGCTCGGCCCCGCCGGCGACGGTGCCGCGCTCCGTGTGACGCGGAGCGCCGGCGTGCGCGAAGGCGATCGGCTGAGAGCCGCCCGTGTGGCCGCGCAGCTCGTGTAGCGTGGGTACATGGACGTCGGAGTGCGTGAGCTGAAGGACCGCTTGTCGGAGATCCTCGACCTGGCCGAGAAGGGGGAGATCGTGCGGATCACCGACCGTGGACGACCGAAGGCCGTGATCGGGCCGCTACCCGGCCGGGACCGCATCGAGCAGGGGATCGCCGAGGGCTGGATCACCCCGGGCAACGGGGGACCGCTGCCTCCGGTTCAGCGCTACCCAACTCGCCGGACCGTGCAGGAGGTGTTGGACGAGGACCGCGGAGAGTGAGCCTGTACGTCGACTCAAGCGCCCTGGTCAAGCGCTACGCCAACGAACCTGACGCAGACGTCGCCGAGGATCTGCTCAGCAGTGATCCGTCGCTTGTCACCGGCAGACTCACCCTCGTCGAGGTCCGACGCAACCTCGTCCGACTCTTGAACGAGGCGAACGCAACCGCAGCCCGGGCGGCTTTCGAGGCGGTATTCGCCGCGTTGACCGTCGTCGAGCTCAACGAGGCGACGTGCGAAAGAGCCGCTTCGATCGCTGAGATCACCGGCGTTCGCACCCTCGACGCACTGCATCTCGCCGCCGCACAGCGGGCCGGCGCCACCGCTTTTCTCACCTTCGACCTCCGCCAGGCGCAGGCGGGCCGCACGCTCGGGATGACCGTCCTCGGCGTCTAAAACCGGTTTCGAAAAGGCGCGGCCGTGAGGAAACGCCTGAGCTCGAAACCGGTTCTCAGCCCGAGGTGATGCCCGTCGCCGCCTCGAGGTCGGCGAAGTAGCCCGGGTAGGTCTTGGCCACGCAGCCCGGATCCTCGATCTCGATGCCCTCGGTGCGCAGCGCGAGCAGGGCGAAGCTCATCGCCATGCGGTGGTCGTCGTAGGTGGCGACGCGTGCGGCGTGCGGCGTGCCCGGCTGGATGAGCAGGCCGTCGGGCTCCTCGGTCACCTCGACGCCCGCGCGGCGCAGCTCGGTCGCGACCGCTCCCACGCGGTCGCTCTCCTTGTGGCGGATGAAGCCGATGCCGGTGATGCGCGTCGGCGTGGTGGCGAACGGCGCGAGGACCGCGAGCGTCTGCGCGGTGTCGGAGAGGTCGCGCAGGTCGACCTCGACGCCCGTGAGCTCGCGCGGACCGCGGACCTCGGTCTCCTCGGCGCGCACGTCGACCGCGCAGCCCATCCGCTCGAGCACCCGCACGAAGCCCAGGTCACCTTGGAGGCTGCCGCCGCCGAGGCCAGGCACGACGACCCGCCCACCCGTGATCGCCGCGGCGGCGAAGAAGTACGAAGCCGCCGACGCGTCGGGCTCGACGGCGTAGGCGGCTGCCCGGTAGCCGCCGGGGGCGACCGTCCAGCGCGCGCCGTCTCGGCTCACCCGCGCGCCGAACGCGGCCATCACCGCGGTGGTCATCTCGAGGTAGGGCCGCGAGACGACGTCGCCCACGACGTCGATCACAAGGCCGTCGGCGAAGCACGGCGCGCTGAGCAGCAGCCCGCTCGTGTACTGCGAGCTGACGTCGGCGCGCAGCGTCACGGCGCCGCGGACGCGTCCGCTCGCGCCCACGACGCGGATCGGCAGGTAGCCGTCGAGCCCTTCGTGGGTGACCGCCACCCCGAGTGCCCGCAGGGCCTCGACGCCCGCGCGAAGCGGGCGCGCACGCATCTGCGCCGAGCCGTCGAGCACGTACTCCCCCTCGCCGAGGGCGAGCAGCGGCGGCCCGAAGCGCGCGACGGTGCCCGCCGAGCGGGCGTCGAGCCGGCCGGCCGCGGCGTGCGGGGAGCCGGCGCAGCCGTCGACCGCAAGCTTTGAGCCGTCGCCTTCTGCGGCGATCTTCACCCCGACGCACGCCAGGACCGCGCGCATCGCCCGCGTGTCCTCGGCCACCAGGGCGCCCGTGAGGGTGCTGCGGCCCGCGGCCAGCGCGGCGGCCACAAGCGCCCGGTTCGTGATGCTCTTCGATCCCGGCACACGGACGGTCGCGTCGACCGCAGCCGTCGGCGGATGGAGTCGCAGCGGCGCCGGCACGCGCGTCAGCCTGCCAGCCCGCGCGCGCGAACGGCCTGCGGGGCAATCTGGTCAAAGAGGACCCGGCTTTGGATACATTCGCCGTTCCCCCCTTGATTCCCGGAGGCACCGCGCATGTCCGTGACCGATGAGCTGCTCAAGAACGCCGAGGCCTACCAGGCGAGCTTCGACAAGGGCGACCTACCGATGCCCCCCGGAAAGCAGATCGCCGTGCTGGCCTGCATGGACGCCCGCCTCCAGCCCTCCAAGCTGCTCGGCCTCGAGGAGGGCGACGCGCACGTCATCCGCAACGCGGGCGGCGTCGTGACCGACGGCGACATCCGCTCGCTGGCCATCTCGCAGCGGCTGCTCGGGACGAAGGAGATCGTGCTCATCCACCACACGGACTGCGGCATGCTCACCTTCACCGACGACGCGTTCAAGAAGGACATCCTCGCCGAGACCGGCATCAAGCCCGAGTGGGCGCCGGAGGCCTTCGACGACATCGACGTCGACGTCAAGCAGTCCGTCGCGCGCATCAAGGCCTCGCCGTTCATCCCGCACAAGGACGCGATCCGCGCGTTCGTCTACGACGTCAAGGACGGCAGCCTGCGCGAGGTCACCGCCTGACGCACCGCTGAGTGCGGCTCTCAGGCCATCGGCAGCGACATGCCCGACGCTTTGATGACCGTGATCTCCGGCTCGGGGACCACGGTCTGCAGCATCGGCAGGGCGCTCGGGGTGAGTGCCACCAGGCCACGGGCGGCCTGGCGAATCGCCTGGGCGGCCGGGTCGTCGGGGTCCTCGAAGACGAGCGGCTGGCCCGCGTCGGCCTGGGCGCGCAGCGGCATCGTGATCGGCACCTTGCCGAGCAGCGGCACGTCGAGCTCGTCGGCGAGGTCCTTCCCGCCGCCCTCGCCGAAGATCGCGAAGCGCTCCCCCGAGGGCGTGGTGAAGCCCGCCATGTTCTCGACGATCCCGATGACCTCGAGGTTGACCTTGTGGGCCATCTCGGCGGCGCGGCGGGCGACCTTCTGCGCCGTGTCCTGTGGTGTGGTGACGATGACGAACTTCGCCTGCGGCAGCAGCTGGGAGAGCGTCATCGAGACGTCGCCGGTGCCCGGTGGCAGGTCGACGAGCAGGTAGTCGAGCTCGCCCCACTCCACGTCCTGGAGGAACTGCGTGAGCGCCTTGTGCAGCATGGGCCCGCGCCACACGACGGCCGCGTCCTCCTCGACGAAGAAGCCGATCGACATCACCTTCACCCCGAAGGACTCCAACGGCAGGATCTTGCGCTCGGGCGAGACGGGCGGGCGCGTGGCGCCGAGGCCGAACATGCGCGGGATGGAGTAGCCCCAGACGTCGGCGTCGAGGATGCCGACGCGCTTGCCCTCGCTGGCCAGCGCGGCCGCGAGGTTCGCGGTCAGCGTCGACTTGCCGACTCCGCCCTTGCCCGAGCCGACGCAGATCACGTTCGCGACCGCGGCCAGCGAGCCGTCCGGGATCGGACCGCCGCCGAGGCGCTGCTGCAGCTTGCCCTTCTCCGCGTCGGTGAGGACGTCGAAGGCGACGTTGACGGAGGTCACGCCCTCGAGCGCCGAGACGGCCTCGGTCACCGCATCGACGAAGTGGTTGCGGATCGGGCAGCCGGCGGTGGTCAGCGAGATCATCACGTCGACGGCGCCGCCGTCGGCCACCTCGATCCTGCGCACCATCCCGAGCTCCACGACGTTCTTGCGGATCTCGGGGTCGATGACGGCCTCGAGGGCCTTGAGGAGCTGCTCGTGGGACGGCATGGGTCCATTGTAGGTTGCCCCTGAACGCCAACCACCCGAGAAGAAGAGGCCTCCATCCTCCGCCACCCGACGTTCCTCGCCCTGACATCCTGCGTCGTCCTTGCGGCCGGCGCGCTCGGCTGCGGCGGCGAGAAGCCCCTCACCCGTGCGGAGTACGTCAAGCAGGCCGACGCGATCTGCACGGACTACAGCGCCCGCCAGGACAAGCTCGGTGACCCCAAGTCGGTCAAGGACATCGAGCGCCTCGCCGACAAGACGCGGCCGCTGGTCAAGGAGCAGCTCGGCAAGCTGCGCGACCTCAAGGCGCCCGACGCGGTCGCTGACGATGCGAACGCCGCCTATGACCTGCTCGAGCAGCAGCTGCCGAAGATCGACGAGCTCGTCGCCGCGGCGAAGGCCAACGACGTCAAGAAGATCCAGAGCATCGCGGCGAGCGCCGGCAAGCTCGACCAGCAGGCCAACGCGAAGGCCAAGAAGATCGGGCTGAAGGTCTGCGGCAAGAGCTAGGAGCCGCCCGCGCAGGCCCGAGAACGACTCCGGCCCGCTCGGGATGAGCGGGCCGGAGGTTCTGCGGGGCGGTCGGTGGGGCTAGGCCAGCGCGGCGACGCGCTTGGAGACGTCCGTGGCGGCCTTCTGGGCCGAGGAGGCGACGCGAGTCGTCTGCGTGGCGGCGTCCTTGGTCAGCGTGGACACGTCGTCACGCAGCGTGGCGGCCGACCCGTTCAGGTCCTCGCGGAAGGAGCGCACGGGCTTCGTGACGCGCTCGACGTCGCGGCGGCGCGTGCGCAGCCCACGCTCGGCCTTGGTGCGGGCCCGCTTGACCTCGCGCTCGACGTTCCTGCGCGCGGTGGTGCCACGCTTCTCGAAGCGCTTGATCTCCTTGTCGACCGACGTCTTCTGCACGTAGTCGCGGAGGTCCGTCGCCGTGCCGGCGATGCCGTCGCGGACGACGAGCACAGCGCCGACCGGGATCAGGACGGCCTTCTCGGCGTAGACGGCGACGAGGTCGACGGTCGAGTCCGCGGCCTTCTCGGCGTGGTTGGCGGCCGACTGGGCCTCACGCACGGCGGCGTTGGTCTGGCGGTTGGCCGAGCGACGGGCGCTGGTGGCCTTCGCGTCGTTGCGGCGGGTCGCAGCCGACGGGCGCGACGTGGTGCGCGTGGTGGTGCGGGTGGTGGTGCGCTTCGCGGCGGGCTTGGCGGTCGTCTTGCGCGCAGCGGGCTTGGTCGCCGGCTTGCGAGCGGCAGGCTTCCGGGTGGTCTTGGCCGCGGCGGGCTTCGCGGCGGACGTCGTGGTCTTGGTGGTGTCGTTCGTGGCCATCGCGGTGGTCTCCCCGAGTCGTTGTTAGAACTAAGCTTGTTCGGAGCGTAGCTGCGAACACCTGTTTGTAAACCCGAGCCGCAGAAGGGTTACAACACGCCGCGGACATGTCTTCTCGCGAAGGCAGCGGCTCGGCTCAGGCCTGCGTGCGGGCCAGCCAGCCCGCGGGGTCCTCGAGCTCCGCGAGCGACGGCGCCTGCTCAGCGGAAGCGAAGGCGACGTGGAGCGCGTCGGCTCCCGCCTGCTCCACGACCGCGTCGCAGAACGCCTTGCCGAGCGTGTACTGGCGCAGCTTGAGCTCGAAGCCCAGCAGCTTCTCGAGCCACGCGAAGACGGGATCGCGTCCGCTGCGATCGGCGCGGCGCTGGTCCAGGGCGGCGCGGAGGGCCGGCAGGCCGGCGAGCGCGTCGGTGCCGACGGCGTCCATGACGTGCTCCGCGTGGCCCTCGATGAGCGCCATCGTCGCCTGCACACGGTCGAGCGTCGCGCGCTTGGCCTCGCCGCCGACCAGGCGGAACAGCTCGCCCGAGCGCAGCGCGCCTGCGAGGGCCATGAGGTCGTCCGTGCTCGGCAGGCTCAGCAGCTGGCGCAGGTCGACGTCTGAGTCCAGGTCGGCCAACAGCTCCTGCAGCAGCTCCGCGAGATGCGGACGCAGCCACGGCACCCCGCTGAACTGCACGGCGTGGGTCACCTCATGGAAGCAGACCCAGGCGACCAGCTCGGCGGGATCGACCGCGAGCTCCTCGGCCGCTTCGCGCAGGTTGGGCTCGACGAAGAGCAGCCGCGGGGTGACGCTCCCGTCGAGCAGGGCGAGGTCGTACTGGCCGAGCACGCGCCGGCCGAGCAGGCCGCCGAGGCCGCCGACCTGCGCGCCGAGCGCCGCGCCGGCGACGGAGCGCAGCGGGCCGGCGAGCGGGCCGAAGCGCTCCCCGACGGACTCCGTGACGGGATCGAGCATCCGCCGCATGGAGACGAGGTTGGCGTCGAGCCACGCCGCGCGGCCGACGGCCTCCGGCGGCGGCAGCGGCGCCGCGGGCTGCAGGCCGGTGTAGGCGACGACACGGCGCTCGGCATCCTCGCTGAGGGCGATGAGGTCGCCCGGAAGCAACTGCGGTGCGGGCTCGTCGCCGAGCGCGAGGCCGCCGACGCGGCGGGCGACGTTCCAGTCGATCATCAGATCGGCAGCTCGGAGAGGCGGGCAAGCGACTCGGGCGTGCGCGCAGCCACGAGGTGCAGCCGGGCGTCGAGGTCGGCCAGCGGCGCCGCGAGCGGATCGGAGCCCGGGTCGACGGCGAAGGACACCAGGCCACCGCTCTCGCGCACGACGAGCTGGCCGGCGGCGGCGTCCACGGCGCGGGTGCGCCACAGCGCGACCATCCCGTCGACGCGGGTGTCGGCCAACTGGCACAGCGAGACCGCGATCGAGCCGAGGGCTCGCACCCGGTGCACGTGCGCGGAGAGCGCAGGCTCGGCCCTGGCCAGGTACTCCGGGCGCGCGGACTCGATCGCGACGAGCTCGAGACGGCCGTCGTCGGCGTGGCGCTCACCGGGCGCCGCGGCCAGGGCCACGCCGTCGCGGAAGGCGCCACCCCCGCGGAACGCGTGCCACTCCTCGCCCGGGCCGTAGTCGTAGACGTAGGCGAAGGCGACGTCGGCCATCGTCGGGCCGTCGGCGACGGCGATGGAGAGCGCGTGGTGGGGCAGCCCGCGCTTGGCGTTCGTCGAGCCGTCGATCGGATCGATGACCACCAGCGGCGGCTCGCCGCGCGTCCCGTAGTCGACCTCGCCGCGCTCCTCGGAGATCGCGGTGAAGCGCGCGCCCTGCGCGTGGAGCGCGTCGAGCTGGGTGAAGACGGCCGCCTCGGCGTCGGCGTCGATGACGAGCGTGCGGTCGCCGCCGCCGCCGCGCGTGCCGGTCTCCGCGACGCGCTCGGCACGCGTGTCGGCGGCACGCAGGATCCCGCGCAGCGCCTCGGCCGCGGCCCTGCTGGCCCCGAGCCAGTCGTGCTCGAGGACAGGCTGGGTCGCGCTCACGCTCATATCCTAGGCGGGTGCCCGCCCCGCCCGATGGCCTCACCTCCGCGCAGGCGCGGGCCGTCACGCACCTTGGAGGGCCGTTGGTCGTGGTCGCGGGCGCCCGAACGGGCAAGACACGCGTGCTCGTCGAGCGCTTCGCGTGGCTCGTGGAGCAGGGCGTGGCGCCTGAGTCGATCGCCACGCTGGCCCTCACCGCCCCCGCTGCGGACGAGCTCCGCGTCGCCATCGAGGGCGCTCTGGGCGAGCGGCCCTTCGAGGAGCTCGTGGTCACGACGCCGCCCGGCCTCGCGCTGCGGCTCCTGCGTGGAGAGGCGCTCGAGGCCGCACTGGACCCCTTCGTGCTGCCCGCCTCGCCCGCCGACCGCTTGGCGCTGCTGCTCGAGCGCGTCGACGAGCTGCCGCTGGCACGGCATGACCTCGCGGGCAACCCCGCAGCGGCGCTCGCCCGGATCCTGGCGCGCATCGACCGCTGCAAGGACGAGGGGGTAACCGCGAGCACCTACGCGGCCTGGGCGGCGGCGCTGGCCGACGACGCGGAGGGCGCCGAGCGGGAGCGGGAGTTCGCCGAGCTCTACGCGACTCACGACCGGATGCTGGCCGAGCGCGGCGCGCTCGACACGGGCGACCTCGTGCTGCGCGCGCACGCGCTGCTGGTCAGCCGTCCCCACGTCCGCGTGCGGACCGGGAAGCGCTTCGCGCACGTGCTCGTCGACGACTACCAGGACCTGACGCGGGCGCAGGCGCGGCTCGTCGGCGGGCTGGTGGCCGAGCACGGGAACCTCGTGGCCGCAGTGGACCCCGACCAGCGCCTGGATCCCGCGGCCACGAGCGCGCTGCGCAACCTGCGCACGCTTCGGGCGCTGTGGCCCGCGGAGCTCACCGAGCTCACGCTCGGCCCCTCGCTGCGGCTGCCGGAGCGAATCGCCCGCGCGGCCGAGGCGGTGGTGGCGCCGCTCGACCCAGCCGACCGCGGGCGGTTGGAAGCGGTGGCGGCGCCGCTCGACGCCGCCGACCGCGGACGTGTGGCGGATCGGTCCACCGTGGTCAGCCGAACGCGCCGCACGGCGGCGACCGGCCCGCCGGCGCCTGCCGAGCCCGTCGACGCTCCGGGCGAGGTCTCCTTCTGGCGCTGCGCCAACGAGCGCGCGCAGGCGCAGGGCACCGCGGCGGAGATCGAGCGCCTGATCCGCGACGGCGTCCCACCGGAGCGCATCGGCGTGCTCGTGCGCTCCGTGCGCGACGAGGGCCAGGCGATCGCCGTGGCGCTCGAGCAGCGTGCGATCGGCCACCGGCTCGTCGGCGCCGCCGCGCTCTTCGCCCAGGCCGAGGTGCGCGACGTGCTCGCGTGGCTGCGGCTGCTCGTCGACCCGGGCGACGCGGCGGCCGTCGTGCGCGCGCTCGTGCGCCCGCCGGTCGAGCTGCGCTCCGTCGACCTCGCGCGCTGCGTGCAGATCGCGCGGCGGCGCAAGCTCGACATGGTCGCCGCGCTCGCCGCGGCGCTCGAGTCGCCCCAGCTGCCGCCCGAGGCGCGCGACCGGATCATGGGCTTCCTCAAGCTCCACCGCCAGGCGGCGGCGGCGCTGGACACGACCCGACCGGACCTCTTCGCCCACCGCCTGATCGAGCGGCTCGGGCTGCGACGCCAGGGGCTCTTCGCCGCCCAGGCCGATGTCGTCGAGCGCCTCGTGAACCTCGCGCGGCTCGGGGAGCTCGCGGGTCAGCACGTGCGCCGCTCCCCGCAGGCCAGCGCTCGCGAATGGGCTCAGGCCATCACGGCGGTGGCCGACGCAGGCCTGCGCGAGGAGGAGGCGATGGGCACCGAAGCCGACCGCTCGGGCCCGCGCGAGGGTGTCGTGGCGGTGCTCGCGATGCACGCCGCGCGCGGCCTCGAGTTCGACCACGTGTTCGTGCTCGGGCTGCAGAGCTCGCGGATGCCTGGCGGGCGCAGCGCGCTCGTGGAGCCGGTGCCGGCGGCGCTGCTCGACGGCGACCCGCTCCTCGAGCCCCACCGAGAGCCGCCTCGAGCTCACCCCTCCGGCGCCAGGCAGCCCTCGGCGGAGCCTGCGGCGGCGGCGCTCGTGCCGCGCGACGCGCACGCCGAGCACATGCGGCGGCTGCTTCACACCGCGATGACACGCGCGCGGCACGGCCTCGTGCTCGCCTACGCCGCGGGCTCGGGCCGCGGCGCGCGCCAGCATCCGTCGCCGTTCGCGGAGGAGGCGCGGGTGGCGCTCGGGGCGGAGTGGGAGGAACGCGAGGAAGGGCTCTTCGGGCCCGACGAGGCGCTGCACGCGACGTTCACCCAGCTGCGCGACGAGCTGCTCGGCTCGGTCGGCAGGGTCGGGGGGCGGATCGGCGAGCTGCGGCTGGACACCGATCTCGACGTCTCCCACGGCGTCACGCGCTACCTCGAGCTGGTCAAGCTCTCCGCCCTGCTCGAGCGCCCCGCGGGGCAGTCGGTCGCCGACGCCCTGGCGGACATCAACGTCCGGCTGCTGCAGGCCGCGAGCGCGCAGCAGCGCGAGGCCTTCCAGACCAGCGGGCTGGACGACTGGCTGCTGGACGCAGAGCGCGACGCGCGCGCCCGGGTCGTCGCGACCGCCGCCCGGGAGGAGCCGTCGCTCGAGGCGTTCATCCCTCGGCGCGGGGAGGGCCTGCTGCTCTCGGCCTCCGACATCGAGACCTACCGCTCGTGCCCGCTGAAGTACAAGTTCGCGCGCGTGTTCCGGATTCCGCAGGAGCCGACGATGAACCAGCGCTTCGGCATCCTCGTCCACCAGGTGCTCGAGCGATGGCACGCCGCGCGGAGCGGCTCGCGCGAGGAGCTGCTGGCGCTGCTCGACGCGGGATGGCGGCGCGGGGGCTTCGGCGACTCCGAGGAGGAGCGCCAGTTCCGCGCCAAGGCCGTCGCCTCGCTGCACCGCTACTTCGAGCGCGACGCGGGCGAGAGCTCCGAGCCCGTCTGGCTCGAGAAGGCGTTCCAGTTCAAGCTCGGCGCGCACGTGCTCCGCGGGCGGGTGGACCGCGTCGACCGGCTGGCCGGCGGCGGCTATGAGCTCATCGACTACAAGACGGGGCGGCCACGCAGCGCGGCGCAGCTGCAGGAGGACGTGCAGCTCTCGCTCTACGCCGTGGCCGCCCGCGAGGCCTGGCAGGTCGAGAGCTCGTCGGAGGCCTACCACTACGTCCTCGACGACGAGAAGGTGCGGGTGCCGGCGGCCGAGCTCGACCGCGACTGGATCGCCGAGACGGTCGCGCGCGTCGCGGACGCGATCCAGGCGCAGGGCTTCGAGCCGACGCCGAGCCACGCGGCGTGCTCGTGGTGCGACTACCGGATCGTCTGCCCGGCGGCGGAGCGGTAGCGCCCGGAGCCGGCTTGACGGCCCGGCCGGGAGAGCGGCGACTCGAAGCGCGTCAGAGCAGGAAGCCGAGGAGCGCGAGCAGCACCAGGAACGCCGCGATCCCCAGCACGACGAGCGCGATCGTGCGCGGCGACGCGCCGAGCGGCAGCTTGGGTGCGGCGTCGGGCGGCGGCGTGAGCGGCGGCGTCCGCGGGCGGCCGCCGGCGCCGGCGCGCCGCGGCTCCCTCCGGACACCGCCGTCGCGTCCGCTGGGGGCGACGTAGCGGGGGCTCCGGCGCAGCGGGATCGGCCCCGTGTCGTCGGGCGGCTCCTTCGCGACGCCATCCCTGGAGGGGCGCTCGGCCGTGTCGACCTGGACGGCGCCCATGGACGTGTCGCCGTCAGGCGGATGCGCGGCCGTGTCGATGTCCGCGGCGGCCTCCAGCGTGTCGCCGTCGGGCGGATGGGCGGCCGTGTCGACGTCCGCGGCGGCCTCCAGCGTGTCGCCGTCGGGCGGATGGGCGGCCGTGTCGACGTCCGCGGCGGCCTCCAGCGTGTCGCCGTCCGCCCCGCGCTCGGCCGTGTCGGCCTCGGCGAGCGCGACAGCGAGGGTCGTGTCGACGTCGCTGCCGGGTGCGCTCTCCCGGGGCAGGGGGACCCTTGCCCCCGCGAGCTCGCGCTCCAGCTCGGCCACCGCTCGCTCGAGCTCTCCCCTGCGCTGGGCCGCGGCGCGCTTGAGCTCGTCGTGGTGCTCGACCGCCGTCCGCTCGAGCTGCTCTTCGCGCTCGGCTGCGGCGCGGACGAGCTCGGCCTCACGCTCCTGTGCCCCCCTCTCGGCCACCGCGACCCGATCGATCGCCACCTGGTTCGCTGCGGCCTGATGTCGCGCCAACGCCTCGTCGGCGGCTGTCACGTGCTCCTGCGCCGCCCGCTCAGCCGCCGCTACGTGCGCTTGCGCCGCCTGCTCCGCCTCCGCCTCCCGCTCGGCCGCCGCAAGCTCGACGCGCTCGAGCTCCGCGGCGTGTCCGGCAGCTGCCTCCCGGCCCGCCGCGAGCTCAGCACGCAACGTGGAGCGCTCGCGGCGCAGGGCGTTGAGCTCCCGTGCGAGGGAGACCGTGCGGTCAGCCCCCGCCACGGGATCCGGAGCCGGCAGATCGAGCAGGAGGCCACCGACGGCAAGCGCGAAGGCGGCCGCCTCGACGTCGCCGACCGGGACGGCGAAGCTCACAAGCAGCTGCTCGTCGCCCGCGATCGCCTCGACCGGTGCGTGCTCGCGGCGGGCGCCGTCGTCGTGCTCGACGAGCAGGCGCGGAGAGCGCGCGCGTGCAGGCGCGCCCGCGAGGCGACCTTCGACCTCGAGGAGCGCGACCCCGGCGGTGACGGGCGAGACCGAGAAGCGCTCGAGCTCGAACGAGGTCCCGCGGGGGCTCACGGGGCCGGCTCGTCCGGCGAGGCGGCCCAGGGCTGCGTCTCCCCGGGATCGGCGGCCCGCGACCCGAGGCGCACCGCGGGCTCGGGAGCGAAGCGGTCGGCGACCGTGGCGTCCTGGTCCCGAGCCGCCCCCGGCGTGGCGCGCTTCCCGGGCTGGGGCGCGGCCGTCTCGCGCTTGGGGTCGGCTCCCTCGCCCTTGTCGGCGCGCTTGTCGACGGTCGCGACGCGCTGCCGGCGCTCGCGGCCGCGGACGTCGACGGTCACGGCGATCTGCGCGGCGACGAGCGCCGCGCCGGCCAGCAGCCCCGCAGCGGCCAGCAGCGCGAGCCAGGCCCCGAGCTCGCGGTGGGCGCCCTGCGCCGCCGGCGGCGGCTGGATGAGCTGGGAGACGACCACGACGAGCGCGACCCCGGCCGCGCCGAGCAGCACCCGCGAGTCCAGGCGACCGAACGCGGCGGCCACCGCGGCCAGCGCGGCGCCGAGCAGCACGAGGTCGAGCACCTCGAAGACCTCCCAGGCGCTTGCCCCGGCTTCTCCACCCACGCCGAACCAGTCGAGGAAGAGGGAGACGACGAGCAGGAGAGCCGCCCCCGCGACGAGGAGGGCAGCGGCGTCGATTCTGCGGTCCATGGCTTCCAGCTTCCCACCCGCAGCGGCCAGAACGTGCGCCGCTCAGCTCTCGCCGGGTCCCCGCTGGCGCAGGAAGCGCTGGAACTCCCGCGCGATGACGTCGCCGCTGGGCACGTCCGGGGCGTCGGCGGCCTCCTCCTCGAGCGCCGCCGCCTCGAGGCGCTCGACGAAGGCCTGCACGTCTGAGTCCTGCGCGACTGCGGCAGAGACCTGCGTCTCGTAGCGGCCCGCGTCGGACTCGAGCTCCTGCGCGTCGACCGAGACGCCCACGAGGCCCTCGAGCTTGCGCACGAGCGCGAGCGCGGCCTTCGGGTTCGGGGCCGCCGCGACGTAGTGCGGCACGCTCGCCCACAGCGACGCGCAGGGGATCGCGGCGTCCTGGCAGGCTGCCAGGATCGCCCCCGTGATCCCGGTCGGGCCCTCGTAGTTCGAGCTCTGCAGCGCGAGGCGCTCAACGAGCGCCTCGTCGGAGGCAAAGCCCGTGACGTGCACGGGGCGCGTATGCGGCACGTCGGCCAGCAGCGCACCCAGCGTGACGACCATCTGCACGCCGAGCGCGTCGGAGAGGTCGACGATCTGCTGCATGAAGGTCCGCCAGCGCAGCGACGGCTCGGGACCCTGGAGCAGGATGAGGTCGCGCGGCGCGCGCGGGATCCGGGCCGCGTAGATCTCGACCTCGGGCCACTCGATCTCGCGGCTCTTGCCTTCCACGAGGCGGATCTGCGGGCGGGTGGCCTGGAAGTCGTAGAACTCCTCGGGATCGATGCGCGCGAAGCGCGTCGCCCCGAGCGAGGAGCCGATGAACTGCAGGGCGGCGGAGGCGGCGTCGCCAGCGTCGTTCCAGCCGGTGAAGGCGCAGACCAGCGCGGGGGCCCGGAGGCCGTCGGGGCGGCTCTCCCAGATCAGGGGCTGCATCCGGTCACGGTACTCAAACCGCCTGCGCGCACCCGTCGGGCGCCGCGGGCATCATGGACCGGGTGCCGACCACGCCCGCGCCCGCCCAGACCACCACGGTCGCGACGCTCCGGGCCGGAGACGCGATCGACGCGATCTTCGCCTGCACCCGCAAGGACCGCCTGACGACCAAGTCCGGAGCGGCCTACCTGTCGCTCGAGCTGCGCGACCGCTCGGGCACGATCGCCGGCCGCGTGTTCAAGGACGCCGACCGGCTCGCGGGGCGCTTCGAGCGCGGGCAGCTCGTGCGGGTCAAGGCGCAGGTGGAGCGCTTCCGCGAGGAGCTCCAGCTCGACGTCGCGAACATCGCCACCGCACCTGCGGAGGGCGCCGATCCGACGCGCTTCCTGCCCGTGGCCTACCGCGACCTCGACGAGCTCGACGGCTTCCTCGAGCACCTCGCGGCCGAGGTGCACGACCCGGGCTACGCGGGCCTGCTCGAGCGCCTGCTCGGCGACGCCGAGCTCCGCGCGGCCTGGCGCCTGGCGCCCTGCGCCCCGCGCGCGGGCCACCACGCCTACCTCGGCGGGCTGCTCGAGCACACCGTCGCGGTCGGGACGCTCGCCCAGGAGGTCTGCCTCCAGCACGTAAAGCTCAACTCCGACCTGCTGATCTGCGCCGCGCTCGTGCATGACCTCGGCAAGACGCGCGAGTACGTCTACGGCGCGGAGATCGAGCTCTCGGAGGAGGGGCGGCTGCTCGGCCACGTCGAGCTCGGGCTGCGGCTGCTCGAGGAGCGTGCCGGCGCGCTCGACCCAGCCCGGCGCCTGCAGCTCGCGCACTGCGTGCTGACCCACCACGGCGCCGACGCCGCGCCGCAGCGGCGCTTCGGCTCGCCCGAGGCGCTCGCGCTCTTCCGGCTCAACGCGCTCGACGCGTCGGTCAAGGGCGCGCTGGAGCACGGGCTGGGCTGAGCCGCGCTACCAGGCGACGGCGATGCCGTACCTGCGCATCGCAGCGTCCTTGGAGACGAGCACGAGACCTTCGAGCTGCGCCTGGGCGACGAGCAGGCGATCGAAGGGATCGCGGTGATGAAACGGTAGGTGGGCGGCGGTCGTGGCGTGCTGGGCGGTGATCGGCAGAAGCGGGATACCGAGTCGGCCGGCGGCGGCCGCCACCGGCGGGGTGTTCAAGCGCCCGGCGGCACGCTTCATCTCGGCCTCCCAGACCGAAGCGAGGCTCAACCACCTCTCGTCCGCGGCCTCGATGAGCCCCCGGGCGGTTGCCGACAGTAGGCGGTCGTTCGCGCCGACGATCCACAAGAAGGCATGGGTGTCGAGAAGCACCCTCACTTGGAATCGGCCGGGGGCATGCCGAAGAGGTCCGCGATCTCCTTGTCGTACTCCTCGTCGTCCCAGTCCCCGGTGTCGCCGAACTCATCTGCCAGGGCCCCGAAGAGCAGAGGCCTCCTGCGTACCTCCGGCTCCACTGCCACGAGCCGCGCCACCGCCTTCCCGCTGCGCGTGACGACGACCTCCTCGCCCTGCTCCACGGCGCGCAGCAGCTCGGAGAGCCGCGTCTTGGCCTCGTGTACCCCGACCTCGGTCATGCCGACAAGGCTAGTCGGCTGGTCAAACTGCTTGGTCGGCTCAACCAGGCTGCCGCACCAGCTGCGTCGCCACGAAGAGGAGCAGCCCCGCGAAGGCCACCTCGATCGCGCGCTCGGGTACCGCGTTGACGACCACGACGCCGAGCGCGGCGCCCGGGATCGCAAGCGCGCCCACCAGCAGCCCGTCGCGCAGGCGCAGGTTGCCGTAGCGGTGCTGGCGCGCGGCTCCGACGAGCGCGACGGGGACGATCGCCAGCAGCGAGGTGGCCTCCGCGTCGACCTGCGGCAGGTCGAGGACGAGCACGAGCGCGGGCACGAAGAGCGCACCGCCGCCGATGCCGAGCAGCCCCGCCGCGACCCCCGCCGCCAGCCCGATGAGCGCGGCGGCGATCATCCGATGAGCAGCTCGACGGCGGTCGCGGCGAGCAGGCCGGCGAAGAGCAACCGGACCGTGCGCGCCGCGATGCGCTGCTGCAGCCAGGTGCCCGCGAGCACACCGCCGATCGCCGGCAAGCCGACGAGCAGCCCCTCCGCGACACGCACGTTGCCGTAGGCGCCGTGGGTGAGCGCCGCCGCCGTCGCGATGACGACGATCGCGGCCAACGAGGTACCCGTGGCCTCGCGGTCGCCGTAGCCGAGCCACAGCACCAGGAGCGGCACCATGACCACGCCGCCGCCCACGCCGAAGAGCCCGGAGAAGAGCCCGGCCACCGTGCCGATCGCCGCCAGCGCGAGGGTTCGGCGGCGCGGCATGAGCGCCATACTAGGGAGCGGATGGCCCCGGTCCCCTCGCTCGCCGCCGCGCTCGCGCCGTTCCTCGCCGACCCCCGCAAGGCGGGCGTCCTGCTCGACGTGGACGGCACGCTGGCGCCGATCGTCCGCCACGCCGACGACGCCCACGTTCCCGAGCCGACGCGCACCCCGCTCATCGCGATCGCCAAGCGCTACGGCGTCGTGGCCTGCGTGAGCGGGCGGCGCTCCGCGGTGGCCCGCCGGATCGTGTCGCTCGGCTCGATCACCTACATCGGCAACCACGGCACCGAGGTCCTCCGGGGCGGCACGACGGAGGCCGAAGTCGATCCGGAAGTCGCCGAGTGGGGCCTCCGGGTGCGCGCATGGGCCAGGAAGGCGCAGACCGAGGAGCTCGACCGACTGCGGGTCCGCGCCGAGGACAAGCAGGCGATCGCCGCCTTCCACTGGCGCGGCGCGCCCGACGAGGCGAGCGCCGAGGCCGCCGTGCGGGAGCTCGCCGGGCGTGCCGAGGCGGAGGGCTTTCGCACCCACTGGGGCCGCAAGGTCCTCGAGGTGCGCCCGCCCGTCGCGATGGACAAGGGCCGCGGGATCGTCCGCCTGCTTGCCGACGCCCAGCTCGACTGCGCCCTCTACGCCGGCGACGACCGCACCGACCTCGACGCGTTCGCCGGCCTGCGCGAGCTCGTGGCCGACGGTCGGCTGGGCAGCGCGCTCTGCGTCGGGGTGCGCTCGGACGAGACGCCGCCCGAGCTCGAGGCCGCCGCCGACCTCATGGTCGCCGGCCCGGCGGGCGTGCGCGACCTGCTCGTCGCCCTCGCGTAGGTATCGAGCCGTGGCCCCGCGAGCCCCCGTCCCGTCGCCGAGCGCCATCGCCTGATGCGCTTCGCCGACCTGCTCCGGACCACCGTGCTCCTGAGCGCCGGAGCGGCGACGGCGCTGGCCGCCGCCTGCGTCGTCGGTGCCGCGAACGACCCGGGCTCGAGCGTGGCGCTGCAGGCCGCGGCGTGGTGGGTGGTGGCAGCGGCGGTCGGGGCGTTCCTCGGCCGCCAGGCTTCCACGACGCCGCCGATCGCCCGGGCGCTCACGGAGTCGCGCGCCGCCACGGCGATGCCGGACGAGCGGCCGTGGCCCACGGTGCTCAACCGCCTCTGGCCGCTGCTGGGGGCCACCGCGGTCTCGGGGGCGCTCGCGTTCCTCGCGCCGCAGGTGCCCGGGATTGCGGCGGGCTTCGCGATCATCTGGGCGCTCGCCTGGCGCCGGCAGGACAGAGCCGTGACGGCGATGGAGGAGCGCGACGGCGTCACCTTCTTCGTCGAGCCGACCTCGCCGTTCGCGCCGGTCAAGCTGGTGCGCATGCCCGGGCTGCGGCGCGAGGTGCCCGAGCTGCCCCGGACGCCGTGACCCGGACGGCCTAGCTTGAGCGCCGTGCGCACCGACTTCGACCCGGCCGGGAGCGATCCGCTCGCGTTCTACAAGCTGCTGAACTCGGTGGTCGTCCCGCGGCCGATCGCCTGGGTCTCCACAATGTCGGCGGACGGCGGGGACAACCTCGCGCCGCACTCGTTCTTCACTGTCGCCTGCGTCTCGCCGCCCGTCGTGCAGTTCACCTCCGTCGGTCGCAAGGACACGCTCGCCAACGTCGAGGCGACGGGTGAGTTCGTCGTCTCTTTCACGCCCGAGGCGCTCCTTGCGCAGGTCAACGCGACGGGCACGGACTTCCCGCCCGGCGTCAGCGAGTTCGACGCGGTCGGCCTGGAGCGGGAGGCGAGCCTCAAGGTGGCGCCGCCGCGGGTGGCCGCGTCGCCCGCGGCGCTTGAGTGCGTCCTGCACTCGACGCTCTCCTTCGGCAACTCGACGGTGGTCTTCGGGCGCGTCGTCCACGCCGTCGTCAGCTCCGCGGTGCTCGAGGACGGGCGGCCCGAGGTGCGGCGGCTGCGGCCGCTGTCGCGGATGGGCGCGAACGAGTGGGGCACCCACGGCGAGATCCGCGACATCACGCGCATCCGCCACGCCGACTGGCCCGGGCACTACGGCAGCGAATAGGTCGCGCGGGCAGGCACCGCGACGGGGCGTTCGTCGCGGAGCCGGTCTCTAGATCAGGCTGACGACGCCGACCAGCGCGGGAGCGAGGAGGAGCGCCGGCAGGAAGTTGCCGACCTTCACGTCGGTGATGCCCAGCAGCTTGAGCGCGATGCCGATGATCAGCACGCCGCCGGCGCTGGAGAGCGCGGCGAGCGCCTCGGAGCCCTCGTGGAGGATGTTCGCGAAGAGGCCGGCGCTCAGCGAGATGCCGCCCTGGATGAGCAGGACGGAGAGCGCGGCGAAGGCGACGCCCGGGCCGAGCGAGGCGGCGATCGCGACGGAGGCGAAGCCGTCGAGGACCGCCTTGGTCGCCAGGGCCTCGTAGTTCCCGGTGAGGCCGTCCTGGATCGCGCCGACCACGGTGAGCGGGCCGACGCAGAACAGCAGGCTCGCCGTGAAGAACGCCTCCGAGACGGTGGAGGTGCCCTTACTCCCGTCGCGCGCGGTCATCGCCTGGAGGCGGTCGCCCAGGCGCTCCAGGCGGTCCTCGAGGCGCAGCCCCTCGCCGACGATGCCGCCGAGCAGCACGCCGCCGAGGACGTAGAGCGTGTTCGTGTCGCGCCAGGTGAGCGCGAGCTCGACGCCGATGACGAGCGTCACGAGCCCGAGGCCGGCGAGGACGCGGTCCTGCAGGCGCTGGGGCAGCCGCGAGCCGAGGAGCGATCCGACCAGCGTGCCGAGCAGCACCGTCGCGACGTTGATCAAGGTGCCGGTCACGCGGCGCGGACCCTAGCTCGGCGACGGGCCGCGCGGCGCGCGCGGGTGCACCAGCGCGGGCGGGCGGGCGCGGCGCCCGGCGTGAGAGCGCGAGCGCACCCGGGCGCGAGCGCGGCGCCCGGGAGCGGCGGGTGGGAAGGTTCGCGCCTGATGACCGACGTGCTCCTCGTCAGCCTCGGCGCTACCGCCGGGCTCCGCGCCGCGGACCACGAGCTGGCGGCGTCGCTGCGACGGGCCGGCGCCGCGGTGGAGTGCGTCACGGCCGCGCGACCGCGGGAGGTGCGGACCTTCGCCGCGACCGACCTGGCGTGGGCGCTCGCGGCGCGGCGAGCGGCCCGCGCGGGGCTGGCGGCGTACTCGCCACGCGCGGTCCTGTACTCGACGACGACCGCGGCGCTGCTCTGGCCGCGGCCGGGCGCGCTCCGCTTCGACGCGCTCGCGGCCGACACGCGCCCAGGGCGCCACGGGGTCTGGCAGCGGCCCGTGGAGGCGCGGCGCTTGAAGCGGGCGCCGCTGCTCGTGCCGTGGTCGGACGGTGCGCGGGGAGCGTCGAGCGGGTCGAAGGCGGTGACCGTGCCGTTCGCGGTCGAGGCGTCCGGGACGAGCGGGGGCGAGCGTGACGTCGCGGCGCTGACCTACGGGGCGAACTGGCGCAAGAAGGGCCTCGACCGCGTGCTGGCCGCCTGGCGGGAGCTCGCAGCCGCCGGAGCCGACGTCGCGCGAGAGCCGGAGCTCGTCGTCGCCGGCGTCGACGCGGCGCACGTCGCGAACGCATGGGCTGCAGGCGGCGGCGCCGGACCGCTTCCCGCGTCGGTCCGCGTCACCGGCCCGCTCGCGCCCGCGGAGTACCGAGCGCTTCTGCGGCGCGCGCGGGTGTTCGTCACCGCACCGCGCCGCGAGGACTACGGCATCGCGCAACTCGAGGCGCTCGCCGACGGCTGCGCGCTCGTGACCTCCGCCGCGCCCGGGCCCTACGCGGCGCTGCCGCTGGCTCGCGTCCTCGACCCCCACTTCGTGGTCGAGGACGGCGCCGGCGCGCGGGCTCTCGCATCGGCGCTTCGAGCGGCGCTCGCGGCGACCGATCCGGCTCGAGTCTCCGCGAGCCGCGGCCAAGCGGGAGTGGAAGGACACTCGGCCTCTTGCGCGCCCTACGCCGTCCGCGCCGCCGAGGCACTCGCGCCGTTCTCCCGCGCGGCGGTCGACCGCGACGTCGCGGAGGAGCTGCTGCCGCGGCTGCTGGGCTGACGGCGCACGTCCGACCGGGCGGTCGCTCGTACAAGGCACGCGCCCTGCCCACCCGGTCAGCGCTTCGCAGCGTCCGACACGGCCCGCTTGCGCAGGGCTGAGAACTCCGACCACGGGCGCGTGTTGGCCACGTCGGCCTTGGTGAGCCACGCGCGCCGGGCGGTCGCGATGCCCCACACGGTGATGCCCAGGGTGCTCGTCCCGTGCGCGTCGGAGTCGACGACGATCCGTACGCCCGCGTCGCGCGCCGCGCGTGCGTGCAGGTCGTTCATGTCACGGCGGTCGGGGGCGGAGTTGATCTCGAGCATCGTTCCCGTCCGCGCCGCCGCGGCGATGACCTGCTCCATGTCGACGTCGTAGGGCGGCCGCGACTCGATCTTGCGCCCCGTCGGGTGGCCGATGCAGTCGATCCACGGATGCTCGCACGCGGTGACCAGCCGCCGGGTCGGGTCGGTCCCGAAGGCGGTGTGCATCGAGCCCACCACCCAGTCGAGCTCGGCCAGCAGCTCGTCGGGGTAGTCCGGGTTGCCGTCGACGCCGATGTTCGTCTCCGTCCCGATCAGCACCTCGATGCCGTCGACGGCGGCGTCGACCTCGCGCACGGCCTCGATCTGGCGGCGCAAGTGGTCCGGCGTGACGTGGTTGCCGAAGCCGTGGGTCGCGGAGTGATCGGTGATCGCGATGTACTCGAGCCCGCGCGCCCGCGCCGCCGCGGCCATCTCCGCGATCGAGTTGCGGCCGTCGGAGGCCGTGGTGTGCATGTGCAGGTCGCCGAGCAGGTCGGCGTGCTCGATCAGCACGGGCACCTGATCGGCGGAGAGCTGCAGCTCGCCGCGGTCCTCGCGCAGCTCGGGCGGGATCCAGGGAAGGCCGAGCCGCTCGTAGACCTCGTGCTCGGTCGCGCAGCGGTGCGTCCGGCCCGTCGCGTCGTCGAGCAGCCCGTACTCGCTGACGTGCAGCCCCTTGCGCACCGCCGCCTCGCGCAGCGCGACGTTGTGGAGCTTGGAGCCCGTGAAGTGCTGCAGGAGGTTGCCGAACTGATCGGGCTCGACGACTTTCAAGTCGACCGGCACGCCCGTGTGGGTGCGGGCCTTCGCGGCGTTCTGGCCGGGGACGCCGCTCACGGACTCGATGACGTCGAGCTCTGAGAACGCCGCGATCAGCGCCGCGGGATCGGAGGCGGTGGCGATGACGTCGAGGTCCTTGCAGGAGTCCCCGCGGCGCCGCGCGCTGCCCGCGAGCTCCACCTTCTCCGACGCCGGGTGCGCGCGGAGCGCCTCGACGATCCCCTCGGCGATCGGCAGCGCCTTGTGCAGCAGCACGCGCGGCGCGGGCGCGGGGCCGAGGCCGGCGTCGAGCGCGGCCAGGACGGAAGCCTCGAACTTGGGCCCGAAGCCCTTGACGTCGCGGAGCTCCTCCCTCTCAGCTGCCTCCCGGAGCCGCTCGAGCGAGTCGAGTCCGAGCTCGTCGAAGAGCTTGCGCGCCTTCTTCGGCCCGAGGCCCGGGAGCCGCGTCATGTCGACCAGGCCGGGCGGAAACTTGGCGCGGAGCTTCTCGACCGCTGGGATCGAGCCCGTCTCCAGCAGCGCGGTGACCTTCTCCTCGAGCGTCTTGCCGATGCCCGGCAGGCTCGTGACGCCTCCCTCGCGCGTGAGCGCGGCGATCGAGCGCGGCGCCTCGCGGACCACCTTGGCCGCGTTGCGGTAGGCGAGCACGCGGTGGATCGAGGCACCGTCGAGCTCGTAGAGCTCTGAGAGCTCGTCGAAGAGCGCGGCGATGGCGGCGTTCGGCGGATCCGGGCGGGCGGCTGCGTCCATCATGCGGCCCCTAGGGTACGGCCGCTCATGCGCGGCGCCGCCTGGCTCATCCTGCCCACCTACGACGAGGCCGAGAACATCGAGGCGATCGTGCGTGCCGCCGACGCCGTGCTCGCGGTGGCCGCGCCGGAAGGCCACCGGATCCTGATCGTCGACGACGACTCACCGGACGGCACGGGGCAGATCGCCGACCGGCTCGCGGAGGCGCTGCCCGCGCTCGCGGTGCTCCACCGCACGGAGCGCCTCGGGCTCGGTCCGGCGTACCTGGCGGGCTTCGAGCGCGCGCTCGAGGAGGGCGCGACGTTCGTCATGGAGATGGACGCGGACTTCTCCCACGACCCCGCCGATCTGGCTGGGCTGCTCGACGCCGCGCGTGGCCCGGCCGACCTCGCGCTGGGTTCCCGCTACGTGCCCGGCGGCGGCGTGAGTGACTGGAGCCGCACCCGCCGACTCGTCTCGCGCGGCGGCTCGTGGTACGCGCGCCGGGTGCTCGGGCTCGGCGTGCGCGACGTGACGGGCGGCTTCAAGTGCTTCCGCGCGGAGGTGCTCCGAGCCGTCGACCTGCCGACGGTCCGCTCGCACGGCTACGCCTTCCAGGTCGAGCTGACCTACCGCACGATCCGCCAGGGCTTCCGCGTGCGCGAGGTGCCGATCACCTTCCGCGACCGCCGCTACGGCACCTCGAAGATGAACTGGCGGATCGCCGCGGAGGCGGTGCTGATGGTGCCGGGGCTGCGGCGACGCGGAAGCTGAGGTCACCCCGGCGCGGCATACTTCACTTTGTATAGTGGGTAGTTAGCACCCCCTCTTTCAAGGAGCACTGACATGGGCATCGCCGTCACCGACGTCACCGACGCGAACTTCCAGGCCGAGGTCATCGAGGCCGACAAGCCGGTCCTCGTGGACTTCTGGGCTCCGTGGTGCGGCCCCTGCCGCGTCGTCGGCCCGGTCCTCGAGGAGATCGCCTCCGAGCGCGACGACCTGCGCATCGTGAAGCTCAACGTCGACGAGAACCAGCAGACTGCGGCTCAGTTCGGCGTGATGTCGATCCCGACGATGATCATCTTCAAGGCCGGGCAGCCCGCCAAGCAGATCGTGGGCGCCTACCCGAAGAAGAAGCTGATCGGCGAGATCGAGCCGGTGGTCGCGTAGCCATGGCCAACGTCGCAGACGTCACCGACGCGAGCTTCCAGGCCGAGGTCCTCGAGAGCCCCGAGCCCGTCCTTGTCGACTTCTGGGCGCCGTGGTGCGGCCCGTGCCGCGCCGTCTCCCCGGTGCTCGAGCAGATCTCCGACGAACGCGGGCTGCGGGTCGTCAAGCTCAACACCGACGAGAACCAGCAGGTCGCCGCGCAGTACCCGATCCTCTCGCTGCCGACGATGATCCTGTTCAAGGGCGGTCAGCCGGCGACGAAGATCATCGGCGCGTACCCCACGAAGAAGCTCGAGGCGCAGCTCGAGCCGGCGCTGGCGTAGCGGGCGGCCCGCTTGCCGCTCGCGCGCGGCGTCAGTCCCGGGGCAGCGGCGGGTCTTCGCGCCACCCGAAGGTGGCTGGGGCTGCAAGCGAAGCGAGGAGAAGCACGGCAGCACCGCCGATCAGCTGCGGCCAGGGGTCCCAGCCAGCGTAACCGAGGATCCTGAGTGCGAGCATGCCGAGCACTACCGCGGCCGTGACCTTGAGCATCTCGCGACGTCTCATGGCGTTCATTCTAGGCCGACCGCCAGTGCGACGACACCGATCATCGAGCCGACCAGCGTCCACACCGTCACGACGCACGAGCGACGATCGCTGTCCGGTCCATGCTTGCCGTCGCGGTACAACGCGACCGTCGCTTCGACGAGCGCGCCCAGGCCCGTGAACTGAACGACGAAGGCCAGTTCGGGGATCGGGCCGACAGCGGTCACCCCGCCGAGGACGCCGATCATGAGCGTCGTGAGAAGCGTCCCCGCTTGGTGGTGATGCACGGGGCGGCCTTCAGGGAGCCGGCGTCGGCGGGGGTCCGGCGGCGCCGACTACCTCCGCGGGCTCGGCCGCCGCGACCGCTTATCCATCCTCCTCCGCGGACCGGACGACCGCCACCTCCTCCCCGTCCTCCTCCGCGCGCCGTGCGCGCTCGGCTTCACGGCGCGCTGCGGCGGCCTCCCGGGCGCCGACCTCAGCGGCCACGCCCTCCGCGGGGCGCAGCCGCTGCTCGGGGCGCGCCTTTCCACCCTCGAAGGCCACGCCCTCCTCGAGCAGCTGCTCGCGCACCCGCTCCGGTGCGCCGAGCGCCGTCGGCGCAACCGTGCCGTTCGCCTTGAGCACGCGCCACCCGCCCGGCGCCTCAAGGCGCGTCAGCCGGCCATTCAGGCCGAGCGCCTGGCGCGCGCTGCCGCCCGCCGCGGCGCATACGTCGGCATAGCTCATCCAGCAGCCCTCGGGGATGCCGGCCACCACGGCCAGCAGGGTCTCGTCGTCCATCGGTGCCTCCTCGTAGAACTCGTCTCGACTCCTAGGGCGGCACCGCCCGCGCTTCGCCCCTCGCTGCGCACTTCCGTCACGCCCGCGTGACGGAGACGTGCAGCTCCATGCCGTTGATGCGCAGCTCCGCCCCACCGGCCCCTTCTTCCCCGCGTGACCCCGCGTAACCCCGCGTAACCCCGCGTAACCCCGCGTAACCCCGCGTAACCCCGCGTAACCCCGCGTAACCCCGCGTAACCCCGCGTAACCCCGCGTAACCCCGCGTAACCCCGCGGGAGGATTCGCCGAGCGGCCTTCCGTTCGATGGCGACGCTAGGTAGCGTGCCCGTCTCGCTCCGGAGCTCCTGCCGTAGCGTCACCGGGAGCGCACGGGACGATGCCCAGATCACGAACGAGCCTGATCCTGCCAGCGGCGCTGCTCGTCGCCGTCGTGGCGGCGGTCGTGATCCTCACCTCGCGTGGCTCTGATCAGGAGGAGGTCACCATCACCCGGACGGGCGGGCCGGTCGCCCTGGCTTCGCTGAACCGCTCGGACGAGCTCGGCGCCGACACGGTCCGCGCCTACGTGCGGGCCGCGATGGACTGCTCCACGCGCGGGGCCGACGTGCGCCGCCGGCTCAGCGGGCCCGACAACCAGCCGGTAGAGGCGCTGGTCGACGCAACGTGCCTCGCGGGTCGTCGCGTCTGGCCCGCCGAGGCGACCGCGAAGGCCACCACGGGGAACCTCGACGCGCGGCAGCGTGCTCGCTGGCGGATCGAGTCGGGACAGGGTCTGCCCGCGGGCCTGGTCGTCTACGTCGAGCAGGTCGACGGCGAGTGGACCATCGCCGGCCGCTGCCTGCGCGCGTGCGACAGCGACGCCACCGGCGCCTCGTAGAGGCGCTCGCACGATCCCGTAACCGACGAAGACGTCGACCGCCAGGTCGTCACGACTCCGCGGGCGCACCGCCCGTCTCACTCCCCGCTACGCAGTTCCGTCACGCCCGCGTGACGGAGACGTGCAGCTCCATGCCCTCGATGCGCGCATCACCGCCGCCCGCGCCGTCCCAGGCGACCGACACCGCGAGCACCTCGCAGGAGATGTACTCCTCGTGCGCGCGCGCCGCCGCAACCAACGCGGGGTCGCCTCCCAGCTCGAGCTCGATGCGGTCCGAGACGTCGAAGCCGGCGTCCTTGCGCGCGCCCTGCACCGCGCGCACCACCTCACGCGCGAGCATCTCGTCGCGCAGCGCGGAGTCGATCGCCAGGTCGAGCGCCACGGCGTGCGCTCCCTCGCGCTCGACCTGGTAGCCGTCGAGCGGCTGCATCAGCAGCGTCACGTCTTCGCCGGTGAGCTCGTGCTCGGCGCCATCGACGTTCACGCCGACCGTCCCGCCCTCGCGCAGGACCACGGCGACGTGCTGCGCGTCGAGGGCCTCGATCGCCGCCGCCGCAAGCGGCATCCGCTTGCCGAAGCGCGGGCCGAGCGCGCGGTAGTTCGCCTTCAGCGCGTAGGAGCCGAGCTCCTCGGCGCCCGCGACGAAGCGCAGCGCCTTGACGTTGAGCTCCTCGCGGACGACCTCCGCGTGCGCCTCGATCGCCGCGCGCTCGCGACCCGCGGCGACCACCACGGCCTCGCCGAGCGGCTGGCGCAGCTTGATCTTCGACGCCCCGCGCGCGCTCAAGCCCATGCGGACCGTGTCGCGCGCGATCGCCATCGCGGCCTCGAGCCCCGCGTCGCGCTCTCCCGGCTCCGGCCAGTCGGAGAGGTGCACCGAAGCGCCGCCGCCCTCAAGGCCCTCCCAGATCTCGTCTGCCACGAACGGCGTGAACGGCGCGAGCAGCTGCGAGACCGTGAGCAGGCAGGTGCGCAATGTCTCGAACGCGTGCGGGTCGCCCGTCCAGAAGCGCCGACGGTTGCGGCGCACGTACCAGTTGCTCAGGTCGTCGACGAAGGCCGCGATCGCGCGCCCGGCGAACGTCGCGTCGTAGTCGTCCAGCCGAACGGTCGTCTCGCTCACGGTCCCGCTCAGCCGCGAGAGGATCCAACGGTCGAGCTCGGTCTGCTCGCAGGCGCCGACATCCTCGCTCGGCTCGTAGGTCTGCAGGAACGCGTAGGTGTTCCACAGCTGCTTGAGGAACAGCCGCACGCCCTCGCCGACGGCCTCCTCGGAGAAGCGGTAGCCGTCCCACGGCTGCTTGGAGGTGAAGAAGTACCAGCGGAACGCGTCGGCACCGAAGCGGTCGATGACCTCCCAGGGCACGACGATGTTGCCCCTGGACTTCGACATCTTCTGGCCGGACTCGTCGAGGATCAGCCCGAGGCAGACGACGTGCTCCATCGGCGCGCGGTCGAACAGCAGCGTCCCGACGGCGATCAGCGAGTAGAACCAGCCGCGCGTCTGGTCGAGGGCCTCGCAGACGAAGTCCGCGGGGAACGTGCGCTCGAAGCGCTCCTCGTGCTCGAAGGGCGCGTGGTGCTGGGCGAAGGGCATGGCGCCCGAGTCGAACCACACGTCGATGACCTCGGGCACGCGCTGCATCCGCCGGGTGCACTGCGGGCAGGCGAAGCCGACGTCGTCGACGTAGGGGCGGTGTGGGTCGGCGAGGCCCACCCCGGAGAGCTCCTCGAGCTCGTCGAGCGAGCCGATGCAGTGCGTGTGCCCCTCCTCGCAGCGCCAGACCGGCAGCGGCGTGCCCCAGTAGCGCTCGCGGCTCAACGCCCAGTCGACGTTGTTCTCCAGCCAGTCGCCCATGCGCCCGTGCTTGATGTGCGGCGGGTGCCACTCGATCGCCTCGTTGGAGGCCTTGAGCTGCTCGCGGACGGCCGAGGTCTGGATGTACCAGGAGGGCTTGGCGTAGTAGACGAGCGGCGTGCTGCAGCGCCAGCAGTGCGGGAAGGAGTGCTCGTACGGCGTGGCGCGCAGCAGGCGGCCGGCGGCCTCGAGGTCCTCGACGACCTGCGCGTCAGCCGCGCGCACGTCCATGCCGGCGTACGGGCCCATGCGCTCGTCGAAGGTCCCGTCGGGCCTGACGGGGTTGACGACCGCGAGGCCCGCATCCGTGCCGAGCTTGTAGTCGTCCTCGCCGAAGGCGATCGCCGTGCCGACCAGGCCGGTGCCGTCGTCGGCGGAGACGAACGCCGCGCCGATGACGGTGTGGCCGCGCGAGCCGTAGTCCTCCGTGGTGATGTAGCCGAAGGCCGGCTCGTAGGCGACGCCTTCGATCGCGGAGCCCGGAAAGCGCTCGAGGACCTCGACGCCCTCCGCGCCGAGCACGCGCTCGACGAGCGCCTCGGCGAGCACGACCGGCGCGGGCTCCCCCGGCGCGGTCGCGCGCACGTAGGTGAGCTCCGGGTTGACCGCGATCGCCGCGTTCGGCAAGACCGTCCAGGGCAGCGTGGTCCAGATGAGCAGCTCGTCGCCGGCGCTCAGCGGGCCCGCATCGGCCTTGACCGCCAGCCGGACGTAGACGCTCGTGTCCGTGACGTCCTTGTAGCCCTGCGCGACCTCGTGGGAGGCGAGCGCCGTGCCGCAGCGCGGGCAGTAGGGGACCACCTTGTGGCCCTCGTAGATCAGGCCCTTGTTCCAGATCTGCTTGAGCGCCCACCAGACCGACTCGACGTAGCTCGGGTCGAGCGTGCGGTAGGCGTCGTCGAGGTCGACCCAGAAGCCGATCCGCTCCGTCAGGCGGTCCCACTCCTCCAGGTAGGTGAAGACGGAGTCGCGGCACTGCGCGTTGAAGGCCTCGATGCCGTAAGCCTCGATCTCGGTCTTGCTCTTCAGCCCGAGCGTCTTCTCCACCTGGATCTCGACCGGCAGCCCGTGCGTGTCCCAGCCGCCCTTGCGCGCGACGTGGAAGCCGCGCATCGTCTTGTAGCGCGGGAAGATGTCCTTGAAGACGCGCGCGAGGACGTGGTGGGAGCCCGGCTTCCCGTTCGCCGTCGGCGGACCCTCGTAGAAGACGAACTCCGGCCGCCCCTCGCGCCTGCGCATCGACTCGGCGAAGACGTCGCGCTCGCGCCAGCGCGCGAGCACCTGCTCCTCGAGCGCGGGGAAGGACTGGTTCGGGTCGACGGTGCGGCGGGCCATGAGGGGCAGGCATTGTGACAACCGGCCCCGGGCCGCCTGCCGCCGGGGATGCGTCACCCGAAGGCCATTGCGGTGCGCCTCAGCGGCGCGACGCGACGAGCGTGACGCGCTGGGCGAGCGTCACGGGTGGGCCGGCCTCGGGCACGGCGGCCAGCGTGAGCCGCAACCGGAGGTGCCCGCGGCGGGCGAGGCGCCGGACGCCGTCGTGTCTCAAGGCCACCCGTAGCCCCAGCGGGCCCCCGCTCACACCGACCATGCGGCGTAGGCCGAGGACGGGGCCGCCGTCCACCGGCCTGAGCGTCAGGCGCAGCTTGCGCAGCGGGCCCTCGACGCGGACGGACGCGGTCACCGCTTTGCCGTGCTGCGGCGAGCGCACGGTCAGCCGGCGCACGGTGGACGACGAGCCACCGGCGGCGACCGGGCCCGGATCCGCGCCCGCACCCGTCGTGGAGCCGGCACCCGACGTGGGGTCCGAACTCGGCGGGGGAGACGACTCACCCGCCGTGCCGCCGCCCTCCGGCGCAGGCGCCGCGACCTCGGCGTGGCGCACGCGGTACGTCGGGCTGTCGCCGTCGCTGTCGACGGCGACGTAGTAGGTTCCGGCCCGCGCGAAGCTCCAGTCGATGACGTCGACCGCGCCTGCGTCCACGGACCCGGTGCCGGCGCTGCTGCCCTCCCCGCCGAGCTGCTGCGCCGACCCGTCGAGCAGCGTGGCGTACACCGGGCAGCCGTTCGCGTAGGGCGACGTGCAACGTCCGACGGTGTTCTCGACGTCGAAGTGCAGGCGCTCGCCATCGCGGGGAACGACGAAGGAGGCGTAGTCGACGTCGTCGGCGCTGCGGAAGCCACCGAACACGTCCGTGGCCGACCGCAGTGGCCCGTAGGCCTGCGCGATGCTGTCATCCGGACCGCTGCTGCCCGAGAAGTCACCCGCGGCGGGCGCCGCCGCCACGAGCCCGACGGCGAAGCCCGCGGACAGCCAGCCGAGGCTGCGCCTCACGCGGTGGCGTGGCGGACGCGCTCGCGCGCGGCGGGGGCGCGAGCGGGGACGAGGGACGTCGCGACGGACCGCCCCACCGCGATCGTCACCGTGAGGACGGCGACGGCGAGCGCGGCCACGGCGCCGAGCACGACGAGGACGCAGGCGGCAAGGCCGGCGAAGGCCAGGAGAGCGAGGTGCGCCGTTCGGTCCATGGGGCGTCAACGCCCCGGTCGGTCCAGGGTCGGAACCGTTCTCGTGCCTCTGGCGCGTAGGCGCTCAGTGACGGATAGGGCCTGACTTTCAGCGCGACGAGCACGTTGGGGTCACAGATGGCCTTCGCCCCCTCGATAGCCCCTGCGCGAGTCCCGTCCCGCGACGCGACGCGCGGAGGCTCCTCGCGTCCGGAGGTCCGCGGGAAGTTCCTCTACCGCGACGGGCGCAAGCTGTTCGTCCGGGGCGTCACCTACGGCCCCTTCGCGCCCGGCCCGGACGGCGAGCCGTACTCCGAGGACGCCGCCCGGCGTGACTTCGCGCAGATCGCCGCCCACGGGTTCAACGCCGTGCGGACCTACACGCCACCGCCCGCCTGGCTCCTGGACGAGGCCGAGCGGCACGGCCTTCTCGTCCTGGCCGGCCTGGCTTGGGAGCAGCACGTCGCCTTCCTCGCCGACGCGGGGCACGCGCGCGCCATCGTCGCGCGGGTCGCCGCCCAGGTGACCGCCCGCGCCGGGCATCCCGCGCTGCTGGGCTGGGCCGTCGGCAACGAGATCCCGGCACCGGTCGTGCGCTGGTACGGCGCCGAGCGCGTCACGGCGTTCCTGGCGCAGATGGCCGAGGCCGTCCGGGCGCAGGACCCGGGCGCCCTGGTGACCTACGTGAGCTACCCCTCGACGGAGTACCTCGACCTGCGGCCCTTCGACCTCACCTGCTTCAACGTCTTCCTCGAGCGGCGCGAGACCTTCGAGGCCTACCTCGCGCGCCTGCAGAACGTCGCCGACGACCGGCCGCTGCTGCTGACCGAGGTCGGGCTGGACAGCGGCAGCCACGGCGAGGAGGAGCAGGCGCGAGCGCTGGACTGGCAGCTGCGCGCCGCGCTGGCCGGGGGCTGCGCGGGCGCCTTCGTGTTCGCCTGGACCGACGAGTGGCACCGCGGCGGGATGGACATCGAGGACTGGCACTTCGGGCTGACCGACCGCGCGCGCGAGCCCAAGCCCGCGCTCGCCGCGGTGCGCCAGGCGTTCGCCGACGCCCCCGTGCGCCTCGACGCCACCGCCCCGCGGATGTCCCTGGTCATCTGCACGTACGACGGCGCGAAGACGCTGGCCGAGACGCTCGACGCCGTCGCCCTCCTGGAGTACCCCTCCTTCGAGGTCATCGTCGTCGACGACGGCTCGACGGACGGCAGCGCGGAGATCGCGCGGGGATACGGCCACCAGGTCGTGTCCACGGAGAACCAGGGGCTGTCGGCGGCGCGGAACACCGGCCTGCACGCCGCGACGGGGGACGTGGTCGCCTACCTCGACGACGACGCGGCGCCCGACCCCCACTGGCTTACCTATCTCGCGCTCGGCTTCTCCGACGCGAGCATCGTCGCCGTCGGCGGCCCGAACGTGGCCGTGGCGGGCGACGGCGTCGTGGCCGACGCGGTGGCCATGGCTCCGGGCAACCCCACCCACGTGCTGACCGACGACCGCGTGGCCGAGCACATCCCGGGCTGCAACTGCGCCTTCCGGCGCGACGCGCTCACGGCGATCGGCGGCTTCGACGCGCGCTTCCGCATCGCGGGCGACGACGTGGACGTCTGCTGGCGGCTGCAGGACGAGGGTGGGACGATCGCCTTCAGCCCCACGGCGGTCGTCTTCCACCACCGCCGCGGCTCCGTGGCCGGCTACCTGCGCCAGCAGCGCAACTACGGGCGGGCGGAGGCGCTGCTCGAGCGCAAGTGGCCCGAGCGCTACTCCGACGGCGGCCACGTGACCTGGCGCGGCCGGCTCTACGGCCTGGGGACGCCGCGGCCGACACGAGGGCCGCTGCGCTGGCGCGTCTACCACGGCGTGTGGGGCACCGCCCCGTTCCAGCGCCTCTACGAGCCGGCGCGCGGCGAGCTCGACACCGTCCTGCTCATGCCCGAGGCCTACCTCGCGATCGGGTTGCTGACCGTGCTGGTCGCCTTGGGCGCCGTGTGGGCGCCGCTGCTCGCGCTCGCGCCGCTGCTGGTCGTGAGCGCCGGGCTGATCGCCGGGCGGGCGGTGCGCGCCGCCGGGGCGGGGCGCCTACCGACCCCGCGGCTCTCCGCGCCCGAGCGCGCCGCCCGCCGGGCACTCGCCGCCCTGCTGAACCTGCTGCAGCCGCTCGTCCGCCTGGAGGGGCGGCTGCGCTTCGGCCTGACCCCCTGGCGCCGGCGCGGCGCGGCGGCGCGAGCCTGGCCCGTCGCCCGGGAGCTCGAGCTCTGGAGCGAGACGTGGCGCGACCCCGCCGCGTGGGTGCGCGACGCCGAGGTCTCGCTCGTGGCCTGCGACGCGGTCGTGCGCCGTGGCGGGGACTTCTCCAACTGGGACCTCGAGGTCCGCGGTGGCACCATGGCCGGCGTGCGGCTGTCCACGCTGATCGAGGAGCACGGCCAGGGCCACCAGCTCATCAGGATCGCGAGCCGCCCGCTGTGGTCGCGGCCCGCCCTGGCCATGGTCGCGGCGCTGGCCGCCCTCGGCCTCTCGGCCGCGTTCGACGGCGCGGCGATCGCCGCCACGGTGCTCTTGGCACTCGGGACGGCGCTCGGCCTGCGCACCGCGGTCGAGGCGTCGGCGGCGACGGCGACGGTGGTCCGGGCGCTCGAGCACCGGCGGTGGGACGGATGAGCACGGCCGTGGCCACGGGCTCGTTCCGGCGCCAGGGCCGCCTGCTGCGCCGCTACGCCAGGCCGCAGTGGCGCGGCCTGCTGGTCCTCTTCGCGACGATGTTCGCGAACATCGGCTTGGAGCTTCTGCGGCCGTGGCCGCTCAAGCTCGTGGTCGACAACGTCCTCGGCGACGAGAAGCTCCCGTCCGTCCTCCGCGCGCTGCCCGGCGTCGCGGGTCCGCACGGGCTGCTGATCTGGGTCGCAGTCGCCACGCTGCTGATCTTCCTGCTGGGGACGGTGACCCAGATGATCTACACCTACTCGGCGCTGCGGCTCGGGCAGCGGATGACCTTCGGCCTGGCCGCGGACCTCTTTGCGCACCTCCAGCGCCTCTCGGTCCTCTTCCACGCCCGGCGGCCGCTCGGCGACCTCATGTCCCGGGTGACCGGTGACTCGTGGTGCATCAACACGCTCGTGGCCGACGCGCTCGTCCCCGCGGTGCAGGCGCTCGTGACGCTCGTGGCGATCTTCGTCGTCATGTGGAACCTCGAGCCGACGCTCACCCTGCTGGCGCTCGGCGTGACGCCGTTCTTCGTGATCGTCATCCGCGTCCTCGGGCGCCCCATAAAGGACCGCAACCGCGAGCAGCGCGACCTCGAGGGCTCGATGATGTCGCTCGTGGAGCAGTCGCTCGGCGCGGTGCCGGCCGTCCAGGCCTTCACGCGTGAGGACCACGAGGTCCGCCGCTTCCGCTCCTACGCCGACCAGACCATCGTGGCCTACGTCCGGGCGACCGTCGCCGGGCTGTGGTTCGAGCTCTTCGCCGGGCTCATCACGACCATCGGCACCGCCGCCGTCATCTACGTCGGCGCCGACCTCGCGCTGAAGGGCGAGCTGACCGCGGGGACGATCATCGTCTTCCTCTCCTACCTCAGCTCGCTCTACGACCCGCTCGACTCGATCACGCACACGACGCAGACGATCCAGGGAGCGGCCGCGGAGGCCGACCGCGTCAGCGAGATCCTCGAGACCGAGCCTGCGATCACCGACCGGCCGGGCGCGCGCGACGCGCGGGTGACCGGACCGATCCGCTTCGAGGGAGTGGGCTTCGGCTACGAGCCCGACCGCCCGATACTCAAGGACATCTCCTTCGAGGCCAAGCCCGGGGACGTCATCGCGATCGTGGGGCCGACGGGGGCGGGCAAGACGACGCTGATGAACCTGCTCGTCCGCTTCTTCGACCCCGGGGAAGGGCGCATCACGATCGACGGCGTCGACCTGCGCGACATGCGCCACCAGTCGCTTCGCAAGCAGATCGCCATGGTCCTGCAGGACCCGTTCATCTTCCCGCTGACGCTGGCGGAGAACATCGCCTACGGCCGGCCAGACGCGTCGCCCGCGGAGATCGAGGGGGCTGCGCGCTCGGCCAGCGCCGACGAGTTCATCGAGGGCCAGCCCGAGGGCTACGACACGGTGGTCGGCGAGCGCGGGACCACGCTGTCGGGCGGGGAGAAGCAGCGGGTGTCGATCGCCCGCGCCTTCCTCAAGGACAGCCCCGTGCTGATCCTCGATGAGCCGACCTCAGCGCTCGACGCGCGAACGGAGGCCGAGCTGCTCGAGGCGCTCGAGCGGCTCATGGCGGGCCGCATCTCCTTCATCATCGCCCACCGGCTCTCGACGATCCGCCGGGCGACGCGCATCCTCGTCCTCGACCAGGGCCGCCTCGCGGAGTCCGGCACCCACGAGGAGCTGCTGGAGTCCGGCGGCCTCTACGAAGCGCTGTACCGCCGCCAGATGGACCTCGCCGAGCACGACGTGCCGGCGGAGGCGACCGGGCCGATGGCGTGAGCGCGGCCGCCGGAGGGCCGCTGCGCATCGCCCAGCTCGCGCCGATCGCCATGCCCGTCGGCCCCGACGCGGGCCACTCCGTCGAGCAGCTCGTCACGCTGCTGACCGAGGAGCTCGTGCGCCGCGGGCACGACGTGACGCTCTACGCGACGGGGGACTCGGTCACCTCCGCGCGCCTGCGCTCGCGGCGCGCCGTCGGCTACCACGAGGACCCCGATCTCTGGGACTGGCAGTACGCGGAGTTCTTGCACGCGGCGCTGCCCTTCGAGCACGCGGCCGAGCACGACCTCGTGCACGCCCACGACTACCACTTCGCCCTGCCCTTCGCCAGCGTCGCCGACGTGCCGCTGCTCGAGACGCCGCACGTCGTCTCCTCGCCCGAGGTGCTCGAGGCCTACCGCTGCCAGCCGCAGGTCCACGTCGCTGCGGTCTCCGACTACCAGCGCCGGCTCCTCGGGGCCGGCGCGAACGTCAGCGTCGTCCACCACGGCATCGCCCTGGAGGAGTTCCCGTTCTCCGCGCGCGCGGGCGACCACCTGCTGTTCCTCGGGCGGATGATCCCGGACAAGGGCCCGCTCGAGGCCATCCGCATCGCCGAGGCCGCCGGCATGCCGCTGGTCCTCGCCGGCCCGGCCGTCGAGGAGCACCCCCTCGGGCTCGAGGAGCTCGTCGACGGCGACCGCGTGCGCTGGGTCGGCCGCGTCGGTCCCGAGGAGCGCAACCGGCTGCTGACGGGGGCGGCCGCGCTGGTGTTCCCGAACACCTACCCCGAGCCGTTCGGGCTCGTGCTCGTGGAGGCGATGGCCTGCGGGACGCCCGTGGTGGCCACCGCGCTCGGCGCCGTGCCGGAGATCGTCGGCGAGGGCGTCAGCGGCTTCACCGCCCCGACGTGGGAGGGGCTCGCCGAGCTCGTGGCGCCGGCCGCCGCGCTCGACCGCCGCGCCGTGCGCCGCTGGGCGCATGAGCGCTTCGGTGCGAGCCGCATGGTCGACGGCTACGAGGCGCTCTACCGCCGCATCGTCGCGGAGCGCGCGGCGTGACCGGCGGCGTGGTGGCGGTCGTGGCGCATCCCGACGACGAGTCGCTGATCGCCGGCGGCACGCTCGCGCTCGCAGCCACAGGCGGCCTGCCGACGGGCGCGTTCGCACTGACCCGGGGCGAGCTCGGGCCGATCGCCGACGCGGCGCTGGCGACCGAGGAGACCCTCGGCGCGGTCCGTGAGCGCGAGCTGCACGCCGCCGCGGCCGCCCTCGGCCTCACGTGGTCGGCTTGCCTGCAGGAGCCCGACGGGGAGCTCGAGTGGGCCGACGAGGAGCGGGTCGCCGCCGCCCTGGCCGAGCGCCTGGCCGCCGATCCGCCGGCTGTGGTGCTCACCTTCGGTGCCGACGGCCTCTACGACCACCCCGACCACGTCGCCGCGGGGCGCATCGCCACGCTGGCGGTGGCCCGCCTGGGTGGCGGGATCGTGTTGCAAGCCGCCTGGCCGCCCGATCTGATCACCCGCCTGGTCGCCGCGGCTCACGGGCGCGAGCTGCCGACGGACCTGTGGGGCATCCCGCCCGAGGCGTTCGGCTCGGAGGGTCCGCCGCCGGCCGTCGTCGTCGACGGCACGCCGGTCCTGACCCGCAAGCTCGCGGCGATCCGCGCCCACCGCACGCAGCTCGCGGCGGACCACCTGCTGCACGCGCTGCCCGACGACCTCGCCCGGGAGTTCCTCGCGCACGAGCCGTGGCGCCTGGCCGACCAACCGGGCCGGCGTGGCTGAGGCGCGGCGCATTGTCCTGCTCGGCGCGATGGCCCAGCTCCCCGTCGCGGGCGTCGCCTGGCAGGTGCTGCACTACCTCGAGGGCTTGCGCCGCCTGGGCCACGAGGTGGCCTACGTCGAGGACACGGGCTCGTGGCCCTACGACCCCGACGCCGAGACGGTCACCGACGACGCGCGGCCGGCCGCCCGTCGCCTTGCGGTGCTGCTCGAGCCGTGCGTCGATTCGGACGGCTGGGCGTTCGTGAACGCGGCGCGGCCCGGCGAGGTCGCGGGGATGGGCGCCGCGCGCCTGCGGGAGGTGCTGCGCGACGCGGAGATCCTGATCAATCTCAGCGGCGCGACGGTGCTGCGCGAGGCGCATCTCGACGTGCCCGTCCGGATCTACCTCGAGACGGACCCCGTCACCCCGCAGCTCGAGATCGACGAGGGGCGCCAGTCCACCGTCGACCTCCTCGCCGCGCACACCCACCACTTCACGTTCGGGGAGCGGATCGGCACGCCGGGCTGCACGGTCCCCACCGGGCCCTTCACCTACCGCCCGACCCGGCAGCCGGTGATCCTCGACTGGTGGGAGGCGCCGCCCGCGCGCCCCGTCGCCGCCGTGCGCTTCACGACCGTGGCGGCCTACCGCCAGCCCGCCAAGGACGTCGTCTGGCGCGGGGCGCGCTACGGGTGGAGCAAGAGCGAGGAGCTCGCCAAGCTCGACGGGGTCCCCGGCCGCGTGCCCGCCCGCTTGGAACTCGCGCTCGCGCTGAGCGACCGCCCCGAGATCGAGCGCCTGCAGCGCAAGGGCTGGCGTGTGGTGCCGGCCGCGGGGCTGTCGCGCGACCCCGCCGCCTACCGGGAGTACATCTGCGGCTCCGACGCGGAGTTCAGCGTGGCCAAGGACCAGAACGTGCGCCTGCGCAGCGGCTGGTTCTCCGATCGCACGGCGAGCTACCTCGCCGCGGGCCGCCCCGCAGTGGTGCAGGACACGGGCTTCGACGCCGCGCTGCCGACGGGCGAGGGGCTGCTGTCGTTCCGCACGCCCGACGAGGCGGTCGCCGCGGTCATCGAGGTCGCGGTCGACCTGCCGCGCCACGCGCGGGCGGCGCGGCGCATCGCCGCGGAGCACTTCCGGGCCGAGGAAGTACTGGCGCGCCTGCTCGTCGAGGCCGGCGCCTGATGGCCCGCATCGTCGTGGTCGAGGACCTCGTGGGGCCGTCGGTCGCAGGCCGCGGCGGCAACGCGATGCACGTCCTGCAGGCGCTCGAGGGCCTGCGCCGTCTGGGTCACGACGTGCTCTTCCTGGAGTACCTCGACGAGCCGCCCGACGCTGTCGCCCGGGCGAGCTTCGCGAGCCTCGTCCACGACTGGTGGGATCCGCGCCGGGCGGCGCTGCTCGACGCGGCCACGGGCGACGGCTTCGCCGGCCTGCGCGCCGAGGACGTCGCCGCGTTCGCGACGCGAGCCGACGCGCTCGTGTCGCTGGCCGCCACCTACCGCTCCGAGCCGTGGCCGTGGCTCGGGGAGATCCGGCCGCGCATCCTGATCGAGCAGGATCCGGGCTACACGCACCTCTGGGCGCTCGACGAAGACGCGCGCGACGTCTTCGGCGTGCACGACGTCCACTTCACCGTCGGGCTGAACGTCGGGACCCCGCGCAGCGCGGTGCCGAGCTCGGGCCTCGAGTGGCTGGGGCTGGCTCCGCCCACGGTCCTGGACTGGTGGCCGCAGGACGCGCCGCTGCGCCGGGATCGCCTGACGACGGTCGGGGCTTGGCGTGACTACGGCTACCTCGAGTGGGAAGGCGCGGTGCTCGGCCCGAAGGTCGACGAGTGGGAGCACTTCCTCGACCTTCCGCGCCTGGCCGGCGAGCCGCTCGAGCTGGCGCTGGCGATCGACGCCGAGGACCCCGACCGGGCGCGCCTGGCCGCGCACGGCTGGCTCCTGGAGGATCCGGGCGTCGTGGCGACTCCGCACGCCTATCGCGACTACGTCGCCGGCTCGCTCGGGGAGTTCTCCTGCGCGAAGGGTGGCTACGTCGGCACCCGCAGCGGCTGGTTCAGCGACCGCTCCGCCTGCTACCTGGCCGCCGGACGGCCGGTCGTCCTGCAGGCCACGGGCTTCGAGGACGTGCTGCCGACCGGTGAGGGCCTGTGGGCGGTGCGCGACGCCGAGGAGGCCGCCGCGGCGCTCGCGGCGATCCGCGCGGACCCGGCGCGCCACCGCCGTGCCGCCGCCGCGCTGGCCCGCGAGCACTTCGACGCCGAGACGATCATTGCGAGAATGCTCGAGCGCTCCGGACTGCCGGGCCGCACGTGACGCAGCGCAGCGTCATCGTCAACGCCGACGACTTCGGCGCCTCACCGGGGATCAACGCCGGGATCGTGGAGGCGCACGCGCACGGGGTCGTGACCTCGACGAGCCTGATGGTCACCGGACACGCGGCGGGCGAGGCCGCCGCGCTCGCGCGCGACCGCCCGGAGCTGTCGATCGGCCTGCACCTCGACCTCGACGGCGAGGACGTGGTCGCGCGCGTCGCGTTCGACGACGCGCCGGCCGTCCGCGCCGAGCTCGAGCGCCAGCTCGCTGCCTTCCAGGCCCTCCTCGGCCGCCCGCCGACCCACGTCGACTCCCACCACCACGTCCACGAGCGCCCCGAGCTCGCGCCCCTGGTGCGAGCTCTCGTGGCGCCGCTCGGCGTCCCGCTGCGGGGCGACGGGCGCGTGGCCTACGTCGGGGGCTTCTACGCGCAGTGGGAGTGGCAGGTCACCGAGCTCGAGCACGTCAGCGTCGAGGCGCTGCTCGGGATCCTGCGCGACGAGACGCAGGCAGCGTGGACGGAGATCGGCTGCCATCCGGGCCGCGTCACGCCGGACTTCCGCTCGATCTACCGCGAGGAGCGCGAGGCGGAGCTGGCCACACTGACCGACGCTCGGCTGCGGCCCGCGATCGCCGGCTTCGGGCTGCGGCTCGCGAGCTTCGCGCACGTCGGCGGGCCGGCCTGAGCAGAGCCGGCGCGCTCGCGAAGCCTGGCGCCACCTCGGGCGCTCGACCACCGGCACCCAGCGCGACGCTGCCGCTCGGTCAGGCCTCGCCCGCGACGTCGAGCAGCCGGCGCAGCACGCCCTCGGCCGCGAAGTGCTCCTCCGCGATGGCCCGGGCCGCGCGCGCGTGGCGATCGAGGTCGCCCGCGATCTCCTCCATGCCCGCGAGGATCCCGTCGGCGTCGGAGAAGGCCAGCAGGCCCTCGCCCCTCGGCAGCACGTGGCTGAAGCCCGTCTCGCGCACGAGCGCCGGGCGCCCGCTGGCCAGGTAGCACTGCGTGCGGTCGCTGAACCACCCGCTCCCGGTCTCGACGTACATCGCCTTGGCGAAGCCCAGCTCGGCGCGGGACTCCTGCACGAAGGCGCGGTAGGAGTCCGTGTCGCGCGTGACGTGCACCGCGTCGCGCAGCTCCCAGCCGTGGTCCTTGAGCTGCTGAGTCGGCGGCTGGCCGGCGAGGGCCAGCAGGATCCGCTGGCTCGAGCGGGCCGGGAGGTCGATGAGGCGCAGCAGCTCGTCGCCCTTGCCCTTGCCCATCCCCGGGAACGAGTCGATCGTCCAGCTCATGATCGTCGTGAACGGCCCGTCCGGCGGCGGCGGGCTGACGGGCCAGAACGGGAGGTGCACGGGCTGAACCGTCGGGTGCCAGGTGAACGGCGTCGGCGCCAGCGTGCAGTCCTCGCGCCCGAGGGCCAGCGCGAAGGTGAACAGCGCCCGGTGCGAGCCGAGGAACTCTGAGTACCAGCCTGCGCCCGCGTCGGCGACCGCCTGCTGGGTGAACCCCGGATCGGTGTCGACGAAGACGCGCGGAAGCGCGTCGTACTCCGGGCGCGCGAACCAGCAGCCACCGGAGAGGTTGACCATCAGGTCGGCCTCGCGGCAGACCTGCGCCACCTGCGCCCGGCTGCGGCCGTGGTAGTCGCCGCGGTAGTCCACGTAGCACCAGTCGTCCTGCAGCCCGACGCGCGCGAGCTCTGAGCGCAGGTAGCTCACGGCGTAGTCGGGCTCGGTCGCGATCGCGTTCTGCGACGGGTCGAAGTTGCACTCCCCGGTGTCCTCGAGGTAGGTGACGTCGTAGCCGAGCGACTGGAAGCCCGCGATGTACTGCAGCGCGCACCACGTCACCCCGCCGACCGGGTAGCGCCCGACGATCCCGGCCAGGACGAGCTTCGGGCGCGCGCTCATGCCGCCGCTCCGAGGACGGCGCGCAGATGGGTGTCGGGTCCCATCGCGACGCGCTCCAGGCGGAAGCGGTCCGCAGCCGGGACCTCGGTCGGATCCCCGCCGTAGCCAAAGGCCGCCACGTAGCCCGCGTCGCGCAGCGCGGCCTGGACGTCGGCGGCGCCGTCGGCGTCGTCGCCGTAGGGGAACGCGAACAGGTCGACGGGCGCGGGCAGGTGCGCCTCGAGCTCGATCCGGGAGCGTGCGAGCTCCTCGCGCCGCTCCGCGTCGGTCAGGCTCGAGAACGATCGGTGTGAGACGCCGTGGGACTGGACGCTCACTCCTGCCGCGGCGAGGGCGCTCAATGCCTCCCAGTCGCAGATCCGCTCGGCGGGCTCCTCGTCCTGGTCCCAGGCGTTCGTGCCGCCGACATGGGCCGTCGGCACGAAGAGCACCGCCGGGCAGGCGTGCTCGAGCAGCACGGGCAAGGCGTGCTCGAGGTTGTTCTCATAGCCGTCATCGAAGGTCACGAGCACCGCGCGCTCGGGCAGCGCGTCCTGCTCGCCGCGCACGGCGGCCCGCAGCGCGTCGGCGTCGATGAGCTCCCAACCGCAGGCCCTCACGGTCGCGAGCTGCGCGGCCAGGGTCGCCGCCGGGACGTAGTACCAGGTGTCCCAGCCGCCGGGCGCGGGCGGCCCGACCTTGTGATACCCGAGAATGGCCAGGCGGCTCACGCCAGCACCCGCTCGAGCACCCGGGTCACGAGGCGCTCGCCGTCGAAGTGCTCCTCCGCGAGCGCGCGCGCCGCCCGGGCGTGGCGCACCGGATCCTCCTCGACGGCGCGCACGGCGGCAGCCGCCTCCTCGACGCCCGTGAAGCGCAGTAGCCCCTCGGCGTCGGGCAGGAAGCGGCTCGGCCCGGTGTGCTCGACGATCGCCGGGCGCCCGCTGGCCAGGTAGCAGACGGTTCGATCGCTGACCCACGCGTTGGCCAGCAGCCGGCAGGAGGCCTTCGCCGCGCTCAGCTCTCCGCGCGAGCCCCGGATGTAGTCGCGGTAGGCCTCGGGGCTTCCGCAGGCCGCCCAGGCGTCGCGCACCGTCCAGCCGTGCTCCTCGAGCAGCACGCCGTCGGTGCGCAGCGTGTGCTCGTCGGGAGTCAGGGCGAGCTCGAGCGCCGGGGCCACCCTCCCAGGAAGCTCCAGCAGCGGCAGGAAAGCCGTGCGCTTCTCGTTGTCCACCGTCTCGTCGCCGATGACGATCCACTCCCCCCACCAGTTCGTGACCGTCGTGTACGCGCCGTCGGCCGGGAGCGGCGACGTCGCCCAGGCATCGAGGAAGACCGGCGGCGGCGTGTGGTGCCAGGAGACGCCGCCGTCGCCGAAGCGTGCCGTGGACGTGCCCACCGTCTCCCCGATGGTCACATAGGCGTCGTGGGGTGCGACGCGCAGGTCGCGCCGCTCCATGCCGATCTGCAGCAGCCCCGGATCGAGGTCGACGAGCGCCGTGCGCGCGAAGCGCTCCACCACTGCCGCCGGCGCCTCGTAGGTGAAGTCGAGCAGGAGGTCCGCGGCGGCGGCCACGTCGTCGAGGTCGAGGCGGCCGGCGGCGAGCGCCGCGGGCACCGGCTCGCCGCGGAAGTCCGTGAGCGCGAGCGCACCGCCCAGTCCGAAGCGCTCGAGCGCGGCGGCCAGGGTCTCCGCCGCCGCCGTGGCCTCCGCGACGGAGCCGCCGGCGAGCAGGCCGCCCACGTCCTCGAGCCACAGGACCCGGCAGCCGGCTGCGCGCAGCGAGAGCGCCCAGTTGAGGTAGGCCCACAGGTGGCCGGCGCCCTGGGGGTAGGCGATCGTTCCCGGGCTCAGGCACACCGGCGTGCTCATCGCCTCGTGAAGGTAGCCTGGGCAAGTCGCTCCTGACTTCAGCCCGGTCGGGACGTTGACGATGCATGGCAAGCGATGTCCGTGTCGACCCGACTCAGCCCCACACTGCCGCAGTCCCGGCGTACGCGGGCACTGCGGTCGACGGCCGTCGGTGGGGATCGGCAGGCCTTCGCGGCGCTCTACGAGCAGCATCACCAGGCCCTGTACCGCTACTGCCGCTCGATCCTGCACGACGAGCACGACGCGCAGGACGCCCTGCAGATGACCATGATGAAGGCGTTCTCGGCGCTGGAGACCGAGCAGCGCGACTTCGAGCTGCGTCCCTGGCTGTTCCGTATCGCGCACAACGAGTCGATCTCGCTCGTGCGGCGGCGGCGGGAGACGACGGAGCTCCCGGACCACCGCGCGGACGGGGCGCCGACGCTCCACGAGCAGATGTCCGGGCGGGAGGACATGCGCCTGCTGCGCGAGGACATGGCGCTGCTCACCGAGCAGCAGCGCTCGGCGCTGGTCCTGCGCGAGCTCAGCGGGCTCGGGCACGCGGAGATCGCCCAGGTGCTCGACTCGTCTTCCAGCGCGGTCAAGCAGACGATCTACGAGGCCCGGGCGTCGCTGCTCGAGCTCCGGGAGGGGCGCGACATGGCCTGTGAGGACATCCGCCGCCTGCTCTCCGACGGCGACGGCCGCACGCTGCGCGGCCGCCGGCTGCGCTCGCACGTGCGGTCCTGCGCGGGCTGCCGCAGCTTCCAGGACGCTCTGCGCGAGCGCCCGAAGACCCTTGCCGCGCTCGCGCCACCTCTGCCGCTCGCCGCAGGCGCTTCGCTCCTGCACAACCTGCTCGCCACGGGCGGCTCGGTCGGCGCCGGGAGCGCCGCGGCGGGCAGCGCCGCCGGAGGTGGCGCCGTCGGGGGCGGCGTCCTCGCGACAGGCCTCGGCGCCAAGCTGGCCGTCGTCGCCGCGGTCGCGGTCACCGCCGGCGGCGGCGCGACCGCGGTCGTGCGCCATCACGAGGCGAGCCCGGCCGGCGTGACGCCGCAGACGCCCACCGCGACGCCAACTCCGGCGCCCTCCGCCCTGCCCGCCGGCACCCTCGGGCGCCATGGGCCCGCGTCCGGCACCAGGCTGTCGACCCCGAGCGCAGGGCGCCCCGGCGCGAAGGCGGGCACCCCGACCGGCGCCGGTCGCGCACCGGCCGTCACCCCGCCAGGCCTGGGTGATGCTTCGACGCGGCCGTCGTCGAAGCACGGTGCGTCCGGGAACGCACCGGGCGCGAGCCACCGTCCCACCACAGCCCGATCAGGCAACGGACGCGGGCCTTCTACCGGCGTGAAAGCGCCGCAGCGCTCCCACGGCACACCCGGAGGCCGCAGGACGCCTACCCGCGCCGTCAGCCCCGTCCGCGCCGCCACGCCGTCGCGGCCCACCGCCGCCGCTCCGGCGCAGCGCGCTCCCGTACGCAGCGCCAAGCCCGCGGACCACACCCCCACGCGGACGGGTCGCACGTCCGCTCCGGCCGACGCGTCCGGCCGCACCCCCCCGTCCCAGCGCAAGGCGTCGTCGCCGTCCGGTGCTCACACGACCTCCGCGGCGGGCGCCACCACGCCGAGCCCGTGAGCCGAGGCGCCCGCCCGCGGCAGCGCCGCCGAGCCGGCCGCTGACGGGCGACGGAGCCGGGCATACGCGCCGACCATCGACGGGCGACCGAAGCAGCATGATCTCGGCGTCAGCCGGCGACGCGCAGGCGCCCGCGGCGCGCGGCGGGCGCGACCTCGGGTACGTCGGCGGCGACGCCATAGCCCGCCACGAGCGCGAGGACGGCGTCGCGGGCGAAGAGCAGGCCGGGGCCGACGCGCGGAATCGTCGTGGCGCCGCTCACGGCGCCGCGGAAGTCGCAGACGGCGACGCGCTCCCCGCGCGCGCGGCGCGACGCGAAGACGGCGTGGCCGACGGCGTCGAGCGCGGCGCCGCGACCGCCGAGCACCACGAGCGCGGGGTCGAGGACGGAGATCGCCCGCTGCAGGCGAGCCGGATCGAGCGTCACCGGGAGCACGAGCACCCGCAGCCCCGCGCGGCGCAGCACGAGCTCGAGGCCCGCGACGTGCAGCACGTCCGGGCCGCCCGCGTCGAGCACGAGCACCCCTTCGGCGCGACAGGCGGGCGGCGCGAGGCGGCGCTGCGCGGCCAGCCAGCCTGCGGCCCAGCGGTGGCCGAGCGCATGCTCCGGCGTCCCCTCGACGAGGCCGTCCACGCCCGCGAGCACGAGCTCCTCCACGACCGCCTCCAGCGCGCGTCCTGCGAGCGCCTCGCAGGCGACGCGGTCGGCGGCGTCCTCGTCGAAGCCGCCCAGCGCGGCGTGCAGCCGGGCGCACGACGGCGGCGACGACCCACGCCCGCGCGTGCGCGCCAGCTCCACGGCCGAGGCGGCGTGGCCGGTCTCTGCGTAGGCGTCGCGCAGCGCCTCGATCTCAGCACGGTCGTACTGACGGTGGCCGCCGGCCGAGCGCCGTGGCTCCGGGAAGCCGTAGCGGCGCTCCCAGGTGCGCAGGGTGCTCGGGCTGATCCCGAGCAGCTCGGCGGCGGTGGTCGTGCGGATCCCCACTGACCCAGCATCGACCGCGCGCTCGAGCGCTGCAACGCGTGCACTTCGGAGTGCACCGCGCACGCGGGCTTGCACCGGAAGGCGCACGGGTCGCCACGCCGACGCGCTTCCGGAGGCGCTCAGGCGCCCGCCGCGGCGACGACCCTTCGGCAGGCCTTAGAACCGGTTTCGAAATCAGGCACGGCCGCGCCTTTTCGAAACCGGTGGCGAGTTCAAGGGGTCGTTGCATCGCCCTGATGTTGTGGAGTCTGTCAGGCGGTTGGTGGGAGGAGGCCCGGAGGACCGATGCTCGCCAGCCGCGCCGGTCCTCAGGTGACCCCTGTGAGCTCGGCGAGCTTCTCGGCTGGGGTCATGAAGCCGAGCGTCTTGCGCGGTCGGGCGTTGAGCTGGGCGGCGACCTCGTCGAGCTCGTTCTGGGAGAGCGAGACCGCGGTGCGCTTGGGGAAGTACTGCCTGAGCAGGCCGTTGGTGTTCTCGTTGCTGCCGCGCTGCCAAGGGCTCTTGGGATCGCAGAAGTACACCTGCAGGCCGCTGTCGACCGTCAGCTGCTTGTGCTCGGCCATCTCCAGCCCCTGGTCCCAGGTCAGCGACCGGCGCAGCTGCTCGGGCAGCGTGGCGATGCTCGCGGCCAGCGCCAAGCGGACGGGCTCGGCGCGGATCCCGTCCGGGAGCGCGATGAGCTGGGTGAAGCGGGTGGAACGCTCGACCAGCGTGGCGATTGCCGTCGGCGGCGGGTCTGTCCGACGAACTGTGTGTGGTCGTGGTGATCGACAAGGCAGCGAGGGCCCGCCGGCCCGGTCGTGACGTGAGCCCGTAGGGCGAGCGGCGCGATTGGGCCGGCGCGGTCGGTCGCAGAGGAGACCCATCACCATGAGTTCCATGCAGTCCAAGCGGCGCCCCGAGGCGGGCGCCGGCAACCACGATCAGCCTCCGGAGGAGGTCATCGACCGCCTCGCTGAGCTGCTGCCCGAAGGGGCTTTGGATGAGGCCGTTCAGGGCCTGCGGCCGGAGGAGCTGACCGGCCCCGGCGGGCTGCTGTCCAAGCTGGCCGGCCGGGTCCTTGAGGCCGCCCTCGCGGCCGAGTTGACCGAGCACCTCGGGCACCCGCCCGGCGCCCGGCCCGGCGGCTCGAACGTCCGCAACGGCTCCACGAGCAAGACGGTCTCGACCGACCTTGGGCCTGTCGAGGTCAGCACCCCTCGCGACCGCCACGGCTCCTTCGAGCCCCAGATTTTGGGCAAGCGCCAGACCCGCCTGGCGGGCCTGGACGAGAAAATCATCGCGCTGTACGCCGGCGGGATGAGCGTCCGAGACATCAGCGCGCACCTCAGTGAGCTCTACGACACCGAGATCGGCCGCGACACGATCTCGCGCATCACCGACGCGGTCTTGGAGGACGTCGCCGCCTGGCGCACGCGGCCGCTGGAGCGGGTCTACCCGATCGTCTACTTCGACGCGATGTTCGTGAAGGTCCGCGAGGACCGAAGCGTCAAGAACCGGGCCTGCTACCTCGCCCTGGGAGTCTCCTGCGACGGCGACCGCGAGGTCCTCGGCATCTGGTGGCAGGAGACCGAAGGCGCGAAGTTCTGGCTGTCGGTCCTGAACGACCTGCAGCGCCGCGGCGTCCAAGATGTCCTGATCGCCTGCGTCGACGGCCTGACCGGGTTCCCCGACGCGATCGAGGCCGTCTTTCCGAAGGCCTGGGTCCAGACTTGCATCGTCCACCTGATCAGGGCGTCGCTGCGCTACGTCAACTACCGCGACAAGCGGATCGTGGCCAAGGCGATGCGGCCGATCTACACCGCCGCCAACGCCGAGGAGGCCCTGCTCGAGCTCGAGCGCTTCGAAGCCGAGTGGGGCGAGCGCTACCCGCCCGCGGTCGCGGCCTGGCGCAACAGCTGGGAGCACGTCACCCCGTTCCTCGCGCTCCCGGGCGAGCTGCGCAAGGCCGTCTACACGACCAACACGATCGAGGCGATGCACCGCCAGGTCCGCAAGGCGATCAAGACCCGCGGACACTTCCCCGACGAGCAGGCCGCGACCAAGCTCATCTACCTCGCCCTCCACCGCGCCGAAGCAAAATGGACCAAGAACCGGGCCTGGACAGCAGCACGCGCAGGCCTCAAGATCCACTTCGGAGACCGCTTCCCCGGCTAACCCAACCCATCAAGCCCACCGCGGCTCACACACAGTTCGTCTGACAGTCTCGTCGGCCGCGAGCCCAGCAGCAGATCGCCTTCCCAGTGGCCAGGGACCGCCCGGTCCTCCGCCTCGGCCGGGCGCGCGCAGATCAAGATCTTGTCCTTGATCTGGCCGCGGCCCTGCCCCGACCGGGCCGAGGACTGCGCCCGGCGGCTGCCGCGGCGGCTGCGCAGGTGCTCGGTCAGCTCGTGCTTGAGGGCGCCGCGGGCCTGGATGAACAACGAGAGGTAGATCGTCTCGTGGGAAATCTGCATCGCCTCATCGCCAGGGTAAGTCCGCGCCAGCCACCCAGCGATCTGCTCCGGCGACCACTTGATCTTCAGGTGCTCCTCGACCTGCTCACGCAGCGGCCCGTTCGCGGCCAGCTTGGCGATCTTCGGCCGGCGCGCCCGATCCCAGCACGCCGCCTCAGCAGAAGCCGCGCGGTAGACCACGCGTCCGCCGTTGCGGGCGATCTCCCGCGAGACCGTGCTCGAACTGCGACCGATCGCCGCGGCGATCCAGCGCGCGGAATGCCCGTCGGCCACACCACGCGAGACTCCTCACGCTCGGTGACCGACAAACACCGCGCCGCTCGCCGGCGCAGCACCGGCCGCTTGCCGCCGCAGGCAGCCACGTACAACCTGACGCGATGCGGCGGCTGCCCGAGCACGCTCGCCAGCGCTCGCAGCGACAACCCCGACCCGCGCAACACCCACACGCGTTCCTGCTCGGCCACCGACAGCCCGAACCGCTGCACCGCACACCCCCAGCTCACGGCCGCTCAGCGAACGACCAAACGATGGTGGTGCAACAACCAGATGAATCCGCCGCTCTTAGTCGCCCGCGCCGACGACCGCCCACCGGCGGCCCGTGAAGCGCCGAGTCATCGTCAGCAGCCGAGCGGCCATGAGCACGTGGATCGCGGCCCACACGCCGACGACGCCCCAGTCGAAGGCCAGCGACGCCAGCGCGACCGGGACGAAGGCGAGCAGGGCGACGGGCGATGAAGCGCGTGTCCCCCTCCGATGAGGATTCCGTCGAGCGCGAAGACGACCGCACCCGGGGGGATCAGCAGCGCGAACAGCGGCCACAGCTCCGCGGCGCGGTCGAGCACCGCCGGGTCGGAGCTGAACGCGCGCGGGAGCACCCTCGCCAGCGCGGCGAGCAGGCCGGTGAACGCGACGCCGACCACGAGCGACCAGACGACCATCCGTCGCGCCGCCGCCCACGCGGCGTCGGCGTCGCCGGCGCCGAGCATCCGCCCGACGATGACCTGCCCGGCGATCGCGACCGCGTCGAGCACGAGGGCGATGAAGAGGAACAGCTGGAAGGCGATCTGGTGCGCCGCCAGCGCATCCTCCCCAGTGCGTGCGAGCACCGCACCCGCGAGGGTGAACGCCGCCAGCAGCGAGCCCGTGCGGATCACGAGGTCGCCGCCCATGGAGCCGAGCCGCCACAGGAGCGCGCCGACGGGGCGCCGCGAGCTTGCGGGCGCGCGCAGCAGCAGGACTGCGAACGCGGCGCCCATCCCGAGCTGCGCGGCCACCGTGCCGAGCGCGCTCCCGTCCAGGCCGAGGCCGAGCCCGTAGACGAGGACCACCTCGAGCACGACGTTCGCGACGTTCGCCGCGACGAGGATCACGAGCGGGGTGCGGAGGTCGCCGATTCCGCGCAGGAACCCCTGGCCGGCGAGGGCGAGCAGCGCACACGGCAGCCCGGCAGCGCTGAGGCGCAGGTAGCGTGCGGCGTCGTCGGCCGCCTCGCCGCCGCCCCCGACGACGTCCATGATCGGGTGCGCGAAGGCGAGACAGGCAAGCGCGAGGGCGACGCCGATCGCCAGCGCGAGCCACAGGGCCTGCGCGGCGAGCTGCCCGGCGCGCTGCTGCTCTCCGGCGCCGTGCAGCCGCGCGACCTGTGCGGTCGTGCCGTAGGCGAGGAAGTTGCACAGCGCGACGAGGGCGCCGAGGACGGTCGCGGCGAGCGCGAGCGCCGCAAGCTGCCGGGTGCCGAGGTGGCCGACGATCGCCGTGTCCACGAGCAGGTAGGTCGGCTCGGCCGCCAGCGCGCCGAGGGCGGGAAGTGCGAGGCGGAGGATCTCGCGGTCGTGGACCGAGCGCCGCACGCGCGGCACTGTAGGCGCGAGCCGGCCGTATGGTTGGCCGCATGGGTCGCCCCGCCCCCGCCGTCGCCGCGCTCGCGCTCGCCGCGGCGCTAATGGCGGGCTGCGGCGACCCGGCGCCGACGCCTTTGGCCGACGGCTGCACCGCCAGTCCGGAGGGCATCGTCGAGGCGCTGAGCACCGCGCCCGCGCCCGTCGTCCTCGAGGACGGCTCCCCGCTGTCGCGGTGCGTGGCCGACGGCCTCGACGACGGGGAGCTCCAGACCGTCGGCATCGCCTTCTCCCGCGCCGCCGAGCTCCTCCGCGAGACGGCCCGAACCGATCCGCAGGCGGCGCTCCGGCTCGGCTACCTCGTGGGCGTCACGCAGAAGGGCGCGGCGCGCACGAACGGCGTCATGGCCGAGCTCGTGCGGCGCATCGAGGTCGTCGCGGGGCGCACCTCCGACGACGCCTCCCCCGCGGCGCAGCGCGCCCTCGAGCAGGGCCTCGCGGCGGGGGCGCAGGTCGGGTGAGGCTCCGGCTCTGGCACGCCGTCGACGGGACGCGCATCGCCTACCGCGAGGCGGGGGCCGGGCCGGCGCTCGTGCTGCTCCACTCCGCCCTGCTCACCCACCGGGAGTGGGAGCCGGCCGTCGAGCACCTCACGCACCGCTTCCGCCTCGTGCTCCCCGACCTCCCGCTCCACGGCGACTCTGAGGACGATCCGCGCCACGCCTACACGCTTGCCTGGTACGTCGAGGTCATGAGCGCGTTCTGCGAGGCGACCGCCGGGCCGCGGCCGCTCGTCGGGGGCCACGGGATGGGCGCCGAGGTGCTGCTTCACGCCGCGGCGTCCGGGCGGCTGCGCCCCGAGCGGCTCGTGCTCGCCCCGACGCGCCTGCACGGAGCCCAGGCAGACGCGCGTCGCCGTCGCGCCTGGCGGCTGGCGGCCCGCGCAGGGGCGCTTCCGGGGCTCGACCGCACGCTGACCCACGCGGTGCGCGCGGCGTTCCGCCCGACCCGCGGCGAACGGCTGTCGGCGCGCGCGAACCCCGCCGCACGTGACCTCGTGCGCCACGCGCTCGCCGACGTCGGCGGGAACAAGGAGCGCGCCCGCGCCTGGGCGCGGCACGTCCGCCACTGGCCCACGGGCACGAGCCCGGAGCTGCTCGACGCCTACGCGAAGCTGACCTGCCCCGTGCTCCTGCTGTGGGCCGACGCGGACCGCCACTACCCGCTCGCCCGCGCCGAGGAGGCGCTCGCGCGGCTCCCGGACGGCCAGCTGCGTGTCCTCGCCGGCGCGGGCTACCTCGTCGCCTACGACGACCCGGTGGGGCTCGCCCGCGAGCTCATCGCCTTCTGCCGGTGATCAGCGACCCGTGAGGACGACGCGCCGGCTGAGCTTCGCCCGTGCGTCGCCGGTGCGCTTGGCCACGGTCGCCTCGAGGCGCAGCACCGCGCCGCGCCGCTCGGTCAGGCGGCGCGCCAGCGCGTGAGACAGCTTGAGCGTCACCGTCGAGCGGCCAGCGCCCGAGCGGCGCACGGTCGCGGTGGCGACGCTGCGCGAGGAGCGGCCGAGCCGCTTCGCCGTCTTGGCGTCGACGCGCAGGACGACGCGCGCCGTGCAGGCCACGCTGCAGCGCAGGCGGAAGCGCAGGCCGCGCGACCGCAGCGTGCTGCGCCGCGTCCGGTCCGCGGCGAGCGACACGCGGAGCCCCGAGCGCGTGGTCATCGAAGCCGGGGCCGTGGGGCCGGCGGCCGCAGGCGCGGGACCGGCCGCCGGGGATGTCGGCTTCGCCGTCGTCACGGTCTTCGTCGAAGCGTCGTAGGTCTGCGCCGGGGTGGTGTCGTCCCCCGCCTTGGCGTCGACGACGCCCGCCGGCGCGTTGGCGCGGATGAACTCGCGAAGGGTGTTGTCGGAGACGCGCGCGTAGACCCCGGGCGTCTTCGGCTTCGCGCAGCCGTCGCCGTAGCTCGTCGCGCCGACGAGGCGCACGACGCCGTCGGTGGTGCGCGAGAACATCGGGCCACCCGAGTCGCCCTGGCAGGAGTCGCGGCCGCCCTCGTCGTAGCCGGCGCACAGCTGCGTCGCCGCCTCGAAGGAGCTGTAGGTCGCGGCGCAGCCCGCATCGGGGACGATCGGCAGCCGCACCTGCTGGAGCGTCGCGGGCGCCTCGCCACCCTCCTTGGTGACGCCGAAGCCCGCGACCTCCGTGAGCACGCCGGGCTTGAACAGCCCCTCGAAGCCGACGCCGGCCACGGGGGTCGGCGTCGTCTTCGCGGGAGCCGCGAGGTGGAGCAGCGAGGTGTCGAAGCCCTGGGTGGCCAGGTACTGGCCCGGGATGACGACGCGGTCGACCGTGAGCCGCTCGCCGCCGGCGCCCGAGCCGGCGGCGGTGCCGACGACGACGTTGAAGGCTGACGGCGCGAACGCCACGGGCGTCGCGATGCCGGTCCCGCCGGTGATCGAGCTGCAGTGCCCCGCGGTGATCACCCAGTCGCGGGCGATCAGCGTGCCCGTGCAGCCGAACGCGTTGGCGATCGTGACGTTCGCCACGGCGGGGTACTTCCCGGCGGGCGCGTCGGTCCCGCCGACGATCGCGGAGGCGGAGGTGGGGAGAACGGCGAGCCCGAGGGCGGCGACGGCTCCGGTGAGGATCCGGTGCATCATCCGAACGGTAGCTCCGTCGAGCCGCAGTCGCGCTGCCCGCCGGCTCTACTGGTCCGAGACGGCGGTCGGGGCGAGGCCGCGGATCCACTCGCGCAGCGTCGTGTCGGCCACCCGCGCGTACACGCCGGGCGTGTCGGGGCGTGCGCAGCCCTTGCCGTAGCTCGTGGCGCCGACGACGCGCAGCGTGCCTACGGCGGTGCGCGAGTACATCGGTCCGCCCGAGTCGCCCTGGCAGGTGTCCGTGCCGCCCTGCGGGACGCCGGCGCACAGCTGCGTGCGGTTCTCGAAGCTCGAGCCGACCTTGTCGGCGCAGGTCGGATCGGCGATGATCGGGACGGAGGCCTGCTGGAGGGTGGCGGGCGCGTCACCGCCCTCGGAGGTCACGCCGAAGCCGACGATCTCCGTCGGATCGCCCGCAGCCCAGATGTCGCGCAGGCCCGTGCCGGCCACCGGCGTCGGGGCGGTGCGCGCCGGCGCCGAGAGCTTCAGCAGCGTGACGTCCGAGCCGCTGGCGACGAGGTAGCTCGGCGGGATGAACGCCTGGGCGACCGCGAGCTTCTCGCCGCCCGTGCCGTCGGCTGCGGTGGTGCCGACGGTGACGTCGAAGGCGGCGCCCGGGAAGGAGATCGGCGTGCCGACGCCGGTGGCGCCCGTGATCGAGCCGCAGTGGCCCGCGGTCAGGACCCAGCCCGGGGCGATCAGCGTGCCCGTGCAGCCGAAGGCCTTGGCGATCGTGACGTTGGCGGTCGACGGGTACTTGCCGGCGGGGGCGTCCGTGCCACCCACGATGGCCTGCGCGGACGTGGGCACGAGGGCCAATCCGGCGGTTGCGGCGAGCGTGGTGAGCGTGCGGCGAGAGAAGCGCATGTTCTGAGGCGTACCCCACACGACGCGAGAGGGAACAGGCAGATGCGTTCGTCGCCGTGCGGGTTAGGGTGCCGATCATGGCCAACACCCCTCAGCTCTACGGCGGCGAGACGGCGAAGGCCGTCGATAACTTCCCGATCTCCGGCGAGCCCGTCCCCGCCGCCGTCATCCACTGGCTCGGCCGCATCAAGGGCGCCGCGGCCCGCGTGAACTCAGAGCTCGGGCTGCTCGACGCCGACGTCGCCGCGAAGATCGCCGACGCCGCCGACGCCGTGGCCTCCGGTGAGCACGACGCGCAGTTCCCGATCGACGTCTTCCAGACCGGCTCTGGCACCTCCTCGAACATGAACGCCAACGAGGTCCTCGCCAGCCTCTCCGGCGCGCACCCCAACGACCACGTCAACTACGGCCAGTCCTCCAACGACGTGTTCCCCTCCGCGGTCCACCTCGCCGCCCTCGATGAGGCGAGCAACCGGCTGCTGCCGGCCCTCGAGGCGCTGGAAGGCGCGTTCGCGGAGAAGGCCGCGACCTTCAAGGACATCGTCAAGGCCGGCCGCACGCACCTCATGGACGCCGTGCCCGTCACGCTCGGCCAGGAGTTCGCGGGCTACGCCGCGCAGATGCGCCTGGGCCAGGAGCGCATCGCCGCGGCGCTCGTGCATGTTGGCCAGATCCCGCTCGGCGGCACCGCCACCGGCACCGGGCTGAACACCGACCCGCAGTTCGCCGCTCAGGTCCGCGACCTGCTCGTCGAGCAGACGGGCCTGCAGCAGATCGCGGCGCCGCTGGACCGCTTCGAGGCGCAGGCCAACCGCGACGCGCTCGTCGAGCTCTCGGGTGCGCTGAAGGTCGTCGCGGTCTCGCTGACGAAGATCGCGCAGGACCTCGCGCTGATGGGCTCGGGGCCGCGGGCGGGCATCGGCGAGCTCTTCCTCCCGGAGCTGCAGAAGGGCTCCTCGATCATGCCCGGCAAGGTCAACCCGGTCATCCCGGAGGTCGTCTTGCAGGTGAGCGCGCAGGTCATCGGCAACGACACCGCGATCACGATCGGCGGCATGCAAGGCCAGTTCGAGCTCAACGTGCGCATCCCGCTGATCGCGCGCAACCTGCTGCAGTCGATCCATCTGCTGACGACGACGACGACGGCCCTGCGCGAGAAGTGCGTCGAGGGGCTCACGGCCAACGAGGACGGCGCGAAGCGCTCCGCGGAGAGCACGCTGGCGACGGCCACCGCGCTGAACCTCCACATCGGCTACGACAAGGCTGCCGCGATCGTCAAGGAGGCAGCCTCATCCGGCCGGATGCTCCGCGAGGTCGCCCTCGACCAGGGCGTCGAGGCCGACGTCTACGACAAGGCGATCGACCTGCGCAGGATCGCCGCGGGCAACGAGGCCCGCTGAGCGCCGGGACGCTGCCGATCCTGCCGCGGCGCCGCGGCAGGATCGCGAGCTACTCCCGGAACGCGTGGACGACCACGCGACCCTGGCTGACGCGCTCGGGCGGCAGCTGGCGGTGCCGGGCCAGGTAGCGCGCGGTGCGCGGCACCCGCTTGGCCATGCGGCCCGCGCGGTAGGCGGTCCCGTTCGGCGTGACGATCTCCACGCGCCCGAAGCCGCAGGCGCGCAGCATCGCCACGACGGCCTCCGGGTTCGGACCCCACCAGTTCGTCTGGTCGAGGTCGAGCTCGAAGCCCGGGTAGAAGGCCATGGCCGGCCGGCGCAGGAAGCTCAAGTCGACGTGGGTCTCGACGATGAGCTGCCCCGCCGTGACGCTCGCCGCGTGCTCTAGCGCCAGCAGCGGGTGGCGCATGTGGTAGAGGACGCCGAGGAGGAGCACGACGTCGAACGTGCCGATGCGCTCGGGCGAGAGCTCGAGCACGCCGATCTCCAGCGGCTCGACCCTCGAGCCCAGCGCCGCGTGCGCATGGTCGAAGCCAGCGCGCGTGTCGCTCCAGGCGAAGGAGTCCGCGGCGACGACGCGAGCGGCCCCGCGCCGCTCGCACTCGAAGGAGAAGAAGCCGTCCCACGCGCCGACGTCCAGGACGGTCTTGCCGGAGAGGTCGCGCGGGAGCTTTAGGATGTCCAGGCGCGCCGCTGTGTCGTCAAGGCCCGGCGTGACGACGCCGCCACCGAGGTCGATCGAGTGAAACCAGGTGATCCCCTCGGTGCCCATCGCCCAGCGTTGTCCGACGGGACGCGCTACCGCCGCGCGAAGGAGCCGGCCGCCCGGGCGAGCGCGTCGCGGACGACCGCGGCCGAGGGCTTGGGGCGCCCGTCGTAGAAGAACAGGCCCTTCTGGTTGAGCCCGCGAACGATCCGGATGTCCGGCACCTGACGACGGATGGAGCCGCCCGCGAAGGCCGGGGAGACCGCGAAGTCGCGCAGGTTCCAGACGAGCATCCCGGAGAGCCCGGGCTCGGAGCGGTACACGTCGATGTGGCGGCGCATCAGGTCGGCCTGGAAGGCGTACCCGCCCGGCTTGCGCCGTGCGTTGTCGCCGTTGGCCTCGGCACCGAACTCGGTGACGATCAGCGCCTTGCCGGGGAAGACGCGCTTCATCAGGCGCACGTGCTCGCGGATCGCCCGGTTGACGACCGCCTTGGGCGCGAGCGTCTTCTCATACCACCCGATGTAGTTCGTGTCGCCGATCGCGTCGATGTTCTTGTACATCGCCCCGCCCGGCTCCTTCGGCGGGTGGGCACCCCACACGTCGAGCGCGACCAGGCGGCCCGGGTCGCGGCGCTTGAGCTCGCGGGCCATGGTGTCGATGTAGCTCGCCTGCCCGCCGGGATGGCCGTTGCCGGCGACCTCGTTGGCGAGGTTCCAGGCGATGAGCGACGGGTGCGTCTGCAGCTGGAAGAGCGACGTGCGCACGCGCCCCTCGCTCTGGCGCCGCAGCTTCGGGGTCTGCGAGGTGAAGGCGCCGGGCGCGTCGACCGGGCCGATGCCCATCCAGACCATGATCCCCGCGGCGTCGAGGCGCTCCATCAGCGCCGGGGAGAGCGGATGCTGTGCGCGCGTCGCGTTGGCGCCGATCGCCTTGAGCTCGCGGACGATCTCGTCCATGTCCTCGGGAAGGACGGCGTCTCCGCGGCCCTGCGCGTCCTCGTGGATCGAGGCGCCGCGGAACTCCACGGGCTTGCCGTTGACGAGGATCTCGCGACCGCGCTTGGACACCTCCCGCAGCCCCGTGCGCAGTTCGTAGCGGGTCTCGCCGGGAACGTAGAGCTCCACGTCGTAGAGGTTCGGCGACTCCGGCGACCACAGCGCCGCGTCGGGCACCTCGACGGTGGTGGACAGGATCCGCGTGTCGCGCTCGCCCACGGAGAGCTTCGGGAAGCTGAACTCGTAGCGCTTGCCGTCGCGCACGAGCGCGCCGCCCGCGGCGATCTGGCGGGCGACGTCGCGGTTTCGCAGGTGCAGCTGCACGTCGACGAGGGCGCCCCCTCCCGGCTTCAGGCGGGTGCGGATCACCGGCGCGGTGATGTCGCTGCGACCGAGCGGGCGAAGCGAGACCTCGCGGTTGATGCCGCCGAAGTTGAACCACGTCCTATGCCACGCCTCGCGCTTCAAGCGCGCCGGGTTGCGCCAGTCCGCGCGCACGACGAGCGTATGCTCGCCTGCCGTGAGCTGCACGGGCTCCTCGAAGGGCAGGTAGGTGCCGGCGTGGGTGCCGAGCAGCTTGCCGTCGACCCAGACCGTCGCCTTGTGGTTGACGGACTCGAAGCGCAGCGCGTACGGGCCATCGGCTCTCACCGTGATCGAGGTGCGGTACCAGCCCGCCGAGCCGCGGAAGGAGTCCAGGCCGGCAGCGCCGGTGATGCGCTTGGCGTTGGGGGAGTTCGGCACGGTGACCGTCGAGCCGGCGAAGTCACCGCGCGGCCAGCCACGCGAGCTGCCGGTGAAGGCCTTGTCGCCGCGCAGGGTCCAGGGACCCGTGATCGGCACGCGTCCGTCCGGGCCGCCGTAGACGACCGAGTGCTGCGCAGAGGGCGCGCCCCCCTCGCCCGCGATGGGCGCGCTGCGGCCTGGCGCGGCGACGAGCGCCAAGGCCCCGGCCGCGACCATCCCCAGCAGCGCACTGCCGTACTGCATCATCGCGCTCTCGCGATCGCGGCGGCGCGCGCGGCGCGGATCCGCGCCGCGCCTGCGGCGCGGTCTGAGCACCGGGGGACGGTGCGCAGGGGGTCGGGTAGCTCCGCCGGCGAGGCCGTGATCGGAGCGGAGAGGTCGATGAAGCGCGGCACGACTTGGAAGCGGCAGGGTAGCCCGCGAGGCAGCGAGACGCGCCGCGGCTGGAGAGAGACCGCGCCGACCTCGGGTTGAAGACCGTCGGCGAGGGCATCGAGGACGCGGCCACGCTCCGTCGGCTCGGTGAGCGCGGCGTGCAGTACGGGTAGGGCTACCACCTCGACCGGCCGTCGGCGACGCTGCTGGCCCGATGGTCGGCACCGCGTCGGGCCACCCCGCCCGCTCGAGTCAGACGTTCAGGGCGATGTACTTCGTCTCGAGGTACTCGTGCAGCCCCTCGGGGCCCCCCTCGCGCCCGAAGCCCGAGGCCTTCACGCCGCCGAACGGCGCTCCCGCGTTGGAGACCAGTCCCTGGTTGAGCCCGATCATGCCGGTCTCCAGGGCCTCGCAGACGCGGAAGGCACGCGTGAGGTCGTTCGTGAAGACGTAGGCGACCAGGCCGTACTCCGTGTCGTTGGCCGCAGTGATCGCCTCCTCGTCGGAGCTGAAGGTCGTCACGGGTGCGACTGGGCCGAAGATCTCCTCGCGCAGCAGCCGCGCGTCCGCCGGGACGCCCCCGAGCACCGTGGGCTCGTAGAAGTAGCCGGCGCCCGCGACGGCCTTGCCGCCGGTCAGGAGCTTCGCGCCCTTGGCCACCGCATCCTGCACGAGCTCGTCGACGGTCCCGCGCTGGTCGTCGTTGACCATCGGCCCGACGTCGACGCCGTCCTCGGTTCCCCGGCCGATGGTCATCGCCCCCATCTTCACGGCGAGCTTGCGCGTGAACTCCTCGGCGACCGACTCGTGCACGTGGAAGCGGTTGGCCGAGGTGCACGCCTCCCCGATGTTGCGCATCTTGGCGATCATCGCGCCCTCCACCGCGGCGTCGACGTCGGCGTCCTCGAAGACGAGGAACGGCGCGTTGCCGCCGAGCTCCATCGACACGCGCAGCACCTGCTTGGAGGCCTGCTCGATGAGCGTGCGGCCGACTTCGGTCGAGCCCGTGAAGGAGAGCTTGCGCGCTCGCGGATCCTCGATCAGCGGCTGCATGACCTTGCCGCTGGACTCAGCGGTGATGACGTTCAAGACGCCGCCCGGCAGGCCGGCCTGCTCGAGGATCTGCGCGAGGGCGAGCATCGACAGCGGCGTCTGCTTGGCGGGCTTGACGACCATCGTGCAGCCCGCGGCGACCGCCGGGGCGATCTTGCGCGTGCCCATCGCCATCGGGAAGTTCCACGGCGTGATGAACAGGCACGGGCCGACGGGCTGGCGCATGGTCAGCACGCGCCCGGCGCCCGCCTCGTTGCGCGAGAAGCGCCCGTCGATGCGCACGGCCTCCTCCGCGTACCAGCGCAGGAAGTTCGAGGCGTAGGTGATCTCGCCCTTGGACTCCGCGATCGTCTTGCCCATCTCAAGCGTCATGAGCAGCGCAAGCTCGTCGATGCGCTCCTGCACGAGGTCGTAGGCGCGGTGCAGGATGTCCGCGCGGTCGCGCGGCGCGGAGTCCTTCCACTCGGCGAAGGCGTCGTGCGCGGCGGCGAGCGCCACCAGGGCGTCCTCGGGCGTGGCGTCGGCCACGGCGGCGATCGCCTCACCGGTTGAGGGATCGATCACGTCGAGCGTGCCGCCGCCCGTGGCGGGCCGCCACGCGCCGCCGATGAAGAGCCCCTTGGGGACCTTCTCGACGACGGAGGCTTCGGTGGGCGCTAGGGAGGTGACCATGAGCCGAGGATACGCGCGGGCGCTGTATGCGCTGCAGGGCTGAGCGCCCCGGCTCAGGGCTGATGCACGAGCGTGATCGCGTTCCCGTCCGGGTCGGTGATGGTCGCGAACTCGACGCCGAGCGACGTCGCCTCCCCGCGGACCCCCGGCGTGATCCCGAGCGACGCGAGCCGGGCGAGCTCCGCCTCGACGTCCTCGACGAAGACGGTCAGCAGTCCCCGGCCCGCGCGGTCGGCGTCCTCGAAGAGCTGCAGGTCGCCGCCCTCGTAGCGCCATTCGGCCAGCCCGCCCATCGGCCGTGCGTCGGCGCGGCGGCCGAGGAGGAGCGCATACCAGCCCAGCGCCGTCTCGAGGTCGGCGACCGCAAGCTCGGGCAGCAGCCGAGTGACCCTCACGTCGAGACCGTCTCCACCCCGAGCTCCTCGGAGATCGCCACGTCGATTGAGTAGTCGATCGGCAGGACGATCAGCGACGGGAGGTCGAGGCCGAGCGCGTGGCGGAGGTGCGTGCCGAAGTCGTCGGCGCTCTCGCAGCGCCACGCCGGCATCCCGAACGCGTCGGCGAGCTTGACGAAGTCCGGGTTCGTGAAGTCGACGCCGAAGTGGCGGCCGAACTTCTTGTCCTGCTTCCAGACGATCGAGCCGTACTGGTGGTTCTCCCAGACCACGTTGACGATCGGCGTCTTCAGCCGCACCGCCGTCTCGAGCTCCTGGCAGTTCATCAGGAAGCCGCCGTCGCCGGAGACGGTCACGACCTTGCGCTCCGGGTGGACGATCTTCGCCGCGATCGCGCAGGGCAGCGCGAAGCCCATGCCGGCCAGGCCGTTGGCGATCATCACGGTGTTCGGCTCGTGCGCGGGGAACATGCGGCCGATCCAGAGCTTGTGCAGGCCGACATCAGAGATGAGCATGTCCTCGTGGCCGAGCGCCTTGCGGATCTCCCACAGCGCGCGCGGGGGCTGGACGGGGAACTGGGGGTCGTCCTTGGCGGCCTCGAAGCGGCCGAGCACGACGTCGCGCAGGCGATGTGAGCCGCCTGGGTGCGGGACGGCGCGGCACTCCTCGGCCAGGCGGCTGAGCACGTGGTAGACGTCGCCGATCAGCTCGACCTCGGGCTGGAAGTTCGCGTCGACCTCGGCCGCGACCGCGTCGATGCAGATGACGCGCTTGTCGCGCTTGGGGTTCCAGTGCTTCGGCGCGTGCTCGACGAGGTCGTAGCCGATCGTGATGACGACGTCGGCCTCCTCGAAGCCGGCCATCGCGTAGTCGTTGGCTTGCAGCCCGACCGTGCCGAGCGACAGCGGGCTCTCGTAGTCGAGCAGTCCCTTGCCCATGAACGTCTCAGCCACCTGGATGCCGGTCGCGCGGGCGAACTCCCTCAGCGCCGGCGCAGCTCCCGCGCGCACCACGCCGTTGCCCGCCAGGACGACCGGGTTGAGCGCGCCGCGAATCAGGTAGGCGGCACGCAGCAGCTCGCGGGCTCCTGGCTCGGGCAGGACGGGCTTGCGCCGCTCGAGCGGCTGCGCGTCGACCTGGGCGGCCATGACGTCCTCGGGCAGCTCGAGGTGGGTGGCGCCGGGCTTCTCGGACTCCGCGACCTTGAACGCCTTGCGCACGACCTCCGGGATGATCTCCGGGGTGGAGACGCGCGCGTTCCACTTCGTGATCGGGCGGAAGAGCTCGACGAGGTCGATGTACTGGTGGCTCTCCTTGTGCATCCGCTCGACGTCGGCCTGCCCCGTGAGCGCGACGAGCGGCGCGCGGTCGAGGTAGGCGTCGCCGACCGCGGTGACGAGGTTCATCGCCCCGGGGCCGAGCGTGCCGAGGCAGACGCCGGCGCGGCCGGTCAGCCGGCCGTACATGTCGGCCATGTAGGCGCCGCCCTGCTCGTGGCGGACGGGGACGAAGGCGACCGACGAGTCGGCGAGCGACTCGTTGAGGTCCAGGGTCTCCTCGCCGGGAATCCCGAACACGTGCTTCGTGCCCTCCGCCTCGAGGCATTCGACGAACAGATCGCTGGCGCGTCTTGAGCTCACGCGGGCTACGCTACCCGGCGCAACTCCCCGGGTTATGGGGAGTTCGGTTTCCCTGATGTCCCGCCTCCCCGCGACCCTCACCTGCAGCCTCTGCGCGCTCTGCGCCGGCGCGCTGCTCGCGGCTCCCGCGGCGCCCGCCGCGACCCGCCTGGTGATCAAGGGCGCGGGCTTCGGCCACGGGGTCGGGATGAGCCAGTACGGCGCCTACGGCTACGCGGTCAAGGGCACGAACTACAGGGACATCCTGGCCCACTACTACACGGGCACGGCACTCGGGACGCTCACGAGCAACCCCGACGTGACGGTGCTGCTGCGCTCGAGCCCGACCGCCGCCTTCTCGGGCGCGGCGCGCATCGGGGATCGTCAGCTCGACCCCGGGAAGGTCTACTCCGTCAAGGAGAAGGGCGGCCGGGTGGTGCTGCGCAGCCCGAGCGGCCGCGACATGCTCGAGTTCGCCGGTCCGGTGCGGATCTCGGGTCCCGCCCCGGTCAAGCTCATCGGCAAGGGGCCCAACGGCGTGCGCGACGGGCGCTTCCGCGGCGCGGTGGAGTTCCGTCCGTCTGGCGGCTCGCTGCTGGTCATCAACGCGCTCGGCATCGAGGACTACGTCCGCGGCGTCGTCGCCGGGGAGAGCCCGAGCTCCTGGCCCCAGGACGCGCTGCGCGCGCAGGCCGTCGCGGCGCGCACCTACGCCCTGGCGACGTCGAAGAACGGCCCCGGCTTCCAGCAGTACGCGGACACGCGCTCGCAGGTCTACAACGGCGTATCGGGCGAGACGCCCTCCACGGACACCGCGGTGGCCGCCACCTCACGGCAGATCGTCACCCACCTCGGCAAGCCGATCGTCGCCTTCTTCTTCTCCACCTCCGGCGGCAAGACCGAGAACGTCGAGAACGGCTTCCCCGGTGCAAGCCCGCAGCCGTATCTCAAGGGCGTCGAGGACCCGTACGACGGCGCGTCGCCCAAACACCGCTGGGGGCCTTACCGCTACACGCTGCCGGCGGCGCAGCGCAAGCTCGGCGGCCTGGTCAAGGGCAGGCTGCGCGGCATCAAGGTGACCAAGCGCGGCTACTCACCGCGGATCGTCTCGGCAAACGTCATCGGCACGCGCGGCGTCACCGTCGTCAACGGCCCGCAGCTGCGCGCGCGCTTCGGCCTGTTCGACTCGTGGGCGACGTTCACCACGATCGGCGCGAAGGTCACTACGCCGCCGAAGAGCGAGCCCGCCGCGCCCGCGCCGCCGGCATCGCCCGAGGGCGGCGCCTCCTTCAAGAGCAGTGCTGCTTCGAGCAGAGGCCGCTCATTGCGCGCCGCCACGTTCAGCGCAGCCGCGCCGGCCCCGGCCGACGCGTACCGCAAGGTGCTCAGCGGCCACGTCGCGGGCGCGAGGGACGGCGACTGGATCCGCGTGCAGCGCCAGACGAGCGTGGGCTGGGGTAACGCCTTCTGGACGAGCGCCAGCGGCGCGAACGGCCGTTACCGCGCGACGCTCCCGGGGCCGGGGACCTACCGCGTGAGGTGGCGCGGGCTCCTCGGACCCGACGTGACGGCGCGCTAGGAGCCTGTTAAGGAATAGCCGCGTGCGTCCGGCGAGCCGCATCGCCCGTGCCAGGTGCGCGCGAGGTGGTTCGCCGGACGTGCGCGGATTCTTCAACAGGCTCCCAGCGCAGGCGCCGCGCCGCCGCCGTCGCTCAGCGCACGCGCGGCGCGCGCGGATACGCGGCGGGCGTCGGAGTGACCGCGGGATCGGAGGCTCCACCGCGCGCTCTGCGTTGCAGCTCGCCGAGGTCGATGTCGCCCTCGAGGACCGAGGCCGCCGCGTAGAAGACGGCTGCGCCGACGAGGCAGAGGATCGCGTTGCCGAAGCCGAACGCGATCCAGGACGCCACGAAGGCGAAGCCGAGAAGGGCGGAGAGGTGCTTCTGGGTCAACAACTTAGTTCAGCTCCCGGTGGGTGCGGCGTTCATAGCCGGTGAGGGTGACGTGGATGGGCACGACGGGCAGTCCGTGCCGCTCGAGGGACTCCACGACGGCGTCCTGCACGTCGTGGAGGGTCCGCGCGGCGTCCTGGGCGTGGCGGATCGTGACCTCGACGGCCAGCTCGTCGCCGCCGTAGCGCCCGCTGGCCGAAACGACCGCGGCGTGATCGGCGGCGGCGCCTTCGGCCACGCGCTCGATGGCGCGCGGCTCGACGACGAGCACGCCGCGCTCCTCGCTGGCCAGTTCGAGCTCGTGGCGGGCCAGGTAGGGGCGCGGGAGCTGCTTGGTCGCCAGGTAGCCGAAGAGGAGGAAGGCCAGCAGCCCGACGCCGGCCGCGACGTAGCGCAGGGTGTCTCCGAGGTCGCCTTCGCGCAAGCCGGCCAGCCCGTCGTAGGCGCGGCGATAGCCCGAGATGCCGCCGAGCGTCGAGGGCGACACCTTCAGCGCCAGGAGCGCCAGGACCGCGCCGTAGAAGACCAGCGCGCACGCGAGCAGGAGGGTCAGGAGCTTGCCGACGAGCCCCAAGGCGGAGGTCCGCGAGCGCAGCCGCTGCCGGAGCATCTACTGCACCCGCGATCCGCGCTCGCCGAGGCGCGTCTGCACGCGAGCCTTGAGCTTGAAGGGGCCGGTCAGGCTCTCGAGCTGCGACTTGACGGCAGACTCGATCTCCGCGCCCGATGTCGTCCGCGGCCGATCGGCGCGCACCGCCAGGCGGCCACCGCCCCGCCGGCGCGGCTTGACCTTCGCGTGCGAGCCGCTGACTCCGCGCACCTGCTCGGTGAGGTGGCCGGCGATCTGGCCGAGCGCGCGCCGCCGGGCCGACAGCGTGCCGTGGCCGGTGGTGTCCAGGCGCACTAGCCGCTCGCGCCGGGGGACGAGCAGCCCCGCGAGCAGGGTGAGGCCGAGGAGCACGGCCCCGGCGCCCGCGAGTGCGCTGGCCAGCGCGACCGGCCCGTCGGCGGCGAGCGCGTCGAACCAGCTCCCGACGCTGTCGCGCAGCTGCGCCAGGCCGAAGAGCTTGGCCGCGCCCGTCGGGGCGACGGCGAGCGCGACGACGGCCAAGCCGAGCAGCGCGAGGACGACCAGCAGGACGAAGGAGAGCAGGCGGACGAGGCCGCGGGCGAGGATCACGGAGCAGCGTCCCGGACGTTGACGGGCGGGACCGCCGCAGTGGTGGCAGCGGCAGCGACGGGGGCAGTCGCGGCGATGGCATCGGCGGCCAGCTCGTCGTCGGCGACGAGGTCGTGGAACGCGACGTTGGTCGTCCCGAGCACCTCGCCAAGGCCGGCCAGGCGAGCCGCGCGGGTGACGCGCTCGCGCACCGCGTCGGCCAGCGCCGGCAGCGGGACCAGCCGCGCGCGCAGGCCGAGATCGACGCTGTAGCGACCCTCGGGCTCCGCCGCGACGCCGACCCCACGCACGACCGTCGCGCCGCTGACGGTGACGTGGCGCCCGCGCGGGCCGGCGTCCGGCGCGAGCACGCCGTCCACGGTCAGCGCGGCGTCGAGCGCCACCCGTGCGAGCCGCACCCGGACGGAGCCGGGCACGACTGCGATCGGCTCGATCACCGGGGCTCGCTAGGCGACGCGCGGCGGCTGCTCGGGCTCTGGCACGTCGTCGCCGGGGAACCACAGGTCGTTGACGGCGATGTTGACCTCGGTCACGGTCAGGCCGCAGATCCCCTCGACCCGCCGGATGACGTTCTCGCGGATCGCCTGGCTCACGGTCGGGATCGACTCGCCGTACTCGATGACGATCGTCAGGTCGACCGCCGCTTCGCGCTCGCCCACCTCCACCGAGACGCCCTGGGAGCGTTCGTCGCCGATCCCGACGCGCTGGGTGACGCTGCTCAGCGCGCGCGAGGCGCCGCCGCCGAGGGCATGCACGCCGCTGACCTCGCGGGTCGCGATGCCGGCGACCTTGGTGACGACGGCGTCGGCGACCTTGGTGGCGCCCTTGGACGACTGCAGGGCAGCTGCGCCCTCGCCGCCCCCGGGGGTGCGGGCGAGCGTCTGGCCACCGGTCGGTGGGGCTGGGGTGCTTCCGGGCTCGGGCACAGACATGCGGGGCTCCTTCGGATTTTAGATGATGCGACGTGACGCGCTGTCAGGTCGATGCCCGGTCACCCGGCGACCAAACGACACCCGCGTCCATCGGCGGGCGTGAGGTAGCCCCGGCGCGCACGTTCAGCGGCTCCTCGGCATCCCGCCGTAGGCGGAGTTGCAGGGGGTGCGGCTGGAGGGCGTCGACGTCCTCGTGTGGACCCTGGCGCACCTGCGAGCGATGAAGGCCGCGGCGGTAAGACCGCAGGATCGCGCGGACCTGGCGGCGCTGCCGGAGAGCTGAGGCCTCAGGAACCCAGTGCGCCGAGCCAGCCGCGGACGACGTCGCGGTGCTCCGCGACGACGGGAAGCGCCCCGATGCGGCCCTCGAGCAGCTCGCGCCCGACGAGCCCGGCGGCCAGCGCCGCGTGCGCGAACGCGAGGTCCTTCTCGCGGCCGGCAACACACTTGGAGAGCACGAGGTCGTGCGGCTCCAGGCACCAGCCGCGTGCGCCGGCGGTTCCCGGTCCCTCGACGCGGACGAGGCGCTCCTCCCACCCGGCCGGGGCCTTGGCCGTCCCGGGGCCGACCCCGTGCGCGTAGTACCCGAACGTGTCCTGGAAGATCGATCCCTCGCCGATTGCGCCGTCGATGACGTCCGCGCGCTCCGGGTGGGCCCGGGGGAACACGTCGGCCTCGACCGAGGTCAGCAGCGCGGCGGGTGCGTCGGGGGCGGTTCCGAGGATCGCCTGGCTGCCGACCACGACGATGTCCGGGTCGTCGGCCAGGACGGCCGACGCGCGGATGACGTGCTCGAGCTGCGCGCGCAGCATCAGGCCCCGCAGGCCGTCGCGGTGCGTGCCTCCTTGCCTCCGTCCGCCATCATCTAGCGGACCTCGCGGACGATGCGCCAGCGCTCCGCCGGCAGCACCACCGCTGCGAACGGCGTGTTCTGGCGCAAGTCGCGCATCTCCTCGTCGTCACGGACGAGTGCGTGCGCCAGGGCGTCCCGCGGGCCGTCGAGCAGCGCCGCCCACGCTCGAGCGGACGCCGGCGGCACCGGTCCTGCGTCCTGAAGCCAACGGCCGACGCGGGCGCCGGCCTGCGCGACCGCCGCATCGTCCAGCCGTGCGACCACCGCCGCGTGCAGGGCGATGCTCCGCCGCTCCGCGGTGCGGTGACCGTCGGCGACCATGATCGGACGGTAGCGCCCCGCCCGGCTCAAGCGAGCGGGCGTTCAGCCGCCGTACACGCGCCCGAGCGACTCCGCGACGCAGACGGGCTTCTCGCCGCCCTCGATCTCGAAGGTCTGCGTGACCGTCATCTGCACGCCGCCGGAGACGTCGTCGACGGCGGTGAGCGTCGCGCGCATCCGCAGCTTGGAGCCGACCGGTACCGGCGCGGGGAAGCGGACCTTCCCGTAGCCGTAGTTCAGCGCGAACGCGATGTCGTCGATCGTGAACAGCGAGTACCCGAACTGCGGGCCGAGCGAGAGCGTGAAGAGGCCGTGGGCGATCGTGCCGCCGAACGGCGTGTCCTTCGCCTTGGCCGGGTCGACGTGGATCCACTGGTGGTCGCCCGTCGCGTCGGCGAAGGCGTCGATGCGCTCCTGGGTGACCTCGTACCACTCCGAGACGCCGAGCTCCTCGCCGACCTTCGTCTTGAGGTCGTCGATGCCGTTGATGGTGAGCATGTGCGCAGCCTATGCGGCCGGAGCCGGCTCCGGCGCGCCCGTCAGCCACGCCTGCTCGACCTCGCCGAGCTGCGTGCTCGGTGGCGCCGCCGCGATGTACTCGCGGGCGAGCTCGTGCCAGTGGGCGCCCGCGCGCAGCTCGCCGTAGACCGAGAACAGCAGGCCCTCCATGCGGCGGATCAGCAGCGCCTGCGGCGGCACGGTCTGCCGGCGCATCTGGCTGAAGAACGGCGAGCGCGGGCTCGAGCCCTGCTCGAGCGTGTGGCGCACGTACTCCGGGTCCAGGCGGCGGAAGGCGGGATCGAAGTACCACTCCGCCGCCACGAGCAGCTGCGCCAAGAGCATCTCGCCCTCGAAGTCGTCGGGCTCGGGGAGGTAGCCGAGCTCGGCCATCGAGCGCTTGACCTGCGCCGCGTCGCGCGCGAGAACCGCCCGCGCGAGCGCGCGCTCGCCCTCGAGGTACTCCGGCTCGACGTGGCGGATGAAGCCGAAGTCGAGGAACACGAGCTTCTCGTCCGGCGCGAGCAGGACGTTGCCGGGGTGCGGGTCGCCCGCGGCGATGCTCTCCCGGGTCAGCAGCCCGAAGAAGAAGCGGAAGCAGATCTCCGCGAAGCGGTCGCGCTCGGCCTCCGGCAGCCGCTTGACCGCGTCGAACGAGCGCCCCTCGACGTACTCCGTCACCAGCACGCGGCGGGTGGAGAGCGAGGTGTCGACCGCGGGGACGCGGATGAACGGGTGGCCGCGGAACGCCCGCGCGACGGCACGCTGGTTCTGCGCCTCGATCTCGTAGTCGAGCTCCTCGCCGATGCGCTCGCGCAGCTCCCCGGCGACCGCCTTGACGTCGAGCCCGGGCGCCAGGCGCTTCACGAGCGGCAGCAGGACGTTCATGTTGCGCAGGTCGGTCTCGACGGCCTCCGCGATACCGGGGTACTGCACCTTCACCGCGACCTCGTCGCCCGCGTGCGTCCGGGCGCGGTAGACCTGGCCGATCGAGGCGGCGGCGATCGGCGTCTCGTCGAACTCGGCGAAGACGTCGGTGAGCTTGCCGCCGAGCTCTGCCTCCATCAGCTTGCGCTGCTTGGCGAAGGGCACGCGCGGCGCGTCGTCGCGCAGCTTCGCGAGCTTCTCCTTGAACTGCTCGCGCTCGGACTCGGGGACGAGGTCGAAGTCGACCGTGGAGAGCACCTGGCCGATCTTCATCGCGGCGCCCTTCATCTCCCCGAGGCGCGCGACGAGCTCGTTGGCGGTCGCCATCGCGCGCTGCGCCTGGGCCTCCTCGGCACGGGGGTCGGAGCGGAACGCGTTGGCGGCGCGCATCCCGGCCCACCGCGCACCCTGGCCGGCGACCAGGCCGCCGAAGCGCGCCGTGCGGGCGGCGCGGGAGGTGGGGACGGACTTGCCTTCGGGCTTCTCGGCGCTCACGGAAGGAGTACGCGCTCCCGCACTCAGCCGATGATCTGGCCGAGCGGGTGCGCCGCGAGGGCGTCGCGGTGGGCCTGCGCCGTCGGGGGCTCCGGGAACCGCTCGCCGAGCTGCGCCACGATCTCGCTCGCATCGCCTGCGAGAACCGTGCCGTCCTCGAGGATCACCGCGGGGATGGCCTGCGTGTTCGTGCGCTCCTGCATCACCGTCCGCTTTTCGCGCTCGACGGGAACGGGGAAGGCGATGAACGGGAGGTCGAGCTCGTTGAGCCGCTCGCGGACCTGCGCGGAGAACGGGCACCACTCGGCTTGGAAGAGCTGGATCATGCGGTGGCAGTGCCCCGAAGCGGTGCAGGCGAACCCAGCCTGGTAGACCACCCCACGTGCCCGCGCCCCTGCTCGCCGTCGACACGCCCTCGCTGCTGTACCGCGCGTTCTTCGCGCTGCCGGACTCGATCAAGGACCCCGACGGGCAGCCGGTCAACGCGCTGCTGGGGACCGCGAACCTCCTGCTTCAGGCCGTCGAGGAGCATCGGCCGCGCGCGGTGGTGCTGTGCTTCGGCGCGGAGGCCGCGACGTACCGCACCGACGCCTTCGCGGGCTACCACGCCGACCGCCCGCCGATGCCCGACGCGCTCGCGCGCCAGTGGGCGCAGGCCCGCGGCTTCTTCGGCGCCTTCGGCTGGAGCCACCTCGACGCGGGCGAGCTCGAGGCCGACGACCTGCTCGGCACCCTCGCGGAGCTCGAGCGCAGCGCAGGCGGCGCCGCGCTGCTGTTCACCGGCGACCGCGACATGTTCCAGTGCGTCGACGAGCAGGTGCGCGTGCTATGGCCGGCCGGGAAGGGGAGCCCGGAGGTCGTCGACCTCGCCGGGGTCCGCGAGCGCTACGGCATCGAGCCGGCGCAGGTGCCGGACTTCATCGCCCTGCGCGGCGACCCGTCCGACGGCATCCCGGGCGCGAAGGGCATCGGCGAGAAGGGCGCCGCGCAGCTCCTGCGCGACCACGGCGGCCTCGACGCGCTCATCGCGCTGGCCGGCGACCCGGCCGCGGTGACCCGGAAGCTCCTGCGCCCGAAGGTCGCCGAAGCGCTGCGGACCCAGGCCGCCGAGCTGCGCTCCTTCCAGGACATGGCGACGCTGCGGACGCTCGCGATCGGCCGCCCCGCCGACGCGCCCACGGACTTCGCAGCGGCGGCCGACGCGGCGCGCGCCAGGGGCATGAACCGCCTGGCCGAGCGGCTGGCGCGCGCCGGCGCCTGACGCCGGCCCAGCCGAGCGCAGCGTCCCACGGCCGTGCTGCGCCATCATGTGACGCTCGTGCTCCGTCGCGTCCGCAGAACGCTGCTCGCGGTGACCCTGGCCGCCGCCGGCTCCTCCGTGACCGCCCCTGCCCGCGCACAGGACGCGGTGCCCGCGTCGGCACCGATCGCGACGGGTTGGGAGCTGCACCCCGACGGCGCGGACCGGGGGCTGCGCGAAGGCTGGGCGGGGCGACAGCCCACGCGGGGCTGGCAGCGCGTCTCGGTGCCCCACGTCTTCGACCCGAAGGCTGCCGAGGCGGGCTTCGGCGGCACCGTCGGCTGGTACCGCGTGCGCTTCACGGCGCCCAAGGCCCAGGCGGGCTTCGACTGGGAGCTGCGCTTCGAGCAGGTCCGCCGGCGCGCGCGGGTGTGGCTCAACGGCCGTCCGGTCGGACGGCACTCCGACCCGTACGTGCCCTTCGCGCTGCCGGCGTCCGGCCTGCGGCCCGGGGCGGTCAACGAGCTCCTCCTGCGCGTGGACAACCGCAAGGCGAAGGAGCCGCGCGAGGGCTGGTGGAACTGGGGCGGGATCGTGCGACCGGTCTCGCTCGTGCCGCGTGGGCGCCTCGTGCTCCGCGACCCCGGCCTCATGCCGCAGGTGACCTGCAGCCCGGGCGGCGTGAGCTGCACGGCGAAGGTGCTCGTCGACGGGATGCTGGAGAACCGCAGCGCCCGGGCGATCGCCGCGCCGCGCGTGCGGCTGCGCCTGGAGCCGCCGGGCGGCGGCGCGCCGGTCGAGCAGACGACGCCAACCCGCGCGCTGCAGCCCGGCGAGGTGACGCGCGTCTCGTTCTCGGTTCGAGTGGAGGATCCGGAGCTGTGGGCGCCCGGCAGCCCGAACCGCTACGCCGCGACGCTCACCACCCTCGCGGGCGACGCGCCGACGCAGGTCGATGCGCGGAAGGTCGGGCTGCGGGGCGTGCAGGTGCGCAACGGGCTGCTCGAGCTCAACGGCCGCCAGCTCGAGGTCCGCGGAGCAGCGATCCAGGAGGACCTGCCCGGCCGGGGCCCCGCCCTCGACGACGACGACGTCGCCCGCATCGTCGGAGAGCTCCAGGCCGTCCACGCGAACGTCACCCGCGCGCACTACCTGCTCAACCCGAAGCTGCTCGACGCGTTCGACGCGGCCGGGATCATGGTCTGGAGCCAGGCGCCGATCTACCACCGCGACCGCCTGCTCGAGACCGCCGCGCAGCGCGAGGCGGCGCTCTCGACGCTGCGGCGCACCGTGATCGCCGCCCGCTCGCATCCGAGCGTGATCACCCACTCCGTCGCCAACGAGCTGTCCCCGGCGCCCGACGGCGTTCCCGGCACCCGGCGCTACCTAAAGGCCGCGCGCGACGCGGTCAAGCGGCTCGACCCGACCCTGCCGGTCTCGGTCGACCTGCTCAGCTACCCCGGCTACCCGGCCGCGCGGGCCTACGCGCGTTACGACCTGCTCGGCATCAACTCCTACTTCGGCTGGTACTCCGGCAAGCAGCAGCACTCCACGGCGAAGCTCGCAGACCTCGGCCCGTACCTCGACCGGATGCGCCGCCTCTACCCGCGGCAGGGGATGGTGCTGACCGAGTTCGGCGCCGAGTCGACCTTCGCGGGATCCGTGCGCACGAAGGAGAGCTACGCCTTCCAGTCCAACTACGTGAAGAGGGTGCTCGACGTGGTGCGTGCTCGGCCGTTCGTCGGCGGCGCGATCTACTGGACGCTGCAGGAGTTCGCGGTCAAGCCCGACTGGGACGGCGGCGCGCACCGCTCCGTGCGCCGCGACGGCATCCACAACAAGGGGCTCATCACCTACGCCGGCCGGCGCAAGCCCGCGTGGACCGTGGCCGAGCGGGAGTTCGCCCGGACGCCCGCGTTCCGCTCGGTGCCGGCCGCGACCGGCCTCGGGCTCCCCGACGGCCGCGGTGGCGGCGGGGGCGACGGACTGCTGATGGCCGCCGTCGTGCTCGTGGCCGGGCTGCTCGTGCTCGACGTGTGGTCGCTGGCGGGGATCCTGCGCGAGCGGCGCGCGGAGCCCGCGGCCGACCTGCAGTACTGACCGTCAACTCGCGGGAAGCAGCTCGCCTACGGCCACCGTCGCGGACGGCAGCGCCGCCGGCGCGAGCGACGCCTCGTGGCCGTGAAGCTCCGTGTGGGTATAGGAACCGTCGCGCAGGCCGCTGAGCACCTCGATCCTCCGGCCGGGCACGTCGACGATCCAGTATTCGGGCACGCCGGCCTCGGCGTAGAGCTCTGCCTTGCGGCCGCGATCGAGGCGGTGGGAGGAGAAGGCGACTTCGATGACCAAGGCAGCGGTGGCAGGGTGACTGTCCGCCGTCGCCGCTCCCCGGCCGACGACGGCGAGATCTGGTTGGGGCTCCGACTCGCCGATGGTCAGCGGCATCTGGACGCGAACCTCCATCACCATCGACCCGTTCGCCGCCGAGAGCAGCTCGCTGAGCGCCTGAATCGCCTTGACGTGCTGCGGGCCGTTCGGGCTCATGTCCACCATCATCCCGTCGATCAGCTCGACCCGGGCGTCCTCCAGCAGCCCGGCCGCGATCATGCCGTGCCACAGCGCGAGCGACATGCGGGCGACCGGAAGCGTCGGATCGACCTGGATGGCCATGCCGTGATGCTACGCCGCTACGGCGTGAACTTCACCGTGATCACGTCGCCGTCGCGCATGACGTAGTCACGGCCCTCGAGGCGCAGGGTGCCGACGTCGCGGGCGGCGGAGTACCCGCCGGCGGCGACGAGCTTGTCGTACGGGATGACCTCGGCGCGCACGAAGCCGCGCTGGATGTCCGAGTGGATCTCTCCCGCGGCGTGCCAGGCGGTGAGGCCCTGGCGCAGGTGCCAGGACTGCGCGCGCTTGCCCGAGCCGACGGTGAAGAACGCGATCTGGTCGAGCAGGGCGAACGCGCCGCGGACGACCCTCTGCAGCCCGGACTCCCCCACGCCGAGCTCAGCGCGCATCTCCGCGGCCTCCTCGTCGTCCATCTCGCGCAGCTCGGACTCGATCCGGCTCGAGACGGCCACGACGCCGGCGCCGACAGCCTCGGCGTGCGCGGCGATCGCCGCCGGCACCTCGTCTGTTCCCTCGTCGACGTTGGCGACGAAGAGCACCGGCTTGGCGGTGATGAGGTGGACGGACTGGCTCTTCTCGACGTCCTCGGGCATCGCGATGCCGCGCGCCGGGCGCCCGGCCTGCAGCTCCGCGCGGACCGCCTCGAGCCAGCCCTGCTCGGCGATGGCCGGGCGGTCGCCGCCCCGCGCGGTGCGCACGACGCGCTCGAGGCGCTTCTCTACCTGCTCGAGGTCGGCGTAGACCAGCTCGGTCTCGATCGTCTCGATGTCGCGCGCGGGGTCGACGGAGCCCTCCGGGTGGAGGATGTTGTCGTCGTGGTGGGCGCGGACGACGTGGACGATCGCGTCGGTCTCGCGGATGTTCCCGAGGAACTGGTTGCCCAGCCCCTCGCCCTCGCTGGCGCCGCGCACCAGGCCCGCGATGTCGTGGAAGGCGATCGTGTCGGCGACGATGTCCGAGGCGCCGATGACGCCGGACACCTCCGTGAGCCGCTCGTCGTCGACGGGCACGATCGCGATGTTCGGCTCGATCGTGGTGAACGGGTAGTTCGCCGCCTCGGCGCCCGCCTGCGTGAGCGCGTTGAACAACGACGACTTGCCCGCGTTGGGCATCCCGACGATGCCGACCTTCATCGCGCGGCGCTGCCGATGATGGTCCCGAAGGTCGCGCCCGCGAGGATGTCCGTCGGGTAGTGGACGCCGAGGTAGACGCGGGAGAGCGCCATCGCACCGGCGACCGCGTAGAGCGGGCGGGTCGGCAGCAGCGGCGAGTACGCGCGGGCGGCGGCGAAGCTCGAGGTGGCGTGCGCGCTCGGGAAGCTCAGCGCCGTCGGGGTCTTGATGAGCTGCGGTAGGTCCTCGAGCAGCGGGCGCTTGCGGCGGAAGACGTTCTTAAGGCCGAAGTTCGCGAGGTAGGCGAGCGCCACGCCGCTCACCGCGCGCTTCCAGCGGGGGCGGCGACGCGCGTCGACCGCGGTGGCGACCAGGCCGAGGCCGAGCCAGAGCATCGCGTGCTCCCCGGTGGAGGAGAAGCGCGAGACCACCTGCACGACCGCGGGCGGGCGGGCGGTGCTGCGGATCGCGCGGTAGGTCGCGAGGTCGGCTTGCGCCACGGCCTTCGCGACCGGCCCACCGCGCAGCAGCAGGCGCCGCGAGGTGCGTGCCCCGGGGTCCCGGGGCGGCAGCGTGGGGTCCGGCGGGAGGGCCGGATCCGGCGGCGGAGTGGACGAGGGTCCGGGCATCGCGCGGCACGATAGGGGGAAGATGCAGCCTGTGCGCATCGCCCTGGTGGTCAACGCAGGCTCCGGAGGGGGCGCGGACTCGACCTCCCTCGCGGACATGCTGCGCGTGGAGGGCGCGGAGGTCAGCGTCCACGCGTTCGCCGAGCTGGAGGAGCTCGACCTCGAGGGAGTCGACCGCCTCGTCGTGGCGGCGGGCGACGGGGGCGTCGGCGCGGCCGCGGCACGCGCGAGCCGCGCGGGCATCCCCTTCGGCGTGCTGCCGAGCGGCACCGCGAACGACTTCGCCGGCTTCCTCGGCCTGCCGGACGACGCCGACTACGCCGCCCGCCTGGCCGCCGACCCGGAGGCGCGGACGCGGACGCTGGACATCGGCTTCTCGGGCGAGATCGCGTTCCTCAACGCTGCTGCCTGCGGACTCTCGGTCGCCGCCGCCGAGAACGCCGGGCCGCTGAAGAAGGCGCTCGGCGTCGTCGCCTACGCAGTCGGCGCGGTGCAGGCCGCAGCCAGCGAGGAGGCCTGCTCCTACCGGGTCGTGGTCGACGGGGAGGAGGTCTTCGACGGCGACGCGTGGCAGGTCATCGTGTCCGGGACCGGCGCGTTCGGGAACGGCTCGGAGGTCGAGCCGGCCGACCCGTCCGACGGTCAGCTGGACGTCACGGTGCTGCACGGCGGCTCGCGCGCCGCGCTGCCGCTGCGGGCGTGGGGGATGAAGCGCGGGGGGCTCACCGAGCAGGACGGGGTCACCCACTTCCGCGGTCGGGAGATCGTCGTCGGGGGGGCCGACACCTGGAACGTCGACGGCGAGATCTGCCAGGCCAACGACTCCGGGCACTTCCGGCTCGACGGCCGCGTGGACGTCGTCGTGCCGTAGGAGCACGGGCGGGATGCGCAGTGGAGATCGTGGTGCCGCGACCCGCTCACCGAGGTGCGCCTCAACCTGGATCCGGGCTCAGGCCGCTAGCGCGCGCTCGACGAGCGCCATGACGCCTTCGCGCGAGCCCGCGGAGGCGTAGAAGCGCGAGCTGTGCGCGAAGCTCGCGTCGGGCACGCCCGTCGCGGCGGCGAGCTCCGCGCCGCTCAGGCCGGCCCACTCCGCGGGGAGGTCGCGACGGTTGCCGAAGGCTCCGAGCGTGCGCGGCACGGCCTGCAGACCCCAGCCGTCGGACTTCGGGTAGACGACGAAGAGCGCCTCGGGTGCCCGCGTCACGACGGCCTCGCGCCAAGGCATGTTGCGGTCGAGCTCGATGACGCGCGGGTCGCTCGCGCGCCTGATCGCCTCCTGGACCAGCCGCGTGGCGCGGTGGAAGGCGGCCGCGCCGGCGAGCTCGCGCTGCAGGATCTGCGTGGCCAGCGTGACGGCCTCGCCGAAGCGCGCGTCCTCCTCGTCGGAAGCGAGCTCCTCGTCCCAGGCCGGGTTCATCGCGCCGACCAGGCCGCTGACGGTCATGGGCCGCACGTCGCCCACGAGGGATTCGGAGATCGTCTGGCCCGTGTCGTTGGCGTCGACGCCCTGCACCAGGCGCTCGTCGATCGACCGCGCCGCCTCCTCGCTGCCGGCCAGCGCCACGCCGTGCTCGCGCCAGACCAGGCCGAAGCTCGCGTAGCGGATCGCGTTGACCCGCTCCCCCGCACCGCCGCGCTGGTGGTGGTCGAAGTCGCCCGTGGCGGGGTCCGCGCGACCGCCGACGTCGACGCGGACATCCGCCCCGGCCAAGAGCGCCTCGTCGCGAGTGCGCACGACGTCGAGCTCGCCGAGCGCGAGGCCGAGCGTCGCGATCGCGAAAGCGTCGTCGGCGTGGAAGTTCCCCGGGTGGGTGGCTACGAGCATGGCGTCCAGGCTAGGCCCGGGCCTCGGGCGCTTCGGCCGCCGGCCGTCCAGCTTCAGCCGCCGAGGCCGAAGCCGACGGGCCGCTCAGCCGCCCAGGCCGAAGCCCACGCGCGCCTCGTCCTTGTCGACCTTGAGCCAGAGCACGTGCTGGAGGTTGAGCTTGACCACGCCGTCCTCGCCCGTGACCTCGTGCCAGCCCTGGGTGCCGAGGGCGCCCTGCAGGCTCGTGAGCTGCTCCTCGGAGACGCGGAGGGCGAGCGGCGGGGAGGCGTGGAAGCCGATGGAGATGCGCTGGGCCATGGGTCAGTGTCCTTCGTGGGAGGGCTGGACGATCTCGGTGAGCACGCCACCGCTCGACTTCGGGTGCAGGAAGGCGACGCGTGAGCCGCGGATGCCGGTACGCGGCGCCTCGTCGATGAGCCGCACGCCCGCCGCCTTCAGGCGCTCGAGCTCGGCTTCGATGTCGGCCGTCTGGTAGGCGACGTGGTGCAGGCCGCCCCCGCGCTTGGCCAGGAACTTCCCGACCGGCGTGTCGGGGCCGAGCGGTGCGAGCAGCTCCACGTGGTTCTCGCCCACGTCGAGCAGCACCGCCTCGACGCCCTGCTCCTCGACGACCTCGCGGTGCACGAGCCGCATGTCGTAGTCACGCTCGTAGAGCGCGAGCGCCGCGTCGAGCTCCTCGACGGCGACGCCGATGTGGTCGATCCGGGCGAACATCGCCGCCGAGTCTACCCGCGGGCGGAGCTGCCCTCGGTCGTCCCCGGCCCCGCGGGCGGCAGGGACTCCGCCGCCACGACGCGCAGGCCGGCCTGGCCCGCGCTGCGCCGCAGCTGCGGCACGCCCCGCATGATCGCGTCGAGCGCGGCGCGGTCGATGACCTCGTGGGCGAGCAGCGCCTGGGCGATCTCCTCGAGCTTGGCGCGGTGCTCGGCGACGAGCCGGCGTGCCCCGCGCTCGGCCTCGAAGACGAGGTCCTGCTGCTCCTCGTCACGGATGCGGCGGGTGGTGTCCGAGACGACGTTCGCGTCGGTGACCGCGCGCGCCGTCGCCGCCACGGAGCCCATGCCGTACTCGTGGACCATCGCGTGCGCGATCTCCGCGACGCGCAGCAGGTCGTTCGCCGCGCCCGTGGTCACCGCACCGAACACGAGCTGCTCGGCCACCCGCCCGCCGAGCAGGACGGTCATCTGGTCGATGAGCTCCTCGCGCGTCTTGAGGTAGGAGTCCTCGTCGGGCAGGTTCATCACGTACCCGAGCGCCGAGCCGCGCGGGACGATCGAGATCTTGTGCACGCGGTCGGTCGTCACGAGCAGCTCGCGGCAGAGGGCGTGGCCGGCCTCGTGGTGGGCGACGACCTGGCGCTCGTGCGGGTTGAGCGTCGTGGAGGACTGCACGCCGGCGACGACCCGCTCGAGCGCATCCTCGAAGTCGCCGTGGGCGAGCGCCTCGCCGTCGCGCCGCGCGCAGAAGATCGCCGCCTCGTTGCAGATGTTCGCGAGGTCGGCGCCCGTCAGGCCGCTGGTCTGCGCCGCGACGAGCTGCAGGTCGACGTCGTCTCCGAGCGGCTTGTCGCGGGTGTGGACGCCGAGCACCTTCGCGCGGCCGTCGACGTCGGGCGGGGTGACGAAGACCTGGCGGTCGAAGCGGCCCGGGCGCAGGAGCGCGGGGTCGAGCTTGTCGAGCAGGTTCGAGGCCGCGATGACGATGACGTTCTCCGAGGCCGAGAAGCCGTCCATCTCGACCAGGAGCTGGTTGAGCGTCTGCTCGCGCTCGGAGTTGTTGTCGGTGCCGCGGCGCGCGCCGACGGCGTCGAGCTCGTCGATGAAGAGGATCGCCGGCGCGTGCTTGCGGGCCTCGGCGAACAGCCGGCGAATGCGCGCGGCGCCCAGGCCGGCGAACATCTCGACGAAGCTCGAGGCCGACTGGGAGAAGAACTGCGCGCCGGACTCGTGCGCTACGGCCTTGGCCAGCAGCGTCTTGCCCGTGCCCGGCGGGCCGTGGAGCAGGACGCCCTTGGGCACCTGCGCGCCGAGCCGCTTGAACTTCTTCGGATCTGAGAGGAAGTCGACGACCTCCTTGAGCTCGGCCTTGGCCTCGTCGACCCCGGCGATCTCGTCCCAGGTGATCTCCCGCATCGCGGTGGGCTTGATCTGCACCGGCTTGGTCTTCGGCATCATCTTCAGCGTCCGCCAGAGGACGTAGACGATCGCCGCCATGAAGACGAGCCCGAGGACGCCGCCCCACTGGGCGGCCAGCTCCTGGACCTTGCCGGAGATGCTTCCGGCTGACGCGTCGACCGGCACGAGGCTGCTCTGCTGGAGGGTGGTCTTGAGCCCGCCCAAGGCATCGATGAGCCGCTGCTTGTCCTCGTTCACCCCCGGAGTGTGGGCCATCCGACGCGGTTCGTCCATCGGGTGCAGACCCGATTGGACCCATGTTGCGGCGGACCGGCGATGCTCTGCGTCCGGGCCGCCTCGCCGAGGTCAGGAGCGGCGACGTCGTGCTCCAATCGATGCGATGAGGCCTATGGACCCCGACTCAGCCGTCAGCTCCAGCGGATTGCGACATCGTAGGCGGCGAGCTGGCTGTCCCCGGTGCTGACGAGCAGCTCGTTGGTCGGTTCGGCGAGGAGCCCGCGGACGAGACGGCGTCCATGGACGCGCGGCTACCGTGGCTGGTCCACTTGGTCCAGCGCGCCCTCGACGCGGAGGATCTCCTCCAGCGCGGCGCGGCCCACCTCGAGCTGCGTCTCGGTGGGCTCCCGCGTGCCGAGCACGCGCTGCAGCTCGTGGCCGGGGAGGCGCAGCGCCCGAGCGGCGGCCGAGTCGGCGTGGCGCTCAGACCACGCGAAGACCTCGACGGCCAGGCCGACCGAGGCGAGCGAGAGCGCGGCGCCGTGCGCCACCCTCGGCTTCTCGACGAGCGCCTTGAGCAGCGCGGTACCCGCGACGTTCGCCGTGAGCATCGGCGCCATCAGGTGCGAGCCGCAGCGGTCGTGCTCCTTGGCCGCGTCGCGCGCGTCGGCGTCGTCGGACTCGTACGCGGCGATCGCCTTGTGCTCGACGCCGTGGTAGGCCGCGAGCTCGCCGCCGCGAAGCGCGAGCAGCGACGGGGCCAGCGAGACGACCGCGAGCAGCGCCTCGCCGCCCAGGCCGCCGACCCGGCGGCGCAGGACCGAGCCCGCGAGTGCCGCGCCGGCCATGGTGCTCAGGACCTGCGGGTTCTGGAAGGGGAGCTGAGCTGCGGGCAGCGCGCGCTTGACGAGCGGGATGACGAGCATCGCCTCGCCGAGCTTGACCACCCCGCGGGCGCCGGGCACGCTCTCGACCGGGCCACGCACGCGCGGCTTCTTACCCGAGGCCACCTCGATCGCGCCGGCCGGGGTGCGGACCGCGGCGGCCCAGTGGGTCGGGCCGTGCACGAGCAGGCCGTTGCGCAGGGCCATGCCGCCCAGGCGCAGCTTCTCCGGCTTCTCGTCGCTCTGCTTGTCCTCGCTCATCCGAGCAGCTCCTTGGCGATGTCGTGGTAGGCCCGGGCGGCGAAGCCGAGGTCGCTCGTGTGGATGCGCTCGTCCTTGCCGTGGACGAGCGGCCACATCTCATAGAGGGTCATGTCGCGCTGCGGGAAGAACCCGTAGGCGGTGCAGTCCGGGAACGTCGCGCGCCAGGTGCGCGAGTCGGTGAACGCCGGGAGCATCGTCGGCAGGACACTTGCGTCCGGGTCCTCGCGGGCGAGGAAGCCCGCGATGGCGTCCCACAGCACGCCCTCGGGCGGCGAGGCGTTGCCCACCACCTCCTCGTCGAAGGTCAGCTCATAGCCGTCGAGGTCGCCGAGGGCCTCGGCGATGCGGCGGCGCGCGTCCTCCTCGCCGAGGCCGGGCGGCACGCGGCAGTCCACCTTGAGCCAGGCCTGCGAGGGAACGACGTTGATCTTCGATCCCGCGCCGATCATCGTCGGGGCGAAGGTCACCGAGAGCATCGGCTCGACGAAGGCCGCGAGCTCCGGCGCGATCTCGCGCAGCTCGTCCAGCGCCGCGGCCGGGTCGTCGCCGACCTCGATGCCGAGGCCCGCGAGCAGGCCGGCAGGCGCGTCGGTCACGTCGAGCGACGGCTTCGCGGCCGCGAGCGTGGCGAGCAGCGGCGCGAGCTTGGGCAGCGCGTTGTCCGCAAGCGCCGGCATCGAGGCGTGGCCCGCGCGGCCGCGGGTGGTCAGGGTGAAGCGGAAGACGCCCTTCTCCGCGATGCAGATGCCGTAGTGGCGGCCCTCGCCCACGTCGAAGGCAGAGCCGCCACCCTCGTTGAGCAGCCAGTCGCAGCGGACCAGCTCGGGGTGCTCGCGGCAGATCCAGCTCGCGCCCTCCGCGCCGCCGGTCTCCTCGTCGACGACGCAGACCACGAGCAGGTCACCGCGGGCTGGGCGCCAGCCGCCGCGCGCGAGGGTGACCGCGGCGGCCACTTCGGACGCGGTCTGCGACTTCATGTCCTGCGCGCCGCGGCCCCAGACCTCACCGTCGACGAGGTCGCCGGACCACGGGTCGCGCTGCCACTCAGACGGGGTCGCCAGCACGGTGTCCATGTGGGAGAGCAGGCACAGGACCGGCCCCTCGGCGTGGCCGCGCAGCCGGGCCACGAGGTTTGGGCGCTCCGGCGTGGCGCCGAGCAGCTCCACCTCGAAGCCCGCCTCGCGCAGCACCCCGGCGAGCCACTCCTGGGCCTCGCGCTCGTCGCCCGGCGGGTTGACCGTGTTGAAGCGCAGCAGCTGCTGGAGCAGCTCGGTGGCGAGGGTCTCCATCGGCTCCCATGCTACGGCCGCGCGGCTGCCAGAGTGCGCGCCTGTAATGCAGACGAGCCTGGGGACAGTGACGCGTGAGTGGGGGCGCATCGGGCTCGTCGGCTTCGGCGGCCCACCCGCCCATGTCGCGCTCCTGCGTGAGCTGTGCGTCGAGCGGCGCGGTTGGATGGACGCGCGCGCCTTCGAAGACGCCAACGCGGCCTGCGGCCTGCTGCCGGGACCGGCCTCGACGCAGCTGGCGATCTTCTGCGCGCACCGCGTCGCCGGAGCGCGCGGCGCGCTCGTCGGCGGTGCGGTCTTCATCCTGCCGGGGCTGCTCATGGTGCTCGCGCTCGCCGCGCTCACGCTGCAGGAGGACCCGCCGCCGTGGGTGCTGGGCGCCGCGGCGGGCGCGGGCGCCGCGGTGGTCGCGGTCGTGGCCGAGGCGGGGGTCAAGCTCGTCCGTGCGTCAATCGCCGGCGAGCACGCCGGGCGGCGCGCGGCCTACCTCGTCGCGGGCGCGGCGGCGACCGTCGCGCTCGGGCCGGCGGTCGTCCTCGTGCTGCTCCTCGCGGGCCTGACGGAGCTCGCGCTGCGGCGCGCGCCCGCCGGCCACGGGCTCGCGACGCTTCCGGCGCTCGCCTGGATGGCCTTCAAGGTAGGCGCGCTGAGCTACGGCGGCGGCTTCGTGATCATCCCGCTGATGCAGGCCGACGCCGTCAAGGCGAACGGCTGGCTCTCCCAGGCGGAGTTCCTCAACGCGGTCGCGCTCGGGCAGCTGACGCCGGGACCCGTGGTGCAGACCGTCGCGGCGGTCGGCTACGGCGCGGCGGGCATCCCCGGCGGGCTGTTGGCCTCCGCGATCGCGTTCGGGCCGTCGTTCGCGCTGGTGATCGGCCTGGCACCGCGTTTCGAGCGCCTGCGCTCGAACGCGAGCGCCCGCGCGTTCCTCGACGGAGCGGGGCCGGCGGCGGTCGGCGCGATCCTCGGCGCGGCGGTCGTCCTGGCCGGCGGGATCTCGGAGCGCTGGCAGGTCGCGGTGCTCGTGGTGGCGGCGCTCGTGCTGTTCTCGCGGCGGGCCGGCACGGTGGCGGTGTTGGCGGCGGCGGCGGCGGCGGGAGTCGCGATCGGGGTAGCGGGCGAGCCGCTGCCGGGGATGTGAGCGAGGGGCGTCAGCCGGCCTGCAGCAGCTCGAGCAGCGAGTCGGCGTGCTTGTCGATGAAGCTCGGGCCGATGCCCTTGATCGCGAGGAGGTCGGCCTCGCTGCGCGGCTTGCGGCGCACGATCTCGTAGAGCGTGGCGTTCGGAGCGACGGTGTAGGCGGGCTTCCCGTCGGCGCGCTGCATCCGCCAGGCCTTGAGCGGCGCAAGTGCGTCCTCGGGCACGTCGGCGCCGTCGTCGGCCGGCGCCCCGCCGCCGTTGCCGCTCGCCCGCGAGCGGCCCTTCTTGGCCACCGTGATCGGCGGCAGCCAGTCGACGGGGTCGTGCACGTCGCAGCAGCGACCCTCGGCCGCCTCGGGCGACGGGTCGCCGAAGTGGTCGAGCAGCTGGCGGCGCCGACAGGTGTCGTCCTTGGTCGCGTAGCGCTCGATGGAGCGGTAGGACTGCCAGCGGCGGTCGGTCGCGGCGCGGCAGAGCTGCGCGGCCAGGCGGTGGTCGAGCTCACCCGCCGCGAGCTCGATGCGCACCCGCCCGCCCGCCCCCGGCGCAAGCGTGAGCGCGCCCGCGCGCTCGGCCACTGCGAGCGCGACCCGATCGCGGTCGTCGCCCCACTCGAGCTCCACGACGCCGTCGCCGCCGGCGCGTGCCCGCAGCCGGCCGACGAGCGCGCCGACCTGCTCGACGCTCACCTCGGCCTCCTGGATGAAGCGCACGAGGCGCCCCAGGTCCGAGCGCGAGGCGAGCAGCACCGCCCGCGACGGAAGGCCGTCGCGGCCCGCGCGGCCGGCCTCCTGGTAGTAGGCCTCGAGGCTCGACGGCAGCGCCCAGTGCCAGACGGAGCGCACGTCGGCCTTGTCGACGCCCATGCCGAACGCGTTGGTCGCCACGACGACGTCGACCGCGCCGGACATGAACGCGTCCTGGCGCTGCGCGCGCGCGTCCGCGGCCATCCCGGCGTGGTAGCTGGCGACGCGCAGGCCGCTGCCGGCCAGCAGGTCGGCGATCTCCTCGGTCGACTTGCGCGTGCCGCAGTAGACGACGGCGGGCCGGTTCTCCTGCATCCCGACGCCGGCCAGCAGGGTCGCGCGCTTCCTGGCCACGGAGCCCTCGCCGTCGAAGCTCAGCACGTCGAAGGAGAGGTTCGGCCGGTCGAAGCCCGAGCGCACGCGCTCGGGCTCGCGCAGCGCGAGACGGGCGACGATCTCCTCGGCGACCTTCGGCGTCGCGGTCGCGGTGCAGGCCATCACGGGTGGGTGGCCGAGCTCGGCGATGACGGAGGCCAGGCGCAGGTAGTCCGGGCGGAAGTCGTGCCCCCACTCGCTGACGCAGTGCGCTTCGTCGACGACGAACAGCGCGAGCGCCCGCTCGCGCAGCGCCGCGCGGAACGGCCCGCTCGCGAAGCGCTCGGGCGCGGCGAAGACGACCTGCGCGCGGCCGTGGCGGATCTGCTCGAGCGCGTCGCGGTTCGCGCTTCCGTCGCCGCCCGAGGCGAGCATGACCGCGGGATGGCCGAGGCTGGTGAGCCGTGCGCACTGATCGCGCATGAGCGCGATGAGCGGCGAGACGATCACGGTCAGGTCGTTCCCGGCGAGCGCGGGCAGCTGGTAGCAGAGGCTCTTGCCGCCGCCGGTCGGCATGACCACGAGCGCGTCGCGGCCGTCGAGCGCTGCCTGCACCGCCTCTCGCTGGCCCGGCCTAAACGCGGTCAAGCCGAGCAGGCCGAGCAGCCCGTCCGGCGTGACGTCGCCGAGCGGCGTGCGGGGCAGCGGCGGCGCGGCGGCAGCGGGCGGCGCGGGAGTGGCCATGGAGAAGAGGTCGCCGCCGAAGTCGGTGCCCTGACCGCTCGACGAGGCGAGCGTGCCGCCGCCGCCCGACCCGCTCATCGACCACGACTCGTCGCGGCCTCCCTCGTCGAGTCCGGCGAGCGACGCGAGGTAGCCGTCTTCGTCGTCGGAGCCAGGCGCGGCGGGCGGCACGAGTGCCGTCGCGGCCTCGACGCGCGCGGCCGCGAGCTTGGCCAGCGGCGTCAGCGCCGCGCGCTCCTCCGGCGCGAAGCCCGACCAGCGCGCGCGGAGCGCCTCGAGCGCCGCGGAGGCGCCGGGCGCGGCCGGATCGGAGAAGGCGCCGGCCAGGGATGCGAGGGCTTGCTGCACGTCAGGGAACCGTAGCCACGCGACCGGATCGTCTCGCGCCCCTGGCTGCGCATGAGCCGCACCGTGCGCAAGACGCAACCGTTCTCGGCGCTCACGGCGCCGTGGGGATGCGCCGTGAGGTCCGGACGTCACTTCACCGGAGCGGTCGCGGCGCCGCAGGAGGCGCCGCGACCGCCCGCGTCACTTCACCGTCAGCGTCCCGCGCATCCCGTCGCCGTAGTGGCCGGGGATGTTGCAGACGTAGACGTACTTGCCCGGCTTGAGGTCGAGCGTCGCGGTCTTCTTCTTGCCCCCGTCGATCTCGGAGACCTCGCCGACCGCGTCCTTCTCGCTCACGCGCGCGGACCCGTCGACCTTGAGCGCGTTGGGCGCCTCGTCGGTCTTCAGGACGACGAGCTCGTGCGGGATGGAGCCCTGGTTGTCGAGCGTCACGGTGAACTTGCCGGCCTTCGCCTCGATGGCGGACGGCATGAACGCGTACTCCTTCGCGCCGACCGTCAGCTTGTTGGTCGCCTTCGGCGCGGCGGCCGGCTTCGACGCGGCGGCCGGCTTCGACGCGGCGGCCGGCTTCGACGCCGTGCCGGCGCCGGTGATCGTGGACGAGTCGGAGCCGCACGCGCTCAGGCCCACCCCGGCGAGCAGGGAGACAGCAGTGAGGGCGGTTCTCGAGATCATGCGGTGCTCCTTGGATTTGACGACGGCGCACATTGTGGTCAGCGCCTTGTAAAGCTCGCGCAAAGGCGCTCTTCCGGCGGTCGCCGGCATGCTAGACGGCCTGCCGCGAGCGCTTGCGCGCAGCGACGACCTCAGCCAGCCCGCTCCAGTCCACGTCGCGGAAGTTGTGCATCGGACAGTACTTCGGGCCGCACATGGAGCAGAACTCGGCGCTCTTGAAGTGGTCGTTGGGGAGCGTCTCGTCGTGCATCGCCCGCGCCGTGTCGGGATCCAGCGCCGCGTCGAACTGGCCGTTCCAGTCGAACGCGAAGCGGGCCTCGGAGAGCTTGCGATCCCACTGGGCCGCGCGCCGGCCGGCGCTGCCGCCGCGCGCGAGGTCCGCGGCGTGTGCGGCGATGCGGTAGGCGATCAGCCCCTGCTTGACGTCCTCGGCGTCGGGCAGGCCGAGGTGCTCCTTGGGAGTGACGTAGCAGAGCATCGAGGTGCCGTGCCAGCCCACGATCGCCGCGCCGATCGCGGAGGTGATGTGGTCATAGCCCGGCGCGATGTCGGTGACGAGTGGCCCGAGCGTGTAGAAGGGCGCCTCCCGGCAGATCTCCTGCTGACGGCGGACGTTCATCTCGAGCTGGTCGAGCGGGATGTGTCCCGGACCCTCCACCATCGCCTGCACGTCGGCGTCCCAGCAGCGCTGCACGAGCTCGCCGAGCGTGCCGAGCTCGGCGAACTGCGCGGCGTCGGAGGCGTCGGCGATCGACCCCGGCCGCAGTCCGTCACCAAGAGAGATCGTCACGTCGTGCTCGCGGCAGATCGCCAGCACATCGTCGAAGCGCTCGTAGAGCGGGTTCTCCTCGCGGTGGTGGACCATCCAGCGCGCGAGGAGCCCGCCGCCGCGCGAGACGATGCCGGTGACACGGTGGTGGACGAGCGGCAGGTGCTCCAGGCGGACGCCGGCGTGGATGGTCATGTAGTCGACGCCCTGCCGTGCCTGCTTCTCGATGACCTCGAGCAGGATCTCCGCAGTGAGATCCTCCGGGTCCTTGACCGCCTCGCGCGCCTGGTAGATCGGGACGGTCCCGATGGGCACCGTCGAAGCCTCGATGATCGCCACGCGCGTCTCGTCGAGGACCTTGCCCGTCGAGAGGTCCATGACGGTGTCGGCGCCCCACTTCTCCGCGACGGTGAGCTTTCCGACCTCCTCGGCCACGGAGGACGACGTCGGCGAGGAGCCGATGTTCGCGTTGACCTTCACGCTCGAGCGCAGGCCGATCGCCATAGGGTCGAGCGCCCCGTGGCTGTAGTTGGCGGGGATGACCATGCGCCCCCGGGCGACTTCGGTGCGGACCTCCTCGGCGCCGAGGTGCTCGCGCTCGGCGACGCGCTCCATCTCGGGCGAGACGATCGCATCGAGCGCGAGACGGCGCTGCGTGCGACGCTCGGCGGTGGACGAGAACGTGCTGCGGTGCGGCATGTGGACTCCCTTCGCTGGCATGACCCAGATCAGGTTCGGCGGGTCGACGCGGATGCGTCCTCTCAGCCCGTGCGGGCTCCCCGGTTGTGGTGTGCGCAGGGACCCTACTCGTGCTCATGCACTCGTGCGCCCCTACTCCAGGAACGCGTAGGCGCCGAGCACGACGTAGAGCGAGATCAGCGCGACTCCCTCGAACCGCGTCGCCTCGCCGTCGCCCGTGATCTGCCATACGGCCAGCGCGGTGAGCAGGATGGCGCCGATGTAGACGGGGTTCAGCGCGAAGGTGAGCGTCTGGGAGAAGAGCAGCGAGACCAGCACGAGCGCCGGGAACAGGAACGCCGCGATCTGCGCGACGGAGTTCTTCACCACGGAGATCGCAAGGTCCGACTGGCCTTTGCGCGCGAGGACGACACCCGCGACGTTCTCCACCGCGTTGCCCGCCAGGGCCACCACCACCAGGCCCGCGAACGCCTGGGAGATGCCGATCGCCTCGATCGCCGGCTCGAGCGCGTGGATGAACCAGTCCGAGACGAACGCGGCGCCGACCCCGGAGACGGCCAACAGCACCACGGAGACCGCGAAGGGCACCCGCGGGCCGGCGTGGTGCCCGCCGTGGGCCGCTGCTTCACCGCGACCCGCGAGCTCCCCGCCGTCCGTCGGCGTGCCGGAGCCCGCCGGCTCCTCCCCTCCCGCCGCCGAGTCGCTGCGCAGGTAGCTCCAGGCCCACGTGCCGTACGTCGCCAGCAGCGCGACGGCGGCGATCGCCGAGAAGGTGTCGACGTGCTTGGCCGCCTTCTGCCCATCCTGCACCGCGATGCCGACCACGACGATGATGAAGGCCGCGACGAGCAGCAGGGTCGCGGTGTCGTTCGGCAGCCGCCGGCGGAAGCGCATCACGCCGTCCGGTGCGGCCGCGGAGCCCGTGACGATGACCAGGCCGAGGACCAGCAGCGCGTTGGCGAACAGCGAGCCGATGACGGAGGTCTGCGCCACCACGACCTGCCCCGCCGACAGGGCGAAGATGACGATGAAGAACTCGGGAAGGTTGCCGAGCGTCGACTGCAGGAACCCCGTGACCGCTGGCCCGAACTTCTCGCCGACCTGCTCCGTGGCGAAGGAGACGACGGAGGCCAGGGCGGCCAGGGCGACCGCCGCCAGGACGAAGGCGAGGACGGCGGGCGCCCCGGCGTAGCGGGCCACGCCCGCCCCGACGGTCGCCGCGATCCCCAGCGCGAGCATGATGCGCTCCGTCCGGTTCAGCTTGCTCATGGCGCGCAGTCTGACGCGACGCAACCGCTGACGAACTCCAGTCGCAACCTGGCGGCGCGCCGCTGGCTTGCTGGCGGGCCATCGTCGTCGCTCTTCTACGGAGAGGTCCCGAGTCGGGACCTGGTGGGTGGTGCCAAGGCATCGACGTCAACGACCGCGACGTGCTTCTACGGAGAGGTCCCGAGTCGGGACCTGGTGGGGGCCGCAGGTCTCTTACCAGGCGATCGTCGACACGCTTCTACGGAGAGGTCCCGAGTCGGGACCTGGTGGAGTTGAGGTTGTCCCGTAGCTCGTAGAACTTGAAGTCGGTGGTGGTCCTCCCGCCCTCGTCCGGTCCCGCTGGGACCGTGACGAGTGCGACCAAGTCAACGAGGACAGGAGAACCGCCATGAGGACCG
>JAABUN010000229.1_pt1 | contig 148764 bp, 170 predicted proteins | sample 5559311 | NCBI WGS metagenome assembly JAABUN01 (sample SAMN10711877, study PRJNA513370) | rock metagenome | isolation source: Antarctica rocks | place: Antarctica: Victoria Land, Siegfried Peak sud
AAAGTTCTGCCAAAAAGATGGATTGTCGAAAGAACTCGTCCGTTGGTTAAACCGCAATCGGCGTTTAAGCAAAGACTACGAAAGAAAAATTGAATCAAGTGAGGCTTGGCTTTATCTTTCAATGTCAGTCTTGATGCTCAAACGCCTGAAACATTAATTTCCAAACAGGCTCTTAGTTGTAAAAAACGGATCGAAAATTTTCGGTAAGACTTCAGCTGCAATGCCGTTTCCCGTATCTATTACTTCAACAATACAGAATTTGTCCTTCTGCCGGGTGCGAAAAATAATATGTCCGCCGTCTTTCATCGCTTGAAGAGAATTTATGGCTAAATTCAAAAGCACTTGTTTGATTTGTTCGTTGTCAACTGAAACTTTCGGGAGATTTTCCTGCAGCTCTTTTTCAATAAAAACCGATTGACTGGCAGCTTGATTTCCGATGAGCGCGGCGACCAACTCGACAATGTTATTCAAATCGTTTGGTTCGACGAGAAGCGGGGCGGGGCGCGCAAATCGCAAAAATTCTCCAACCAATTTATCTAATCTTTCAATTTCCTTTTTCGCTAAATCGGAAAATTCCCGGCGCGGGCTATCCGAAGCAATTTCATCTTCCAAAATCTCAACCGCTCCCTTGATTGCTCCTAAAGGATTGCGGACTTCGTGGACGATTCCGGCTGACAGCTCACCTAGAGCCGCGAGCTTTTCGGCTTGAAGAAGCTGTTCAAAAGTCTTTTGCAATTCGTTATAAGCCTTTTGCTTTTCAGCGGCGTTGCGCTCGGCGCGTTCCCGCGCTTGCCGGAGCCAGTCGCCGAGTGCGCCCATAATGCCGCCGACAAAATTGAATATCACTATTTCAGCGTATTGATTGATTGAATAATCGAAATGCCCGTGCTGCCAGTGCAGAAAAATGTGCGGAATATAAATCAGGCCGGTAAAAAGCGATGCGGCAAGTCCGCCGCGAAGTCCGAAAAGAAGCGCGGCGGCGATAATCGGAACGTAGTAAAGACGCTGATAGATTTCGTGCCAGACGATTTGGTCGAGCGGCGTGAGAAAATGCAGAATGGTAACCAGAATGATAGAAGCGGCAATAACGAGCGACACGGAGACGCGGAAACGCGGCGAAACGGAGAAATAAGATTCCGTGCTTTTAAGTTTCGGTATTTCGGCTTCCTCATTATTCCAAGCCATACTTTTGCATTCGATAAATCAACGTGCTTCGCGTGATGCCTAAATAACGCGCCGCCTGCGACTGATTGCCGCCGAAACGCTTCAACGCTTCACGAATAATATCAGTTTCGACCGATTCCAATTTTATCGGCTCTGCGGGAAGCGAAAACCAGAGATTGTCCAAAGTCGTTTGCGGATTTTTGACGTTTTCGGGAACGTCTTCCAATGACAAACTTTCCCCGTCCGACAGAACGACCATTCTTTCAACCACATTTTCGAGTTCGCGGACGTTTCCCATCCAGGCGTAATCGTGAAATTTACGAAAAACTTCGCGCTCCGCTGTAAGCGATCTGATACCGTGTTTGTCAGCAGATTTTTTAAGGAAATGCTCGACAAGCAGCGGAATGTCTTCGCGCCGTTCGCGCAAAGCGGGCAATTTTATCGGCACAACCGCAAGTCGGTAATACAAATCTTCCCGAAACTCGTTTTGCTTGATTAAATCAATCAAATTTTCATTCGACGCGGCGATAATGCGAACATCAATTTTGCGCGCCGTATTTTCGCCGAGGCGCGTGACTTCCTGTTCCTGTAAAACGCGCAGCAGACGGCTTTGCAGGGCAAGCGGCATTGTGCTGATTTCATCGAGAAACAAAGTGCCGCCGCTCGCTTCCTCAAATTTTCCTTTCGATTCGACGGTCGCACCGGTGAACGCACCTTTTTTATAACCGAAAAACTCGGCTTCGATTAAACTTTCGGGAATCGCGGCGCAGTTTATCGCTACGAAAGGCTTATCTTTTCGTGCGCCGGAAAAATGAATGCCTTTGGCAATCAGTTCTTTCCCCGTTCCCGATTCACCTTCGATTAAAACCGTGACATCCGTTTTGGCGACGCGCTCGACCAATGTAAAAACCTGGCGCATTTTTCGGAATTTCCGACGACATTCTGCAACCGAAAATCTTCGTGAACGATGCGGCGCAGACGGCGATTTTCCGCCAGAGCCGCGCCGTATTTAAGAGCTTTTTCGACGGTCAAGAGAATCGACTGACGATTGAAAGGTTTGGTGATGAAATCAAAAGCGCCGCCGCGCATCGCTTCGACTGCGGTTTCGACATCGCCGAAAGCCGTGATGACAATAATCGGCGTTTCAGAGTTTATCGCCCCGACGCGCTGCAATAATTCCGCGCCCGACATCTGCGGCATTCGCCAATCGGTTATCAGACAATCAACCGCGTCAGATGAAAAAATCTCCAATGCCCGCGCCCCGTTTTCCGCCGTCAAAACTTTGTAGCCCGCTTCCTGTAATTGAAATTCAAGCACGCGCCGCAGAGAATCGTCGTCGTCGGCAATCAGAATTTTCGCGTTTGATTTATTCACAAAAAAGCCGTCTTAATATCAAAGGTTAAAAGTAGATTATACATTACCGGTTGACGCGCCGCCGTGGGTGTGAAAGCCTTTTGTTCCACGACCGAGCGCAAACGCCGCCGCAGTTATCAGCAGACAGACGACACCGGCGACAGTAAATGTCACGGGCGTTCCGAATCGCGCCGCCGCGTGTCCGATTGCCGGATAAGTAACGAGCCAGCAAGCGTGTGTCAGCGCAAAATGCGCGGCGTAGGCTTTCCCGCGCTCCGCTTCGTCCGAGTGTTCGGCAAGAAGCGTCGAAGAAGGAATTGCTATCAAGGCTTGTCCCGCGCCGTTTAAGAACCACAGCGCGGCGAAAATGAAAAGCGGCGGAACGAATATGCCCGGCAAAAGCAATAATCCGAGCAGCACGCCGCCGAAAACAAGCGCGCGTTCAGCCCAAGCGTGACGGCGATTGTGTAGTTCGATTTTATCGGTTACGGATTGTTCGTAGCGTCCGGTAGCGCGTCCCAAAAGAATCGCCGCGACGGTCGAACCCAAACCGAGAGCCGCCATCACAAGCGCGAAAGCCGTATCGCCGCGTCCCAGCGCGTCACGAACATAAACAACTGTCGCAACAATTGCCGCCGCACCCGCCGTCGCTTCGGCAAAACTCAAAATCAATGCTTGACGAAGCGATGGTTCACGCAGAAGAATGCGCGTTCCCGTCTGAATTTCCGATAGAAAAACGCGGACTGAAAGCGGCACAACCTGTTTGGCGACAAAGGGAACGACGGCGAACATTACCAAAGCCGCCGAAACGAGATAAGTGAAAGCGTCAAACCAGAAAACCCAGCGCAGACCGAGGGTCGTAATAAGCAAGGCGGCAGCGGCAGGCGCGACGACGGCTTCGATGTCAAGGGCGACGCGCGAATATGAAAGAGCTTTGACGTAATGCTCATCGCCGACAACCTCCGGGATGCTCGCCTCAAAAGTCGGCGTGAAAAACGCGATAACGGCGTTGATGAAAAAAATCAGCGTATAAATTTGCCAAACTTCGGTGATAAACGGAAACAAAGCGAGAAGTCCGAAACGCGCGACATCGGCGATAATCAAGATTTTCTTTCGACTCACGCGGTCGGCGATCACTCCGGCAGGCTGCGAAAAAAGCAGAAACGCCAAAATCCGCAGAAAAAGCGCATTGCCGATAACGGCGGTTGCCGACGCGCCGCCCGTTAATTGATACGCAAAAAGCGCGAGTCCGACGGTCGTTACGCCGCTTCCAAGAAGCGAAATTATCTGCGCGGAAAACAGCAGAAGGTAATTTCGGTTGCGCCAAAGTTTTTTTTGCATGCTGATTACTCGCCTTCAGGCAGCTGATTCGTCAACTTAAAGCCTGCTAAAGCAGTAACTCAAAATACTTGAATCTATTTTTGAAATACGTTCTGGTTGAACCAACCACCACATCGTCGGCAATCAAAATTTTCACGTTTGATTTGTTCACAAAGAGCTATCTTATCTCAAAAGTTAATGTCGCCCACTTCGATTCATAATTTATTTTCGGGTCTTTGAGAGGCAGCATATTGATAAATTTTACATACCATTTGCCCGTGCCATTCAACTTTATCTTAGCGATACCTTTTTTGTCGGTGCGAATGTTTTCGCCGGTGATTAGCTTTCCGTCACTGCCTTCGCGCCCGGTCATCACAAATTGATTTGTCAAAGGTTTGCCGTCTTTCAAACACAAAAATTCAAAAGTATCGCCCGTTTTCAATTTGTATGGATTCGTTTGCGGAATGATTTCCACCGGATAACCGAGCGCGGTTTTATAATTGTCGGATTGCCGTTCGCCCGCTTGAAAAATCGTTTTGACGTGTTTTGAATATCGCTCGCGCACGTCTTTCGTCAAATGCTTTTTGCGCTTTCTCTCGGCGAGCGTGTCGGGAATGCCGTCGTGAGAAAGATATTCGTTAAAATCCTTCGCTTTCAAATCAATCTCACGCTCCATCGTCGAAAGCCCGACCACGTAATTACCCGCTTGCGTTGGTTGCAGATTCAAGAAAGATGTCGTTTCCTCTTTAGTAAAATCAGTTTCTTTCGGATTCGCACGCGTCCCCGAAGGCAAAACGAGGCTCACATCTTTCAAACGCGCAAACGTAATCGCGCCTTCGCTCGCCTGAAACGAACCGTTCAAGATTTTGACGGAAACTTTTTCATTTACACCGACAAAGTAACTGTCCAACTTCAAAAATAAATCGTGTGCAAATACGGGCAAAATTAAAGTTAAACACAACAAAAGACTCAATAAAAATTTTCTCTTCATTCTAATTATTCTCCTTATCTTTTCGCTTTCAGCTAGTTTTTCGCGGGAAACTTCTTCATTATGCTCGACGATAACGATTTTGGAATTTATATCTACCTCGACTTTGTTGATGCCGGAAACGTTATCCAGTGCTTTTTTGATACTGCCGCACAACCGCCGCAAATGATACTCGGAACTAAAAATTTGTTTCTGTATTCATTTAGCTGTCACAAAAAATTTCTTTATGATAAAAATTTACGCACAAGCGCAAACTCCCCGTCAAGCAAATTTTTCGACTCTTCGCGTATTGACAATTGACGCTTTATGTTGTATTTTGATCGCACTTTTTTATTGCAGGCGTCGTGCTTTGCAACAATCGTTAAATCCAAAACTTCTTACACAGCCAAAAATTTGTTTCGGCTGTTGCTTTCAATCAAAAGCCATTTTCGGCGATTCGAGTTTAACTCGAAAGTCGTTTTTCTGAAACAGGAGGATAAAATAAAGAATGAAACTGAGACACGCATTATTTGTTTGGGTGGCGGTTTTCAGCATCGCCATCTTTTTGGGAACACCGCTCGGAGCTTGGGCTTCACATCGTTGGGGCTGTTATAAATACGCCGATTACTATATTAACTGGTATAACGGCGGAACAGGCGATTATTACAACATCTACAACGAAGAAGCGAAAACCGACGCTGACGCTTGGAGTCCGTATACCGATATTTTTTTGAACCCGGTTTCCGCCGCCGGTTCAACTGATCATGCCAATGCCTATAACGGCTATTACGGCTCGACGGGCTGGCTCGGACTCGCCGAACTTCGCAGCGTCAGCGGCTGCACCGTTTATAACGGGCGAGCAAGACTCAATCAAAGCTATCTCGACGGCGGAAGCTACACGCGCACCAACAAAAAGCACGTCGCTTGTCAGGAAATCGGACACCTTTTCGGTCTGGAACACAATCGCGGGTCAAGCACGACTTGTATGAACGATCAGATTTTAACCGCGCCGTATCCGAACACGCACGACCGCGACTTAATCAATTCAATTTATTAAAAAGGAGGAAACACAAAAGAATGAAAATCAAGAATTTTTTGTTGGGAACGATTATAGCGGCGGTTGGCGGTTTGTCCATTTCCGCGGCGGTAAATTGGCAAAGCCACCTGGCAGCTGAACAAGCCCGAAATAATGAAAGCTCTTGCCAAACGGCAAAGAGCAGCAGCGCCGCCGTTTGGAAAGAAGTTTATAAAACGCCCGACCAATTGATTGCCGGCGTTGACAAAATTGTGCTGGCAGAAGCCGTCGGGGTAACGCCGAGCCGCGTTGCCTTTTCGGAAAACAGCGAAGATGAACTGCCGTTTGAGTTGGTCGCGTTCCGCGTGTCAAATCCGGTTAAAGCCGCAAAAGACGATGAAACCGTTTACGTCGAACGCGCCGTCGGAATTGACGTTGACGGCGGCGATTTTGAAACAGGCAAATCTTATTTGTTGTTTCTCAAACAGCAGGAACAAGGACCTTACTTTTATCAGGTCAATGACCAGGGTCGCTACAATGTCGTCGGAGAAGAACTGAAAGCCGTCGGGGGCGATGAAACAGACACCGTTAAGGACTTTTTTAAGAACAAAAACGTTAGAGAAGCAATTCGGTCAGTCAAGGAAAAAAAGGAAAAATAAGTTTTCCTATTTTTCGCTAAACAAAAAATCCTCAAGCATTGCATTTCGGCAGAACCGAGCAGCGTTTGAGGATTTTTTACGAAATCATTCTTTACCATAACAGATTCGTTACAGGGCAATTCACACACGCAGTGACAATAATGCTCATCAACGACATTATGCTGAGTAATCGCCGGACTAAAGAAGCGTTATTGAGCCGGCAATAAGTTTGGCTTACCCGCTTACGTTCCAGTTTGTGAATCGACCGAAACGTTTTTGCCTATGAACTTTTCGGCGTTGGAGTCGGCGGCGGACGGCGCGGCGCGCTTGAATGCCAGTGGACGATTTTCCATTTGCCGTTCATCTTTTCCAGCACGGCGGTTGCGAGTCCTGCGCCGTCAACGTGCCTCGTCCCGATGTCGCCGGAAATCGTATATTTCATCGTCGCATAAGCCAGATTTCCCGAAACTTTCGCTTTTATGTCGGAATACTCATATTTCGTATTTTTCATTTCTTTCATCTCCGGCACGAGATGATTGTCGCGGTAATCCGCCCAGCCGTAATTGGCGTGTCCGCTTTCAAAAACCGTTACGGATTCGGCATTCGCCCAAATTTTTTCGAGCGTCGCCATATCGTTTTTGGCAAAGGCGGCGGCGTTTTGCCGCAAGACTTCGGCGACGGCTTTTTCTTCCGACGTTTGCGCCGAAACATTTGAATAAAAATTCAACCCGACAAACAATGCGGCGACCAAAATCGCCGAAGCGCAAATAATCTGTTTATTCATTTGATAATTCTCCGATTTTTCAAAAATTCTAACGGCTTTTTCTTTATCCCAAAACCGGTACTGCTATGGCTTTTTCGATTTTTACCGTTGAATGACTCAATCAAGCTGCACGTGTTACCTTCTGCCTCAGTTTCCTGTTCATCCCAACTTGCCAGAGTCGCCGCGAGTTCGTTACGGTAGCGCCGCAAATCACGCAAATGCTTGTCAATTTCCTTTAGACGTTCGCGCACATTCTCGCACACCTTCGCGCACGGGCATTTTCCGGCTTTGTTTTCCTCGATGATGCGCCTGATTTCTTCGAGCGAAAATCCGAGCGTCTGCGCCTTTTTTACAAATTCCAGACGTTCTAAAATGCTTTCCCGATAAACTCGATAACCGCTCCGGTTTGCCCAAAAGTCCGCTTCGCTCGTAGAAACGCAAGGTTTCGATTCCGACACCTGAAGCCCGCGAGACCTCGCCGATTTTCATCGTCGGAGTTGAAGTAAAAGTCGCGTTAATTTTATTATTGGGTGTATGGTAGCAAACCAACAAATTGAAATTGGTAAGCTACTATAATGAAACAACTAAACCGATATTATCGGTTTGCTAAAATTAGCGAGCGAAAAACCAGGCAAATCGTCAAGTATTTTGCCCTCGATTTGACGGCTAATAAAACCGCCCGGTTGACTGGTTTGACGCATCAATCAGTTAATCGGATTTATTTGAAAATTAGAAATCGGGTTGCCGAAGAAGCCCAAAGAGCTTCGCCTTTTGTCAGCTGTCAAATCGCGCGTTGATGAATCTTATTTCGGCGCAAGCAGAGTCAGAGGCAAGCGTGGACGGGGCGCAGGCGGCAAAACTATCGTCTTTGGAATTTACAAACGAAGAGCGGCTCTGTTTTTACCGAGATTGTCCCGAACGCGCAGCGGAAAACTCTGCAAAACATTATTCGCGGCAAGGTCAGTCTCGATTCGGTGATTCATTCGGACGGCTGGCGCGGCTACAATGGACTGGTTGATGTCGGGTATTCTAAACATCTGCGTGTCAATCACTCGGACGACGTTTTCGCCATCGGCGATATTCATATCAACGGGATAGAAAGTTTCTGGTCGTATGCCAAACGCCGCTTGCAAAACTTCAACGGTGTGCCGCCGAAAACTTTTTATTTGCATCTGAAAGAATGTGAATATCGTTTTAATCATCGAACTGAAAACTTACAGTTTTTGCTGTTAAAATTACTGGAGCGTTTTCCGCTCTAAATTACTTTTGCTACCCTAGACCCATTATCAATTACGCTTTTGAGATTGCCGTTTACATCGGTTTCAAGTTGCGTTGCAGCTTAATCGGCAACAACTTACTTCTTAAAAATTGCATTTGTAAATTGAATTCAGACTGAACGGTTATGGCAACCGAATTAAACAAAAAACAGGTTTGGAAAAGGATGCGCTTTGAGATTCACGGCGTCGTGCAGGGCGTCGGTTTTCGCCCGTTTGTTTATGCGGCGGCGAAGAAGTTTGATTTGAAAGGTTTTGTCGGAAACGAAAGCGGGGGCGTATTCGTTGAAGTCGAAGGCGAAGCCGCCGATTTGAGCGATTTTCAAATTTATCTAAGCTCAAATCTTCCGCCGCTGGCACACATCACGCGAATTGACAGCAGAGAAATCGCCGCGCAATTCTCCACCGATTTTTATATTGCCGAAAGCGAAAATCAAACTGACCAAAATACGCTCGTTTCGCCGGATGTTTCCGTTTGCAAAGATTGCCTGGGCGAATTATTTGATAAAAACGACCGTCGGTTTCGCTATCCGTTTATCAACTGCACAAATTGCGGCACTCGTTTCACCATCACCAGAGACGTTCCTTACGACCGCCCGAACACGACGATGAGCGTTTTTCAAATGTGCGCGTTGTGTCAAAGCGAATATGACAATCCTTTGAGCCGCCGCTTTCACGCGCAGCCGAATGCCTGCGCCGAATGCGGTCCGACGGTTTGGTTTACCGGAAAAAATGATGAAAAGATTTACGGTGAAGCGGCAATTTCGGCGACGCAAAACGCTCTGGCAAACGGCGAAATCGTCGCGGTCAAAGGCATCGGCGGCTTTCATCTGGCTTGCGATGCGCGAAGCGACGCGGCTTTGCAAAAATTGCGCGAGCGCAAAGGCAGAGTTGATAAACCGCTCGCCGTGATGTGCCGGGATTTAGAAACGGCAAGAAGTTTAGCGGAAATTAACAAAACCGAAAAAGCGATTCTGACAAGCAGAGAACGCCCGATTGTTTTGCTCAGGAAACGGGCGAGCAATTTAAGCGAACTCGTTGCGCCGAACAATCAATTCTTAGGCGTGATGCTCGTGTATTCGCCGCTTCATTATTTGCTGTTTGATAAAAACCTGGACGTTTTGGTAATGACTTCGGGCAACTTTTCGAGCGAGCCGATTGTCACGGAAAACGCTGAAGCGATTGAAAAACTGTCCGCTTTAGCCGATTCGTTTTTGCTGCACGACCGGGAGATTTTCGTGCCGTGCGACGATTCGGTTGTGAGAGTTTTTGAAAACAAGGAATTGCCGATTCGTCGTTCACGCGGTTACGCGCCGTTTCCCGTCGAACTGCCGTTTAAGCTGCCGCCGATTTTAGCTGTCGGCGGCGAACTCAAAGCGACGTTTTGTTTAGGCAAAGACGAATACGCTTTTTTGTCGCAGCACATCGGGGATATGGAAAATCTGGAAACGCTTCACGCAATGGAAAAATCGGTCGGGCAAATGCGGCGACTTTTCCGCATCGAGCCGAAAGTAGTCGTCGGCGATTTGCATCCGAATTATTTGTCAACAAATTGGGCAAACAAAAATTTGTCGAAGATCGCCGCCAAGGATGCGAAATTCTTGAAAGTCCAGCATCATCACGCGCACATTGCATCGGTGATGGCGGAAAACAAATTACGAAACGAAAAAGTTATCGGCTTTGCTTTTGACGGAACGGGTTACGGCACGGACGGCGCGATTTGGGGCGGGGAAGTTTTGCTCGCCGATTACCAAGGTTTTGAGCGCATCGCTCATCTGAAATACGTTCCGCTGGCGGGCGGTGATGTTTCAGTAAAAAAACCGTATCGCATAGCGTTGGCGCATCTCTGGCAAGCCGGAGCCGCTTGGAATGAAAATCTGCCGTGCGTCGCCGCTTGCCCGGAAACCGAGCGCAAAATTTTGCTAAAGCAATTTGAAAATAAAATCAATACGATGCCGACGAGCAGTTTCGGGCGACTTTTCGACGCGGCGGCTTCAATCGCCGGAGTTCGGCAAACGATAACTTACGAAGCGCAAGCCGCGATTGAATTTGAAGCGGTTTTGGACGACAATGTGATGGATTCCTACGAATTTACCTTAATTGAGGGCAAAACAGTTGAAATTGATTCCGCGCTGTTGATTCGCTCTATGGCGATAGACGTTTTGGACGGAGTTGCGATTGGCGAAATTTCCGCGAAGTTCAATAATGCGGCGGCGAATTTGATTTTGAAATTAGCTTTGCTCTTTCGCACGCGCGAAAAAATAAATAAAGTTGCTTTAAGCGGCGGCTGTTTTCAAAACGTCGCGCTATTAAAAGCAAGTTTTGCTCGCTTGCGCGAACACGGATTTGAAGTTTTGACGCATACGAAGATTCCACCGAACGACGGCGGTTTGGCGCTCGGACAGGCGATGATTGCGGGCTGCAATCTTCAAAAATAAAATTAAATGCGCCGGTCGTTTCTCTGCGACACTTTGTATTTTCAATTTTTCGATATTTTTATCTGTCTTTGCGCGAAAGAATGTAATATAAATATAAATTCGATTCGATAAATTTTGCGGAGAAATTTTTATGTGTTTAGCCGTTCCCGGAAAAGTCATTGATTTGTTTGAAGCCAACGGAATCCAGATGGGCAAAATGGATTTCGACGGAATCACCAAAAACATTTGTCTGGCATACGTTCCCGATATTCAAATCGGCGAATACGCGATTGTCCACGTCGGTTTCGCCATCGAAAAATTGGATGAAAAATCGGCGCTCGAAACGCTTGAAGTGTTTCGCAATATGGGTTTTTTGGAAGAAGAACTCGGCGTGAGCGAAACCGTTCAGTAAATTTATAAGGAGCGAGCAATGAAATATCTACAAGAATTCCGCGACCCTGAATTAGCAAACAAAATCTTGTCGGAGATTTGCGCCGTGACGACGCGCCCGTGGGCGATTATGGAAGTCTGCGGCGGTCAGACGCATTCGATAATCAGGCACGGCATTGACCAGCTTTTGCCGGAAAATATCGAATTGATTCACGGTCCGGGCTGCCCGGTTTGTGTTACGCCTCTCGAACTAATTGATAAAGCGTTGGCAATTGCCGCGCAGCCCAATGTAATTTTTTGCTCGTTCGGTGATATGCTGCGCGTTCCCGGAAGCGAGAAGGATTTGTTTCGCATCAAGAGCGAAGGCGGCGATGTGCGCACGGTTTATTCACCGCTCGACGCGCTGAAAATCGCGCAGGACAATCCCGAAAAGCAAGTCGTTTTCTTCGGAGTCGGATTTGAAACGACCGCACCCGCCAACGCGATGACGGTATTTCAAGCCAAACAGCAAAACGTCAAAAATTTCTCAATCCTCGTTTCGCACGTTCTCGTGCCGCCCGCTATCAGAGCGATTATGGAATCGCCGGTCAATCGCGTTCAGGCGTTTTTAGCCGCTGGTCACGTCTGTTCGATAACGGGTTACGCCGCTTATCCGCCGCTCGCCGAAAAATACAAAGTTCCGATTGTCGTCACCGGATTTGAGCCGCTCGACGTTTTAGAAGGCGTTCGCCGCGCTGTCGTCCAGCTCGAAAACGGACGCGCGGAAGTCGAAAACGCTTATCAACGAGTCGTCAATTACGATGGCAATAAATCCGCACAAGCGATGCTCGAAGATGTTTTTGTAACGAGCGACCGAGCATGGCGCGGCATCGGCGTAATTCCTCAGAGCGGCTGGTCTTTGGCTGAAAAATACCGCGATTTTGACGCCGAATATAAATTTGACGTGCGAGATATAAAAACCGTCGAATCAACATTGTGTCACAGCGGCGAAGTTTTGCAAGGCTTGCTCAAACCTCATCAATGTCCCGCCTTTGGTAAAGAATGCACGCCGCGTTTTCCGCTCGGCGCGACGATGGTTTCATCGGAAGGCGCGTGCGCGGCTTATTATAATTACGGGCGTTTATCTAATAAAACGGAACGCGCAGCTTAATTTTGATTCTTTTCAATATGACAGAAGAACCGAAAGAAGTTGAAATCGGAACGGGCGAGGAAACCAAAACCGAGCTTGTCATCAGCAAATATCTGGGAACGATTATTCATCTGTTTCTGTCCGCGCTGGCGGTGCTGCTACTGACTGCGGCGGTCATTGCCGCTTTCGACACGGTTGTCCGCGATTTTCCCGCGCTCTGGCATCCGCCGCAGGACGAATACTTTGTTCTGCAAAAGATTATTGACAATCTGCTGCTGATTGCGATTACCGCCGAATTCGCGCTGCTGCTGCTGTTCAGGCGTTTGAGCGCGGCAGTCGAGGTCGTCGTTTTCGTTCTCGCCCGCAAAACCGTCAACCCCGATATTACAGCACTCGATTTGTCGCTGTGCGCGGCGGCAATAGCCGGGCTAATCGTTTTGCGATTTTATTATTTGCCGGGCAAAACAACTTAAAGATTCGACAGGATTTTTTATGAACGATTTGGATTTCAGCAGTTGGATTTGCCCTCTGCCGCTTCGTGATTATCCGCGAATCGTTCTCGGTCACGGCGGCGGCGGGAAACTCTCGAATGAACTCGTCGAAAATCTTTTTCTGCCCGCTTTTACTAATGAAACGCTCGAATCTCTCGGTGATTCGGCGCAGATTGATGTTGCCGAGCTTTTGAAAGATGGCGGACGAATTGCTTTTTCGACCGATTCGTTTGTCGTCCAGCCGCTTTTTTTTCGCGGCGGGAACATCGGCGATTTAGCCGTCAACGGAACAATCAATGACGTGGCGATGGCGGGAGCGAAGCCGCTTTTTTTGAGCGCGGGTTTCATCATCGAAGAAGGTTTTGAAATCGAAAAACTTGGGATTATTGCCCAGACGATGGGCGCGGCGGCGCGGCGTGCGAATGCGCGAATCGTAACCGGCGACACGAAAGTTGTCGAGCGCGGCAAAGGCGACGGCGTTTTTATCAACACTTCGGGCATCGGCGTTATTCCCCCAAACGTAAATATCTCGCCTAATTTGGCGAAGGCGGGCGACGTCGTGATTGTTTCGGGCGAAATTGGTCTGCACGGAATCGCCGTGATGAGCGAGCGCGAAAATTTAGAATTTGACGCGCCGATTTATTCGGATTGTGCGCCGCTAAACTTTCTTGTTGCCGAAATGCTCGAAGTGACAAAAGAAATCCACGTTCTGCGCGACCCGACGCGCGGCGGCATCGCTTCTTCTCTGAATGAAATCGCCAAAGCCTCAAACGTCGGAATCGTTTTGCAGGAAAACAAAATTCCCGTTCCTTCGATTGTCCGCGCCGCCTGCGAATTGCTCGGACTCGATCCGTTTTATGTCGCTAATGAGGGAAAACTTTTGGCGATTTTGCCGCGCAGATTAGCCGACGAAATGCTCGAAAAAATGCGTCGAAATGAAACCGGCGCAAATGCCGCAATCATTGGTGAAGTTGTCAGCGAACACGCCGGAATGGTGGTAGCGAAAACCGGACTCGGCGGCACTCGCGTCGTCGATATGCAGCTTGGCGAACAGTTGCCTCGCATTTGCTGAAGCAAATTTGGCTGAATTTTTTCGAGCGATTCTTCCTGCATAAAAATCTCTTTCTTCCAGAGAAAGACTTTTGTTGGTTTTCTGAGTTTTTATATAAAACAGACAAGACTCCGCTTAGAAAAATACTAAAAATTATCAAGCCGCGGCACTTTTTTTCTTGGGGAATGAAGCAAGTTCGATAAATCGAAGTATTTGATGATAATGACGCTTTACGGGAATTCTGTTGGATTTTCTTTATTCGCGCGGTAAAAAGATATGTAAAAATATTTAATCGGCTCAATAATTTACGGGTTTTATTTTGAAAAAAATGATAAAATTTAGATTGTCAAATATTTTGAATTGAGCGAAGATTAAACGTAAGTATTTCGCCTTCGCGCATAAAACGGATGAATTTGCCGATTTCAACTCTACCGATAGAAAACGCCTGCGGGTGCGTAGATACGGAATTGAGCGAGAGCATCGAGTGTATGTGCACGGCGACGGGTTTGGTGCAGATTATCGGGCGGAAATATGCGCTCAGGCTGCTGACCGTCATCGGCGAACGCCAAAGTATTCGTTTTAACGATTTGAAAAGCGTGATGGACGATATGAGTTCTTCGACGCTGACGATTCGCCTGGTGGAGCTTGAACGCGCCGCCCTGATTGAACGCCGGACGTATTCAGAAACGCCGCCGCGCGTCGAATATAATCTGACGAATGAAGGCAGAAAACTGAGGCAAAGTCTTTTTTCCATCTCAAAGTATGCGATGCGAAACCCGGAAACGTTGGAGCCTTTGGCGACGGTCAACAGCCTGCCGGAAAAAAGAAACGGCTAAACAAATTACTCGCTGCGGAGTTCCGTATGAAATTCTTGCAGATCTTAAAATAATGTTGTGTTATAGTTAAGCGATCCTTCCGGTCATAAGAGTTTGATGATTAGTTGTTTTGTTAATCCGCGTCGCTGTCTGGAATTTATGTGGCACACGCTGCGTTCTTTTTTATAAAGGTTTGGAGGAAAAACGATGGATTCGATTACGATTTGGACATATTCGCTGATTGCCGGCGCAGTCGTGATTTTGATTGTCGCGGTTCTGCTGATTGCAATCGTTTTAACTGCCCGCAAAATTGACGACCACGCCAAAGACATCTGGCAAGCCGGAAAGCTGATTGCCGGAAATACGGTTTCGATTTGGATGCTTAAAGACACCAACCTCGTCGCCGGAGATATTCTTAATACCGCTCAATCAATCGCCGGAGTTGCCGGAGAAATCAACGGAAAATTAACCACTCTCGGAAACACTTTAACCAAAGGAGCGTAATTTTTTATGGAACTACTGACGTGGTTAACAATTGGTTATTTTGTGATTTTAGTGCTGACGCTGGCGGTCGGGCTAATTGCGATTTTGACGACTTTAATGAGCGTGGCGAAAAAGCTCGGCGGAATCAGCGCGGGATTAAAACAAGTCGAGCAAGATACCGCGCCGCTTAATAGCGGAGTTGAAAAACTAAACGGTTCGCTCAGTGGTTTGGCGGGCGGTTTGATGGTTGCCGAATCAAGTTTTGCTTCGGCGAACGAGCATCTTCAGGAAACGCTCGACGCGGTAACGGTCGCGCGTTAAATAAAAAAATGCGAGGTTGATTATGTTTTTAATCGAACTGACTCCCGACGTTGAAAATACAATAAAAATCGTCTGGTGGATTGGATTGGTTGTCGCTCTTGTTGTTACGGCGTTTGATGTTTATCTGCTAATTCGCGTGATTAAAGCCGCTCGCAAGATTGACAGTTTGGCAGGCAGAACTTTGACGGCGGCGGGCGGCATCGCCGGCAACACCGCGTCGCTGAAAAATTTAACGGCAACCAACGAAGTCGCCGCCGCGCTGATTGCAGGCGCGACGCCGATTGTCGCCGTCGCCGATGCGATTGATAAAAAACTCGCGCTTGTTTCAAACTTTTTCGGCGGAGGCAAAAAATAATGAATACGGTTTTGTTATTGACGATTTTAACGATTCTCGCCGCCGCCGTTTTGCTCATCGCGCTCGGCATCGGATTGTTATACATCGCGCTGGCTTTAGAAGGCATCGGCAAGAGTCTCGACAAAATCGCTTACGGCGTGCGGGCGATTGAAACTGAAACTTCGCCTTTGCCGAATTGCATTGACGGCATCAACAATTCGCTCGCTCCCGTAGTCGGCGGCTTTGCGGCGGTCGGCGAAAGTCTGACGAGCGCGGACATTCATCTTGGAAATGTCGCCGGAGTTTTGGGTGTTAAGTAAGGAAATGAAACCACAGATTTTCACAGACGGACACAGATAAGAAAAGATAAAATCATTGATAAAGATTCTTGTTTTATATGTCTTGAAATCCGTGTTTACCTGTGAAAATCTGTGGCTGAAAGATAAAAAATAAAAGTTATGAAAATCGGCATCAGCGGCAAAGGCGGTTCGGGCAAAACGACAATTTCGGCAACCTTGGCGAGAGTATTTGCCAAACAGGGATTTCCCGTGCTGGCAATTGACGGCGACCCGAATCCGAATCTTGGAATGGCTCTCGGATTGAGTGTACAAACGCTCGAAGAAACTCATTCGATTCCGCGCGGCAGTATCACCGAAAGAGTTCAAGACGAAGACGGCAAAATGCGGATGGTTCTGAAAGATACGGTGGAAAATATCGCCGCGATACACGGCATCGCCGCGCCGGATGGAATTCGCCTGATTGTCGGCACGAAAGTCGAAACCGCCGGCGCGGGCTGACTTTGTTCCGCGCACGCTGCGGTTCGCAGCTTGATGGGAGAAATTGTTTCGGAAGCCGACAAAATAACCGTGATGGATATGGAAGCGTCATTAGAACACCTGAGTCGCGGCACGGTTCGCCACGTTGACGTGATGCTGATTGTCACCGAGCCGTATTATCGTTCGTTGGAGACCGCCCGGCGAACTTTGCCGCTCGCCCGCGCACTCGGCATCAATCATATTTACGCCGTCGTCAATAAATACCGCAGCGCGGAAGACGAGAAAGCTGTCACAGATTTCTGCCGCACGAACGATTTGGAAATTATCGCCAAGATTCCGTTTGACTCCGAAGTGACGCAAGCCGATTTGGAAGGAAAATCTTTATACGATTTTAATCCAAACTCGTCGGTCGTCAAAGAAGTCGAAAAACTCGCCGCTGATTTGCGGATGCGCGTGCCGCTGAATAATTCTTCGGCATCGAAAATTTTAACCAAGCCGAACTGTTAGATTAAGGAGAATTTTATGCTGGACGACCCTAAATCACTTGCCGGAAACCCGACTGACAACAACGTCGCGCCCCAAGTCAAACCGGAAACGAAACCGGCGGAACTTTCGTTCGGACCTTTGAAGACGGTTCACGTTTTTTGGCTGGCGGGAATGAGTTGCGACGGCTGCACGGTTGCCGTAGCGGGCGCGACGCAGCCGCCGCTCGAAAATTTACTGACCGGAACGGTTACCGGCGTTCCGCAGGTTATTCTTCATCATCCGGTGTTATCAATCGAAGCGGGCGAGGAATTTATTGCAAATTTTTACAAAGCTGAACGCGGCGAACTCGACGCGCCTTATGTCGTTTGCTATGAAGGCTCAATCGCTGACGAAAGAATCGCGGCGGCAACCGGCGGATATTTCTCGGCAATCGGTTCGGAACGCTTGAGCGATGACGTTCATCGTCCGATTCCGACAACCGAGTGGCTCAAAAGGCTTGCGCCGGGCGCGGCGGCTGTCATTGCAATTGGGACTTGCGCGACGTGGGGCGGGATTCCCGCCGCCGCCGGAAATCCGACGAACTCAATGAGTCTGATGGATTTTCTCGGCAAAGATTATCGCGGCACCGCCGGTTTGCCGGTCATTAACATTCCGGGATGCGCGCCCGTCGGCGACAATTTTACCGAAACGGTAGCGATGGTTTTGCTTTTCCTGCAAGGCATCGGACCGCTTCCCGAATTTGACGAACTCGGTCGCCCGTCGTGGCTTTTCAAAGAAACCGTGCATCAACGCTGCGTTCGCGGCGGCTATTACGAAGAAGGAATTTTCGCCACCGAATACGGGGGCAAAGAATGTCTTGTAGAAATAGGTTGCTGGGGTCCGGTCGTGCAGTGCAATATCACGCAGCGCGGAGCAATCAATCATATGGGCGGCTGTATGAACACGGGCGGCGTTTGTATCGGCTGCACGATGCCCGGTTTTCCCGACAAATTCGCGCCGTTTTATAAAACGCCGCCGGGTTCGACGGTTTCCAGCAACGCCGTGCGGACTTATGGCGCGGTCATCAGGCGTTTGCGGCGAATGACGCAGCAGTTTCAAAATATGGAGCCGCGCTGGGATGAAAGCAATCAGCCCGTTCCGAGCGGTTGGGGGCAAGTCGAAAAACCGTCTCTGGTCAATAAGGCAATCCACTATCTTTATGAAAAAATGCAGTATCGCGGTTCGGTCAGACCGGGCGATTATGTCAGCGAAGGCTCGCTCAAGGCGAAAGGCAAACATACGCCGGAAGTTTAGAAATATTTTTGGCAGATATATAAAAATATTGTCTTTTAAATTGCCATTAGCTTTAGCTAGTGGACAGGATTAAAGAGAAAAACGGCTTTAGCCGAATATATTCTTTTAATCATTCCTAATGGCTTTAGCCGAATGTTTGGGCTAAAGCCATTAGGAAGATAATTTTTAACAGAAATTCGGCTAAAGCCGTTTGATTTTTCAACTTAAACCACTAGCTAAAGCTAGTGGCAATTTATAAATTCTGTTCTTATTATCAACAGAATCTAGAGTAAACAAATTATGTGCTTCAAAAATCTACCGATTGAATTCGACGAGCAGGGCAAGGCTTTTTTAAAGGGCGGCATCCGCGACCCGTATTCGACGAAAAACGCGATTACTTCGGTCGGCGAAGTCAAACAAATGCCATATGACACGGTGCGCGAGCTGCTGGCGCGAAACGGCTACATCAAAGACGTTGATTTCGACCCGGTAACGCGCGTCGCCGGCGCACTCGCCTTTCACGGCGTGGCGGATTTGGAAAACCGCAAATTTATTGAAGCGCGTTCGATGGCGACTTTGTTTCGCGGCTACGAAATTATTATGCAGGGACGCGACCCGCGCGACGCGATTTTTATCACGAGCCGCGCCTGCGGCGTGTGCGGCGGCGTTCATTCGTCGTGCGCCGCTTTGGGAATCGAGATGGCTTTCGGCATCACGCCGCCGCCGCTCGGCATCATCGTGCGAAATTTGATGCTCTCGCTCGAATTTTTATATGACAATCCGCTGCATCTGTTTCTGCTCGCCGGACCCGATTATTCGGAATTGATAGTCAAAGCGACGACTCCGAGTTTGTGGGAAAAAGCGACGAAAACGCCTGCCCCGAATGCCGAACATCACGGCTATGCGATGATGAGCGATTTGATGACGGACATGAACCCGCTTTCCGGGAATTTGTATCTCGAAGCATTGCATATGACGCGCGTGGCGCGTGAAGCATATGTCGTCATCGGCGGCAAATACCCGCATCCCGAAACGCTCGTGCCGGGCGGAGTCAGCACGACCGTTACTTTGCAAACTTTCAACGAAATTTACAGCCGACTACATCAATTTTTCGATTACGCGAAAAAAGTGGTAACGATTTGGGACGACTTAACCGACTTTTTCTACGACGCAAATCCCGAATATCGCAAAAACGGAATGCGTGCGGCGAATATGGTTGATTTGGGAATTTGGGACGACCCCGATACTTACGATGCAACGTATGAAAATTGTAACGCTTGGGGCAACAATCGCTGGTCAACGCCCGGCGCGATTATCGGCGGCGAGCTTGTTACGACTGATTTGCAAAGCATCAATCTGGGAATGGAAGAGTTTATCGAACACTCGTTTTACGAACAATGGTCAAACGGCGACGGCAACGGCGGCGGTCTGAAGCATCCGACCGACCCGAAAGGCGCGCCGCTCTCGCCCTACCATCCGTGGAATAAGCAAACTCTGCCGCGTCCGACGGGACAAAACTGGCGCGAAAAATATACGTGGGCAACATCGCCGCGTTGGGACAGACAGGTTTTTGAAGCCGGTTCTTACGCCCGCGTCTGGAACACCGCCGCCGCGCAGAAGATTCGCCCGAATCCGTTTATCGAATCTACGGGAACGAGTTTGAAACTACGTCTGCCAAAAGCGGCGAAACCGGAAATGAATATCGAATGGAAGATTCCGACCGTTTGGAACACATTCGAGCGCAACAAAGCGCGGGCTTACGGCGTGGCTTTTACCGCGCTCGTCGCAATGAACGACTGGCTCAAAGGTCTCGACCTTTTGAAAAAAGGAGAAACAAAAGTCAGCACCGAATTTGAAATCCCGAAAACAAACCGTGTCGGTGTTGGCTTCTGGGGCGCGGGACGCGGCTTTCTCTCGCATCATATGGAACTCGACAAGGGCGTTGTAACCAACTATCAAATCGTTACGCCTTCGACGATTAACGCTTCGCCGATGGACGCCTGGGACAAACACGGACCGTATGAAGAAGCCGTGCTGAACACGCCGATTCTCGAAGAATTCGACAAGCCGGAAGATTACAAAGGTATTGATTTGCTGCGAACCTTAAGAAGTTTCGACCCGTGTATGCCCTGCACGACGCACATCTACGCGGGCGAGCATAAAGTCGTCAGGGAAATCAACACTTGCGCTTGCGGAGTTGACGGTTAAGGACTGAAGCGTGAAGCGCGAAAAGAAATTTAACCACGAAATAAGCGAAGAAAACACAAAGAAAAATCTTAGTGTAATCTTAGGGTTATTTAGTGGTTAATCTTTTTTATGAAAGTTTTAATCGCCGGTGTCGGACATCCGAACTTAAAAGATTTGTCATTCGGACAGGTTTTGCTGCCGCATCTAAAGAAGCAAAAATGGACGGAAAACTTTGACCTTGAAAATTTGAGTTTCGGCGCGATTGCCGTGCTGCAATGGTTTCAGGATTTTCCCGGTAAATATGACCGGGTAGTTTTCATTTCGGCGGCGGAACGCGACGGGCGCAAGCCAGGAACTTTGGACGTTTATAAATGGAATTTTGCGCCGCTCGATGAAGAAATTGTTCAGGAATGCGTGGCAGAATCGGTAACTGGAATTATCAGTCTCGATAATTTAATGATGATTTTGCAGTATTTTAAGGCTTTGCCTAGGGAAGTCGAAGTAATCGAAATCGAGCCGGTTGATTCAAGCATCGGTTTTGAATGCAGCCCTGAAATTGAGGTGCGTTTTGATGAGTTCAGCGAGATTGTCAGAAAAAAGGCGACGGCAAAACCGGAAACTACAAATGAGTGAAACGACAACGGAAGCGGTAGAGGAAACAACCGCCTTCGACCAATTAAATATCCTGCTTGAATCAATTGAGCAACACCCGGAAGAAGCGGTTCGCAATCACGTTCGCGCTCTGGTTTATACTCTGCTGGATTTGCATCACGGCGCGCTCAAGCGCATTGTCGAGATAGTTTCCGCGCAGCCGACGGGCGAGAAAATCTTGCAGGAATTATCAGATGACGAACTTGTGAAAGCCGTTTTGATGGTGCACGAATTGATGGCGCAGCCGCTCGAAGCGCGCATCGAACATGCGCTCGAAATCGCCCGCGAGCAGCTAAAAATCTACGGCGCGGATGTTGAACTTATTGAAGTTAAAAGCGGAGTCGCGCGATTAAAACTTTTCGGCGGCGCGTCAACCGCGAATGTTTCGACCACAATTTTGAAAGCCGAAATCGAACACGCTTTGCACGAACACACGCCCGATTTGCTCAACGTCGAATACGAAGACACGATTGCGCCGTCGCGCCCGCCGAAATTAGTCCAGATTCTTCCGCGCCAATCAATTCAAAACAATTCGTCGAAGGAATTTTTTATGCCGATAATTCGCGCCGACCAAGTGCCGGACAATGGTTTGCGCGTCGTTGAAACTGGGGGCATTAATCTGCTCTTGTGCAATGTATCGGAAACGATTTACGCTTTTCAAAACCGCTGCGCCGAAGGAAACACGCCGCTCAATGAAAGCGTTTTAGACAACGGGATTTTAACTTGTCCGTGTCACGGTTATCAATTCGATGTGCGGCAAAAGGGACGCTCTTTAGCCAATTCTGATTTGCGGCTTGAATCGCTGCCGATGAAAGTGGAAAATGATGTTGTCAAAGTCGCTTTACCAAAGGAGGAAGAAACAAGTGCACGAACAATCCATTGATTTGATTATGACCGACGAACAACCTTCGATTTTCTGGCAGGACGAGATTTTGCAGGTTATGTATTGGATGCGCGGCGAAGGTTTCGGCGAAAAAATTACCGTCGCCGAATTGAAGAAATTTCTCGACGCTTCGGACGAAGTTCTCGACGCTAATTTGTCGCAATTAGCAAAACACGGTCTGGTTAATTTTGACTTGTCGGACGCTTACGAACTGACCGAAACGGGCGTTAAAGAAGGCGGGCGGCGGTTTGCCGACGAGTTTGACGGAATGCTCAAACAAGGTCATTACGAATGCGACGACCCGAATTGCGACTGCAACGACCCGACTTCTGACGCGGCTTGCAGACATCTCAATGCGGTTCACGTTCATTAGGTTTTTCCGGCGAAACGGATTTCGGTTGTCGGTGTTTTTATAATAAAATTCACGGGCAGCCGATTATGGAAAACTTTTTATCACATTTTTTCAGCCGGTTTCTACTCAAGCGAATCATTCAATCGCTCGTTCTCATCCTGCTGCTGATCGTCATAAATTTTTTTCTGATTCATCTCGCGCCCGGCGATCCGGTTTATTATCTTGCCGGGCAGAGCGGCGACGAGCAGTATTACCAATTAATACGCGCTAAATTCGGTTTAGACCAGCCGCTTACAACGCAGCTTTGGGTTTATCTGTCGAGCGTCCTGCGCGGAGATTTGGGTTTTTCGCTCAGCCATCAACAGCCTGTTTCCGCCATTATTTTCGCGCGTGTTCCGGCTACTCTTCTTTTAATTTTGAGCGCGATTTTATTGGCTTCAATCGGCGGCGTTTTTCTCGGAGTCGAGGCGGCGCGGCGGGAAAATTCATTTTACGACCGCCTCTTTAATACGTTCGCACTGCTCGGACATTCTTTTCCAGCCTTCTCAATCGGACATCTTTTACTGCTTTTCTTTGCGCTCTACCTGGGTTTATTTCCAGCGCAGGGAATGGTTTCGGCAAATCAGGATTTGACGGGAATGAACTATTTTCTTGATTTAATGGCTCATCTCGCACTGCCGGCTTTGACGCTTGCCATTGTGCAAATGGCGCAGATAATGCGCTTGACCCGAACGCAAATGCTCAATGTTTTGAGCGAAAACTTTATTACCACGGCGCGTGCCAAAGGCATTTCGGAGAACCGCGTCGTTTACGCTCACGCGCTCCGAAACGCTCTGCTGCCCGTAATTACAATAATCGGGAGTGATTTGGGATTGCTTTTAACCGGCGCGGCTTTAGCGGAAACAGTTTTTGCTTATCCCGGACTCGGCAGATTAACTTTAGAGGCGCTCGAAGCACGCGATTATCCGGTTTTGATGGGACTTTTCCTGATAATTTCAATCTCGGTTGTCATTATGAATTTTATTACCGACATCACTTATCCGCTCGTTGATCCGCGAATTAGATACAGCCGATGATTATAAATAACGAAATTAAAACTCATCATTCCGGTTCTGCGCGAAGACTTTGGCGCGGCTTAAAACATAACAAAGCGGCAATGCTTGGCGCGATTGTGCTGTCTGTTTTGCTGTGCGCGGCGGTTTTTGCCGATTTTGTCGCCACGCGCGACCCGCTGAAAACTTCCAATGAAACATTTCAAACGCCTTCGCCGAAATTTTTATTCGGCACTGACGACCTCGGCAGAGACGTTTTCAGCGGCGTCGTTTACGGAGCCAGAACTTCCATTTTAATCGGCGTTTCCGTCGCACTTTTCAGCGGATTAATCGGTGTATTCGTCGGCGCGGCGGCAGGTTACGCGGGCGGCTTTTGGGATGACTTTTTAATGCGGTTGACCGAGTTGTTTCTGATTCCGCCGAGATTTTTTCTCGTTCTGGTTATCGCCGCGCTGTTCGGCGGGTCGCTTTTCAATTTAATTTTGATTTTGACTTTTACATATTGGACAACGACGGCGCGGCTCGTGCGGGCGGAAGTTTTGTCTTTGAAGGAACGCCCGTTCGTCGAAGCCTCAAAAGCGATGGGCGCGAGCGGCGCGAGAACTTTATTTCGCGAAATTCTGCCGAACGCGCTGCCGCTGATAATCACGCAAATGACTTTGATGGTCGGCGGCGTTATTCTGCTCGAATCGGCGTTGGAATTCGTCGGCATCAGCGACGCGGGTCAAATCAGTTGGGGCTATATGCTGCACAACGGACAGCATTTTATCCGCGACGCCTGGTGGATAATCGCCTTTCCGAGCCTGACTCTCGCCGCTCTTGTGCTTTCGATAAATGTCGTCGGCGACGCGCTTAATACGGCGCTTAATCCGAAAACTCGTTCCGCATATATTGACAAGGCAGTCTGAGTTTTAAGCGGTTAAAGAAATCGTTTTTTTTATTGTCTGTAATCTTGTTCGCAATTTACTTCTGACGCGGATCCAGCGCGTCACGCAATCCGTCGCCGAGTAAATTAAATCCTAAAACCGTGAGACTAATCATTAGTCCCGGATAAAACATCAGTTGCGGGGCGCGGCGTAAAAAAAGACGACCTTCATTGAGCATCGCGCCCCATTCCGGTGTCGGGGATTGTACGCCGAGATTGAGGAAACTGAGACCGGCGACGGCTAAAATCAAATTTCCCATCTCCAGCGTGGCAAGCACGATGACGGGTGTGATTACGTTTGGAAGGACGTGGCGGGTGATGATTTTGAAAGGACTGACTCCGGTTGCCCGCGCCGCTTCAATAAAGGGTCGCTCACGAACCGAAAGCACAAGCGAGCGGACAATCCGCGCGTAAGATGCCCACCAAACACTGACTATGCCAATCAAAACGCTAATCATACCGACACCTATCATACCCGTAATCGCCAAAGCCAAAACAAGTAGTGGAAAGGCGAGAATCAAATCCACGATTCGCATCAATACCGTATCCGCCCAGCCTCCAAAATAGCCCGACAGGACTCCTGCAATAACGCCGATTCCTAATGACAAGAGGGACGCGATAATAGCCGAACCGAGCGATATTTGCGCTCCAAAGAGTAACCGGCTGAGAAGACAGCGACCGAGATTATCCGTTCCCAAAGGAAAAATCAGATTCGGTGATATGAGTCGTTCATTCAGATGCTGCGCCGCCGGATTATGCGGCGCGATAAAAGGCGCGAGGACGGCGAGCGTAACAAATACGAGTACGATGATAAATCCAAAAACCGCCGCTCGGTCGCGCTTCAAACGGCGGAAAATCCTACTCTGACGTTCGGGATAAAGCCCGCCTGCCGGTTTAGTGGTTTGGCGCGACGGCGCGTCTTCTAAAATTTCGGGACTTATGTTCATAGATTTGTCTGCCTCTCTTTCGCAAAACGGATGCGCGGGTCAAGCCAGAGATATAAGAGATCGACGATTAAGCTCAGGAGAGTAAAAATTAAACCCATAAAGAGAACAAAGCCCTGAATCATCGGGTAATCACGGTCGTAAATCGAGTTCACCAGCAAAAATCCGATGCCCTGCCAGGCAAAAATTCCTTCGACAATCACCGCTCCTCCCAATAGATGACCGAAAGCGATGCCCGTCATTGTCAGCACCGGAATCAACGCGCCTTTCAAGGCGTGGCGGCAGATGACCGCTCGTTCAGTAAGCCCTTTGGCGTGTGCCGTGCGGATAAAATCTTCGCCGAGTATTTCCAGCAGGCTCGAGCGCGTCAAGCGCGTGAGCGTCGCCGCTATACCGATGCTGAGCGTTACCGAAGGCAAAATCGCGCCGGACATTGTTTCGCTTCCGGCTACCGGCAGCCAGCCGAGGACAACGGCAAACAGAAGAACGAGCAAATAACCGAGCCAGTAACTCGGCAGCGACGCGCCTATCAACGCGCCGACACGCGCCGCGTGGTCAAGCCGGGAGCGATGACGAACGGCGGAGAGAATTCCGAGCGGTAAGGCAATGATGAGCGCGATAATCAGCGCGAGGCAGGAAATTTCCAGCGTCGCCGGAAAGTGGGTCGTTAATTCCTTGAGAACCGGCTCTTTGGTGCGGAAGGAAATTCCGAGGTCGCCCCGTGCCGCCGAAGCGAGCCACCGCGCGTAACGCGCCGGCAGCGGCTCGTCTAGATGATATTCGAGGCGGATAGCGGCAATTTGTTCTTCGCTCGGCGGCGCGTCAAAGAAGCGGTGCGCGATGACGGTCGCCGGATCGCCCGGCGCGAAACTGCTTAACACGAAGGCAAGCACGGAGATGCCGAGCCAGAGCGGAATGATAGAAAGGATGCGAACAAATACGTAGCGTTTCATCGCTTAATAGTTATCAAATCCCAACGCTGATTTAACAATGAAGGATGCGGATTAAAGTCGCCGACCTGATCAGTCATCGCGTAAATGCGTTTAAGACCGGCGAGCGGAATGACGGTTGTCTCTTCGTCAACAAGAAGGTGCTGCGCTTCGGCTGAACGGCGCATAACCTCGGAGCGGTCATTTGCCGATAAGCCGGCTTCGATGATTTCGTCGAAAACACTTCCGGGCGCAAAGTAGCGGATGGTTTTGCCCGATGATTTGGAGTAAAACCGTAGAGCCGGAAGAAAAATCGGATTCGCGTCATTTTGACTTCCTCCTTCAAGGTCGAGATCGAATTCGCCGGATTCAACCCGCGCTTGATAAGAAGCCGTGTCAGGGGATTTTGCGATTCGTATTTCGACGCCGATTGCCGCGAGCTGCGCCTGAATAAATTCCAATGTCGCTTTATCAAACTCCGTCCAAGCGATTAAAGTTAAACTTAATCGCCGCCCGTTTCGCGCCCGCACGCCGTCTGAGCCAATTTCCCAACCGGCTCGGTCAAGCAATTGAGCTGCCTGCTGCGGGTCGTACGGGATGCCTTGAACAAGCGAAGCATAGTCGCCGAGCATCGCCTTTGGTCCAATGGTCGCAATCATCTCGCCATTGCCGTCCCACACTTTTTCAATCAGCGCGCGGCGATCAATCGCCATTGCCAGCGCGCGTCGCACGTCTTTGTTTGCCGGTAAATCATAAGGCGTTTGCCCGTGAATGTTGAGCAGAATTGTCGCCACTCGACCGACCGGAGCTTCGACGACGCGGATATTCGATTGCTCTCGCAACTGAGCCGCTTGCTCGCGCGGCACGTCCAGAATCATACCGACTTCACCTGCTTCAAGCGCCAGCACGCGGGTTGCGTCATCGGGCAAAAAGCGGAAAGTCAGGCGTTTGAGCGTCGGCAGTTGTCCCCAGTAACTTTCGTTGCGCTCCACAGCGATTGATTCGCCGCGCCGATATTCAGCCAGTTTGAATGGTCCGGTGCAGATCGGTTCGACGGCAGGTTCTGTCCCCGGAGCAATAATACTATAGTTGGAATGTCCGAGTTGTTCGAGCAGACGCATATTCTCGCGTGCCGGAGTGATGTCCACCGTCAGAGCGTCTATTACCTGAACGGAGTTTTCAGCGAGATATGTGTGCTGGAAAACGCCCGGCGCGTCTCCCTTAACCAACCGCTCAAAAGTATATTTGACGGCTTCGCTCGTGAGCGGCTGCCCGTTGGAAAAAACTACGCCGGGTCGGAGAAAGAATCGCCACGTATTGCCGCGCCGCTCCCAGCGCGTTGCCAGCAAAGGCTCAATTTCGTAGTCGGCTGTAATACGAACCAGCGATTCGCAGATTTGGGTGTTGAGCGGATACATTCCGAGCCTTGACTTAAGCGGTTCGTTTATGTAGTCGTCGGCGCGCGCGGCTATAATCAATTCCGTCTCAATTCCGGTTCGTTTGTTGCCGCCGCAAGAATTAAAGACAAGACACAGCGACAGTCCGATTAAGGATAAGAAAAGTTTGTATTGGTATTTTGGCATTATATCCACTTAAAAATTTGGCAATAACTGTTGAGCCTTCTCAGATAGTAATGACTTGAAAATCCAGATTATCAGCCCAACATTTTTTCATTATTAAAAATTGAGATTTTAGCTCCGACGCTTTTTGCGCTTCGCTAAAATAGCGATAATCGCAATCAAAATAACCGCTCCGATTATCAGAAAAAAATAAAGCCTGCGCTGACCGAATGAATCGGACATATTTCCGTTTGAGCTTTTGCCGTCCGTCCACCAAGCATCCTGCGCGAAATAGATGTTTGATTTCGCGCTCCACACATACATTCCTTGCAGTTCGCTTTTGTAAGCCGCGCCTGAGTTTGGTTCGTATAGCCACAGATACGGCACGTCACGGGCGAGAATTTCCTGCGCTTCAAAATAATAGGCGGCGCGTTTTTCTTTGTCGGTTTCGGAAGCGGCGAGTTCAAAAAGCTCATCAACTCGCGGATTGCGATAACTCGCGCCGTTTGAAAAAGGAATCTCGCCGATGTTTTGGGAAACAACCGTCCGCTTTACGCCGATGTCGGGGTCGGGTCCGTTCTCGAAAGAAGCGAAACCCAGGTCGAAATCTTTTTTGATATAAACGCGGTCAACCGCCGCGCTGAATTCCATCTGCTCTAAATCAACAATGATGCCGACTTCGCGTAGTTGGTCGCGCACCACTTCGACAACTTTTGCGTAACTCGGCGCGTAAACATATTTCAGATGAAATCTCACGCCTTCGCCATCGCGTTTGTAATCCGCTTCGTTGAGCATTTGATTGGCAAGCGGCAAATTTCTTTCATATTTGAAGACGTTCGGATTATGCGCCCATTTGAGCAGACTCGAAATCGGACCCGTCGCAACCGTTCCCTTGCCGAAGGCGATTTTTTCGACGATATAATTTTTATCAATCGCATAAGCCATTGCTTGTCTAACACGAACATCCGAAAGTGGTGCGCGATTCAAATTGAGAACGACAGTTTCGACACCGGCAAAACCTTCTCGTCCTTTGTCAGTCACGACGACGTTTGACATCTTGCTCAAACGCTCGATGTCGAGCGGCATCGGATTAAGAAAATAATCCGCCTCGCCGTTTTCAAACGCAATCGCCGCCGTCGCGCTGCTCGGCATCACTTTATAGACCACGCGGTCTAAATACGGCTTGCCCGTTTTGAAATACTTCTCGTTACGAACAAGCGTGATATGGTCGCCCTTCGCCCATTCCTGAAACCTAAACGCGCCGCTTCCAACGGGTTTGACGTTATAAGGATTGGTCAGCGGGTCGGTGTTTTCGTAAAGATGTTTCGGCATCACGGGCGCGTTTGTAACGTCAACGAGTTGCAGAAAAGCGGCGTAAGGACGGCTAAATTCAAAAACTACCGTGTGCGCGTCGGGCGTGAGAATTTGCCGCAATTTATCGCCGATAGAAGCCCGTGTCCGCGAATGGAATTTCAAAAGCAATTCTTCAAACGTAAAACGCACGTCTTCGGACGTAACCGGCACGCCGTCGTGAAATTCGGCGTTCGGCGCGAGATGAAAAGTAAAGGTGCGTCCGTCTTCAGACACTTCCCAGCTTGTCGCCAAATCCGGCACGGGATTTAAATCAAAATCTGCCGCGACCAGCCCGCTAAAGATTGAGCCGCAAACAAGCTGCACGCCGCCCTGCGTAGTAATCGCCGGATTAAGCCCGCCCGGGTCAGCCGTTACAGCCACGACGACGCTGCCGCCGTATTTCGGAGGATTGGCGAAAACGGCAAAAGTGAAAATCAAGAATAGCGCGGCAAATACTTGGAAAGAAATTTTCAGCATGATGTGAAATGAGCAAAACACCGTAAAGCGTTGCAATACATTCATCAAGAGAGTAACATCAATAATGCTAAAAATCGAAGTATTGGAAATAGTTGAAGGACACAAAATTAAGCCCGGCAAGAATAAATATTTAAGCGGTTTAAAAGCGTCTAGCTTACTAAATCTTGAATTTATTTGCTTTTAAGAGTGCGAATTGTTTTTCAAATCAAACGACTTAATTTTTTGTCAGTAACCAAATATTTATTGATTTACTGTAGTTTAGGGAGTAGTATTTTAGCGTTAAATACACAACAAGCGACTACTACCGATTAGGTTATTTTATCAACCGATTGTTTTTCGGCGCGGTTTGAATAAAAACAGGATTGTTCAATTCGTTTTTACTCATAATTCTGTAAATGGAGGAAAATTTGATGAATAGAAACACAATATCAACCGGCGCGGCGTTGACCGGCGTTGCCCTTTTAGCAGCTTGCGCGTGCGGAGCGGGCAGCGGCGCAATCAACACGATGAATATGGCGGGAATGCAAACGCCGAACGTCGTGGTTTTCGGCGCGTCTTGCGGCACAGACCACAGTGCACAGCCGATTTTTATCGGCGTGGGCGCGTTGCTGATTGTTGTCGGAATGGCATTGCGTTCGACTTCGGCGGCAATCCTGGCGTTAATCGGTGCGGCGGCTTTGATGTTCGGCAGTTTCACTTCCGGTCCGAGCGCGATGAATCTGGGAATGGCGACGGGCAGCGCGAGTATGCTCGGTTATTTTGCCTATATTGTCGCCGCCGTTTTTCTGATTGCCGCTTTTCTCAAAGCTTTCCGCATGCCCAAACCGCTGGCGGCAGGCACAGCGATGGCTGGAATGGCAATGGCGACGGGTTGTAGCTGCTGTATGATTACGGGCGCGACCACCGCTTTGATTGCCGGCGCGGGATTCACCGGAATTTACGATCAATCGTATGTTTTCTTCGCCGGAGGATTGCTTGCGGCAGCCGGTCTTTGGAAAATTGGCGGTGTCAAGCCGATGTTGTTCGTGGCGGCGGGCGTTTTAATTACTTACTTCGGACAAAAACTGCTTGGAATGGCATTGCCCGAACTGATGATTTCCGGTATGAATTTCCGCTATATTCCGGGTTATCTGGTTTATTTTCTCGGAGCGGCAGCAATGGTTGGCGCATTTCCCGTCGCTTATCGCATCGCGCAGGAAAGTTATGTGGAAGAGCCTTCGAGACCTGTATTTACCGAGCAAGTTCCGGCTACCGGCAATTAAGGTTTTTGTTGAATAAATTTATTCAACGGCGAAACTTTTCTATTTTTGAGATTAAATTCACGGCTGAAAAACTAAACGCTGAATTTTAAAAGACAATGAAAGAAAATAAAAATCGCGGTCGCGTAAAGAGTTTATGGCTTATATTCTGTGTTTCGATGCTGGCTGTTTTCGGCGCAAATTGCTCAAGAAATTCGTCATCAAATGCGGAACAGCTCGCGCAGGGAAAGCCGGTTACGAAATCTATCGTCAATGAAGAAATTCATTCTTACACGGTTGAATTAGAAAAAGGGCAGTTTCTAGCTCTGGCAATTGAGCAGCGCGACGTAGATGTCATCACCAAAGTATTTGCGCCAAACGAGGAACTCGTCGGCGAATTTGACACGCCGACGAGCGGGCGCGGAACCGAGCAGATAAGAATCGGCGCGGACGCGACGGGCGAATATCGTTTCGACATTTATACGCTTTCGGAACGCGCCGAACCCGGCGAATACAAATTGGAGATAGCCGCGTTTCGTCCGCTTACCGACCGCGACCAAAAAGTTCTTTCTGCCGTAAAACTTCATCAGGAAGCCGATATTTTACGTTCCAAACCCGAAACCCGCCGCGAATCTATCCCCGTTTATGAAAAGGCTTTACAAATTTGGCGCGAACTCGGCGAAACTTCCGACGAAGGAAATATTCTGCGAGCGATGGGTTTTGCATATCAAAGAATGGACGAACTCGAAAAAGCCAAAGAGCATTTCGGAAAGGCGTTAGAAATCTGGGATAAAATTGGCGATTCGCGCTCGGCGGCTTTTACGCACATCATCTTCGGCGTTATCGCTAAAAAACAAAATGATTTAAAAACCGGTTTGCAGGAAGACCTTATCGCCCAACCGCTTTGGGAACAGGCGGGCGATATGCCCGAATACACGCAAAATCTTGTGCGAATCGGCAACGATTACATCAAATTGCAAAATAACACGGAAGCCCTCAAATATTTTCAGCAAGCCCTCGACGCAAGCCGGAAACTCGAACGCAAATCTGTTCAAGCCTATGTTTTAAGCGAATGCGGTAACGCGCAGTCAACGGTCGGTAACAAAAACGAGGCTTTGAATTTTTATAAGCAATCGCTTGAATTATGGAGAAGTCTTAAACAGGATAAAGTTGTCGCCACTCTGGAAGAAAAAATCGCTAAATTAGAGGCGAATTAACTGCGCGTCAATTCATCTATCAAAGACAAAACTTCTTTGACGGCTTGCGGCACGGCACGTTCAACCGGCGGACGCAGACCTTCGACGGCATCGTCAACATATTCGGGCTGGCAGCAAACAAGAAATACTTTCGGCGGACAGACGTTCAATGCTTTCGCCATTAACAAAACTTTCGACGGGTCGGCGTAATGCATATCAACCATTGATTCATGGAGCTTTCCTTTATCAATTTTAGATTCGCTTTCGAGCGGTTCAACAACAAAAAGCGTTCCGGCTTGCGCGCCTTTTTCCACCGCGTCTACCACAACAAGAGCGTCGTAGCCGTTCATCAATTCCTGCACAAGCGCAATTCCGCCGATTCCGGCTTCATACGTTTCAACGCCGGCGGGAAGTTCTGAAATTTCGGCTAGCTTTTCAACCACCCGTATCCCGAAACCGTCGTCTCCGCGCAAGATATTGCCCATTCCCGCTACAAGAATTTTCATAACAATCAAAGAAATCTTAAATTTTTGATTTATTTATATCAGTTTTTTTAGGCAAGAGAAAAGAAATAAGTTTTATTACCGCGTTTTGTCATCGTTAATTTCTCGCCGCTTATTTCGGCTGAAGTTATGAAACTTTTGTAAGAAAACTAACTTGTTTTGCAGCAATGCCTTGAATAAATCTTAATGTCAAAATAAGTTGCTTTTCGATAGCGCCGTCATAATATCGCGGTGTTATTTGTCTTAGTGTTAAATTAGGGAAATTCAAAAAACTTAGAATTCAATCGCTAATCTAAATTTTGGATAATTGGTAGTCTCAAGCATTTATTTAGAAAATTGAAAAAAAACGTGTCCAAATTATGCCTGCAAGTTTCACATTTATCCCTAATTTCCGCCTCATCCAATTTTCAAACAAAAACAAAAAACCCTGATTTCTCAGGGCTTTCAGTAAAACTCAGATTATATGAATCTAATAACTGGTGCTTAGGGCGGGAATCGAACCCGCACGCCCCGAAGGACACAGGATTTTAAGTCCTGTGCGTCTACCAATTCCGCCACCCAAGCACGAAAAGAAGATTAGCACGACTTGAAAACAACTTCAAAGTTTACCGATTTAAAATTTAATTTGATGACAATTACCGGGAAAATTGACATACTGAAAGCAAATGTTTCCAAACTTTATTTTCCGGCGTCTTTGAAGTAGAAATATGGAAGAATATGCGTGGATTTTGTGGACTGTTCTGGGCGTGATTTTGATTATCGCCGAAGTTTTCACCTTTGGCTTTGTGCTGTTTTGGTTCGGTATCGGCGCGCTGCTTGCCGCTCTGGCGGGCTGGCTCGGTTTGGGTTTCAGCTGGCAATTTCTGATCTTTGCAGTCGTTTCGACTGCTTTGACGGTTATGTCGCGGACAATTTTTGCCAATTTGTATCAAAACAAAAATGAAAACGCTTTAAAAACCGGAATGGACAGCCTGCCCGGACAAATCGGGACGGTAACTTCGGCGAGTCACGGCGCACTCCAGGAAGCGGCGGTAAAAGTTTTCGGCTCAACCTGGACGGCGTTTCCGGTTGACGACAAACAGCCTCTGCAAGAAGGCGAAAAAGTACAGGTCGTAGAGATAAAAGGTTCTTCCATCTACGTTCAGCGTGTCGGCGAATTACCCGGATGGCGAGAGGATAATTAAGGTAAAAAGTAAAAGGAAAATCGAAAGGGAAAGGAAAATTTTATTGAAGCTAAAAAGGCAATGGTTTGGATTTTACTCTCCACTTTTTCCTTTTGCCTTTTCACTTTTTGTTCTGGTCAGCCGTGTCATGAATGTTTGCGAAATCCAAAACATCTAACGCAGGTGTTTCGTCGGTTGGTTCCGGCAAATCGTCTCCCGTCAGTTTGGCTAAAATCAAAGTAATATTGTCTTCGCCGCCGCGCTCATTGGCTAATTTCACCATTTCGGTGCAAGCCTGATGCAGTTGTTTGACGTTTCTCGTAATAATTCGCTGCATATCCGCGCTGCCGATTTTGTTTGACAATCCGTCGCTGCATAACAATAAAATATCATCGCGCTGCGGCATCAAACGCGCCGGAACCGGATAAATTTCGTTTTGTGCGCCGAGCGCCTGTAAAATGACGTTTTTAAGAGTGTGCGTTTCGGCTTCTTCAGGTGAGATTTGTTTGGCGTCAATCAGTTGCTGAACCAGCGATTGGTCTTTTGTTAACTGATGAATTTTATCTTTGCGGACGAGATAAGCGCGGCTATCGCCGACTTGAACAAAACCAACCGTTTCTCCGGAAATACCGACGGCGGTAAATGTCGCGCCCATCCCGCTATATTGCGGGTTTGAGCGCCCTTGCCGGTGAATTAAATAGTTAGCATAAACAGTTGCATCATGAAGTTTCTCTACAAAAGAATCGTCTGGATTGTCCGGCAAAATTGTTTTGCCCGACCCCTTTTCGTCTAAAAATTGTTGACTAACAGTTTCAACCGCCATTTTGCTGGCGACTTCACCCGCCAGCGCGCCGCCCATTCCGTCGGATACGGCTAAAACTATACGGTTGTCGTCAACCTCGAACTTCTGGATTTCTATAATAGATTCGGCGTCTTCCTGCGAACTCGTCCAAGTTTTCGCGCCGGAGATGTCAAGCAGAAGATAGTTGTCTTCGTTACCTTTGCGAACGCGCCCGATGTGCGATGTAGCGTATGTTTCAACAATCATAAATAATGGTGGATGGTGAATGATTAATGATGGATGAAAAACTTTCTTTCATTAACCATTCACCGTTAAAGAAGGGCTTGGTCTAAATCCGCGATTATATCTTCGATGTCTTCGATGCCGACCGATATGCGAATCAAGCCGTCGGAAATTCCGAGTGTTTGTCGTTTTTCGAGCGGAACCGAAGCATGCGTCATTGTCGCCGGATGCGAAATCAAACTTTCTACGCCGCCTAAACTTTCCGCCAGAGTGCAGAGTTTGACCGATTCCAAAACTTTTTTCGCATTCTCAAGCGAGCCGGTTTCAAAAGCGACCATTCCGCCGAAACCTCGCTGCTGGCGGCTGGCAATCTCAAACTGCGGGTGCGATTGCAAGCCCGGATAATAAACTCGTTCGACACGCGGATGCTCGGCGAGAAAAGCAGCGACAGCTCGCCCGTTGCGGTCGTGCGCTTCCATTCTGATAGCGAGAGTTTTTGTGCCGCGCAAAACCAGAAACGAATCAAACGGCGACAAAATCGCGCCGATACTGTTTTGGATAAATCCAATCCATTCGGCATCGGTTTCGTCGTTGAGCGCGACAAACCCGCCGATGCTATCCGAATGTCCGTTCAAATATTTCGTTGTCGAATGGACGACAATATCCACGCCGAAATCCATCGGACGCTGCAAATACGGCGACATAAACGTATTGTCACAGACAACGCGCGAGCCGTGGGCATGGGCGATTTCCGAAACCGCACGCAAATCCGTAACGCTCATTACCGGATTTGTCGGCGTTTCGACAAAAACCATTTTCGTATTCGGTTTGAACGCTCGTTCGATATTTGCCGCATCGGTCGTATCAACCAAATCAAATTCAACGCCGTAATCCACCAGCACGCGGCTAAACAAGCGGTAAGTTCCGCCGTAAGTATTATCGCCTAAAACAACGTGGTCGCCGGCTTTGACGAGTTTCAAACAAGCGTCGGTCGCGGACATTCCCGAAGCGAAAGCGTAACCGAATTTCGCGCCTTCGAGCGCGGCGATATTTTTTTCCAGAGCAAGCCGCGTCGGATTTTGCGTTCGCGCGTATTCAAAACCTTTGTGTTTTCCCAAACCCTCCTGCGCGTAAGTCGAAGTTTGGTAAATCGGCACGCTGACCGCGCCGGTCGCGCTGTCCGGCTCGTTGCCTGCGTGGATTGCAGTTGTCGAAAAACCCATAAAAAGTAAAGAAGATATAAACAGAAAAGTCCGACTGTTTTTAATCTGATTTTAGTGTATTATCTCAATAAAATCGTCGTTTTAATGAGGTTTCATGGTAACTTGGCGTCGGGAAAATTGCAACAGGCAAGTCTTGAAATTACAAATTCGACAACTTATTAAAAATAATTCTTCCAATCCTGCAAAAAATGGTTAGAATGATTGAGAAGTTTTCAGCAAATCAAAAAGAGAGGATAATAATGTTACCGAAAGAACCGGACGAAGCGTTTCCGCACTCGGAAAGACGGCACTCAGACCGTAAAAAATTGATTGTCAGCGTAGATTACGAAAACGGCGACGGCACCGGCATTGCCAACACGCGAGACATCGGCATCGGCGGATTGTATATGCTGACGAATATGCCCTTTGAAATCGAAACGCCGCTTTTTATGCGAATGACCATCGGCGGCGAAGAAATCGGTTTGGACGGCGTGGTAACTTATACCGACCCCGAACACGGCGTCGGCGTCCGCTTTGAAGCGATGTCGGAAAAAAACGAGGAAATACTGAAAAAAGAATTACACATTGATTAATGGTGAACGGTGAACGGTGAATGAAAACTTTCTTTCATTCACCATTCACCATTAAAAATCTATGTTTGAACAATTCACGCTCGGAATAGAAGAGGAATTTCAAATCGTTGACCCGCAGACGCGCCAGTTAAAATCGCACGTCTCGGAAATTTTGGAAGAAGGCAAACTGCTTTTGGGCGAAAAGATAAAGCCGGAAATGATTCAATCGATGATTGAAGTCGGCACGGGCGTTTGCGCCAATATCGGGGAAGCGCGCGAAGATATTACAAAGCTGCGCTGCATCATTTCCTGGCTGGCGCGAAAGAAAGGTATGGAAATCGTCGCCGCCTCGACGCATCCGTTTTCCAAATGGACAGACCAGGAGATTTTCGACGACGAGCGTTATCAATTTCTGGTCGAAGAACTGCAAATGGTTGCACGCAGCCTGTTGATTTTCGGGCTTCACGTCCACGTCGGCATCGCAGATTTAGACCGTCGGGTTCAAATAATGAACGCGGCGCGTTATTTTCTGCCGCACGTTCTGGCGATGACGACTTCCAGCCCATTCTGGCTCGGTCATCACACGGGTTTGAAATCTTACCGCTCGGAAGTTTTCAAAAAATTTCCGCGCACGGACATTCCTGACCATTTCGACTCTTATGCCGGATATGAGCGTTACGTCAATTTGCTGGTCAGTATGAATTGCATCGACAACGCAAAAAAGATTTACTGGGATTTACGCCCGCACCCGTTTTTCCCGACGCTTGAGTTTCGCGTCTGCGATATTCCAACGCGCGTCGATGACACGATTGCAGTCGCCGCGCTATTTCAGGCAATCGTTGCTAAACTGCACACCTTAAATGACAAAAATTTAGGCTTTCAGCTTTATCACCGGCGGTTGATTCAGGAAAATAAATGGCGCGCTGTGCGCTGGGGTTTGCAGGGCAAAATGCTTGATTTAGGCAAGCAAAAAGAAGTTCCGGCAACGGATTTGATACGCGAACTGCTTGATTTTGTTGACGATGTTTTAGACGATTTAGACTCGCGCAAAGAAGTCGAACACATCCACACGATTCTCGAACGCGGAACTTCCGCCGACGAACAGTTAAAAGTTTGGGAAGACAATGACCAGGACTTCGCTCCGGTTGTCGATATGCTTATAAAAAATACGATGGAGAGCGTGCCGGAAAATTGTTTCGATTGAGCTACCTTTTTTAACGGTGGAGATGACGCGGGCGGAAACCGTCCGCGACAACGTAAAGTTTAACGGACAAGTTCGATAAAAAAGGCGCTGTTTCCGCCTCACATCCATTGAATTCCTATGCAAAGTCAATCGTCAACTAAAAATACTTCGCCGAGCCGTCTGCGACTAACGCTTTGACAGTTCAACGAAGTATTGGTTTTCTCTTCGCCGCTGAAAGCGAGAACAGGAAATGCCCGGTGTTCTTCCACACTCCTATTCGGAATCATTCGTTCCATTTTGTGATACGGATGAAGGCGAGATTTAATCACACTGTTGGACGGGTTTGGCTCGCAAAGGAGTTGACCCAAATTCAATGCCGACCTTCATCGCTTCTTGTTCACGCTTTTTCCAGCCTGAACATTATACACCGAACAGTTTGTTTGTATCACACCTGTTAGATTGCTTCGATGGCTTATTCATAAGCGGTGAATTTAAGTATCTTGATAGTAAATTGCGATACGGGAATACCATTCTTTATAGCTGGAGAAAACTTCGATTTCCGAATTGCTGCAATTATCTTTTCTTCGTCAATGTTTGCACAACTATTTTTTTCCAAGAAGGTTACATCAGTTACTTGCCCGCTTTTATGCAATACAATTTTTACTTTGATAGTTCCACCACTTATACATTCCTTCAATAATTTGGGATGAACTTTAAGCTTTTTAATGACTGCCTGCGTATCTACTTCATCTTTTGAGTATATTTTATCTTCAGCAACATTTGTCTGATTAGCGGTTTGTGAAGCAGATGATGAATTAGATTTTTCCTGTTGGGCAAATACGTTTGTATTGGCAAAAAATAAGGCTAAAAAAAGGTATAAAGAATAAAGTTTTCATATTTCCACTAAATTCTGTTTGGCAGATGCACACAAAGGCAATCTAACTTTGTATTCTAACGAACTATAGTTTTCTTAGACCTAATTTTTATACTGGATTTACAAAGTTAAAGTCAACAAAAAATTGATTTTCTCTGATTTCTACACCTGATTTTTCTTCAAAATATAATTCTGCATAAAAAATTAGGCGGAATTGGAAAAAGCTATACTGAAAAACTGTTCGTAAATCAGTATAGCTCTTTGATTAGAGTTCAAAATCTTATCTAAAGTTATTTGTGCTTTAGAGCCAATTTTAAGAAGTTCTCGAACAGAATGCGCCCGTCGCGCGATTCGTTCGGGTGTTCCCAGCGTGTCGGGTTTTTTGACCAGTCTTCAAAGGATTTTTCGAGGTGAAATTGTACGGTGTAAATCAATTGTCTGTCGGAGCGTTTGACCATCATTTGATTTTTACACAAATATGCAGTTGCCAGTTGTTTAAAACCTTTCGGAAGACCTTCGACCTGCAAACCGTGATTTTGCCAGACGCGCAAAATATCGTCTTCTAAAGTGTAATCCTGCCAGACGCGGCTTTCTTTGCTTTCGTCTTCCATTGCCACGCCAGCAAAAATCGGGTCTCGTTCATCAGTAATTTTAACAAACCGATATTGATATTCGACAATTCTGTTTGCGCGTTTTGCCGCCGGTTCGAAATTGTCCAAAGTCGTTAGGCGCGCGCCGAAACTCAACCCGATAAGCTGGTGCGCGCCGCAAATTCCGAGAACCGGAATCTTTGTCGTCGTAATAAATTTACGGAATTTTTCCAGTTGAACCGGATTGTAATAATCAAAATCCGATAGCGTTCCGCTCATCACAATCGCGTCGGGCGCGAAACTTTTCGCCGCTTCGCCGACCTCCGACAAATGCACGGTCAAAGTTTTCGGATTTTTTACCAGGCGTAAAACATTTTTCGCGATGTTATCGCACGCCAGACCGGAAATCTTGCGCTCGAAACGCAGCTTGCTTTCCTTCGTACCGTTCCATTCCTTGCGCGCCAAATCCGACAAATCGTCTTCGTAACGCAGCAAATCATTGACGATTAAAACTTTCGCGTGCGCGACCTTTTTTTCAATCGGTTCATAGCGGCAAAACGGTCGATTGTTGTAAGGAAACGGAAGTTCCTTCGGCTCTAATTGGGCTTTTACTGAAACGGGCATCACATCTAACATAAGTTTTAACAATTCTTAAAAAATTAACATAAAGTTAGATAGTAAAACATTCTTGTGAGATGCTCAAAATAACTGATAACGGAAAGTGGTGAACTGATAGTTGAAGAGTGTTCTTACACTATCCGCTTCTTTGCTTCGTACTTTGTTTGAATTCAGGCATCAAGGAACCGGCGCCGATTTCTTCGATTTCTTCGCGCATTTCTCTTATCAAACTCGAACGCATACGACCTTTGACCGACGCCGTTTTGCCTCGCGCGGCTTCGTCCAAAAGCAGCAAACTTTTTTGCCAGGCGGATTCGAGTTCGTCGGCAAGAGTCGAGATTTTTGTTATGTCGTAAGGAACGGCGACTTCGAGGCAGCCGACGCGGGCGAAAATCTGCAAATATCTGGCGGTTGATAAATCGGGACAGGAAAAACGACGACTTCCGACTTTTAATTCGACACCGAGAAGCGTGTGCTGAACGGTTGCGCGATTTTCGCGCATGGCGATTTCATCAAGCCGGTAAGCGCGCGTTCGCTGCGTTCTTACCTTTTCGCGGTAAATGACCGGAAGCCATTCGGCACTTAATTTTTCTTTAATTTCCCCGGCAATGTCCATTACTTAAATCGTAAACAGAAAGTCGTGAATAGTAAATAGAGCAAAAAGCTATTTACTATTCACGACTTTCTGTTTACAAATTTATTTTTCGGCTTTAACGACTGAGCGCGCCGTCGGTGACTGCGAAAACCTTTCGATTATACCGTCGCTGAAAATTCCGAAATAAAACACGCCGGAAATCGTAATCAGCAATGCTGCCGCAAGCGGCATCGAAATTCGCGGCGCAAGCCATTCGGTCGTGCGCTCGCGGAAAAACATCACGACTACAAGACGCAGATAATAATAAGCGGAAATCGCCGTGTTAACGACTGCAACGACGACGAGAATTGTAAGCAGGGAATTTCCCGCTTCGAGCGCCGGACGAAAAACAAGAACTTTGCCCATAAAGCCTGCCGTCAAAGGCAAGCCCAAAAGCGAGAGCATAAACAGCGATAGTGCAAACGACAACACGGGCGAACGAAAACCGATACCGTTGTAATCTTCAAATTCGGTGCGCCGGTCGTTTTTCTGCGCTAGTAGCGTAACGATTGCGAAAGCGCCGAGGTTCGTTACGGCGTAAGTGAGCATATAAAACGCGACGGACGCAATTGCCGCGTCTCGTTTGTCCGCCGTCGTCGCTACTCCCGCGCCGATAAAACCGACGAGCGCGTAACCGGCGTGCGCGATTGACGAATATGCGAGCATACGTTTGACGTTATTTTGTACAATCGCCGCGATGTTTCCGACCGTCATCGTCAGCATCGCCATCACGGTCAAAGCCGTAATCCAGGTTTCGTGCAACGCAACCGAAGCCGTCGCGCCGGCGACGAGCGGAAAACCGAGAACGAAAACGCGCATAAACGACGCGAACGCGGCAGCCTTCGGTCCCGCAGCCATAAATCCGGTAATCGGCGTCGGCGCACCTTCATAAACGTCCGGCGTCCAGACGTGAAACGGAACGGTCGCCGCTTTGAATCCAAAGCCGATAACAAGCATCGCCGCACCAATCAAAAGAAGAGCGGGGAAGTTTGGATTAGCGACGGCGGTTGCAATTTCCGTGATGTTCGTCGAACCGGTCGCGCCGTAAATCAAAGCCATTCCGTAAAGAAGAAATCCGGTTGAAAACGAACCTAAAATAAAGTATTTCATCGCCGATTCGTTAGAGCGCAAATCGGATTTTCTCAAACCCGCCATCACGTAAGTCGCAATCGAAAGCGTCTCCAGACCGAGAAACAAAATCACCATATCATTGCCCGACGCCATAAACAGCATCCCGACTGTCCCAAACATCAACAGCGAATGATACTCGCCGACCGGAACATCCTCGCGTTCAGTCCAAACGGTCGAAATCAAAATCGTTACCGCCGATACAAACAGCGCAACAAACGAAAAACTGAGCCGCAGATTATCGTTGGCAATCATCCCGCCCCATGCGTTTGCCGGAATGTCCGCATTTCCCCACATCGTATAAAGCACAAACGCGGAAATGAGAAGCCCGACAAGCGAAATCGCGCCGGTAACTATGCGCTGTTTCGGCGCAAAACTGTCGTAAAGCATCACGATTGTTCCCGTAATGGCGACAATCATTTCCGGCAAAATCGCCGGCAAGTTCGTGTTCGGATTTACTAAATCTGCTAAAAATACTGTGTTCATTTTTTAATTCTTTTTAAGGTTTCGGCACGGACAAACTTTTGCAAATCTTTTTCGCCGGTAAATTCGGTATTTCAGTATGCCGCGGCACGGCTTCGACCGCGCCGGTTTGCGGATTGCACCGGAGCGAATGTTCCCCGCCTTAACGTTTTAGAGAACAGCCATGTTTTCGAAATGCGGCAACAGCGAACCTCGTTTCACGCGCCCACCAAAACCGTTTCCCGAATGGCATTTTTCGGGACGTCGCGCATCGCGTCTTCGCAACGGTCTTCAAAAATAAGCCCGATTGCTTCGGCTAAACTTTGGCTGCATTCTTCGACGGTGCGACCTTGCCCGTTTGCTCCCGGAATTTCGGGACAGTAAGCGATATGCCAATCTTCGTCCTGCTCAATAATTGCAGTAAACTCGCTTCGCATCGGAAAAATTCTCCTTGTCGTTAAATTTATTATTTATCAATTTCGGAAATTTGAGCAACCGTTCCGCCCGCCTGCCTAATCAATCTTTCTTGAATGGCGACGACGGCTTCCTTCGAGCGATTCAAAAACGGCGACGGGTAAACCCCCATAAAAACCATCAAAAAAACAAGCGGCGCAATCAAACCGATTTCGCGCCAATTCAAATCGGTTAAATTTTTATTGCTCGGATTTGTAACTTTGCCGAAGAAAACTCTCTGCACCATCCACAATAAATAAACCGCCGCGAAAATCACACCTGTCCCGGCAAGCATCGTCGCCACATAATTCCAATTAACGCCGCCGGTTATCGGCAATGCGGTCGAAGTCCACATTCCGAGCATCGTCAGAAACTCACCGACAAAACCATTCAGAAAAGGCAAGCCGATTGAAGCCATCGTCGTGATAACGAAAATCGTCGTGTAAATCGGCATTACGTTGGCAATTCCGCCAAAATCCGAGATAGCGCGCGTGTGTCGTCTTTCGTAAATAAATCCGACGAGCAAAAACAGCGCGCCCGTTGCGATGCCGTGGTTTAGCATTTGGTAAAGCGCGCCCTGCATTCCCATTTCCGTGAACGAAAACATTCCCAGGATTACAAAACCCATATGCGCGACCGACGAATACGCGACTAATCTTTTAACGTCCGGCTGAACCATCGCGACAAGCGCGCCGTAGATGATTCCGATAATCGCCAGCACGATAAATATTCCGGCAAACTCACGCGATGCTTCAGGGAATAAACCAAAGTTGAAACGCATTAAACCGTAAGTTCCCATTTTCAGCATCACGGCGGCGAGGATGACCGAGCCGGCAGTCGGCGCTTCGGTATGCGCGTCCGGCAGCCATGTGTGAAACGGAAAAACCGGAACTTTTATCATAAACGCAATCGCAAACGCCCAGAAAAGCAGCGTTGCGGTCGGTCCGACAAACGCTAAATTTCCTGCTTTGAGCGAACTCAAAAGCGTAACGTAATCAAACGTTCCGACGCCGGTCGCTTGCGCTTGCAGGTAATACAAACCGATAATCGCAACCAGCATCAACAAGCTGCCCAAAGCAGTATAAACAAAAAACTTAACCGCCGCATAGACGCGATTTTGTCCGCCCCAAATACCGATTAGAAAAAACATCGGAACCAGCGAGGCTTCAAAGAAAAGATAAAAAACGAGCAAATCTAACGACACAAAAACGCCGAGCATCGCGCTTTCCAGCAAAAGCAAAAAAACGTAAAAAGCCGCCGCGCGTTTTTCGACCGCACGCCAGGTGGAAACAACCGCAATCGGCATAATAAACGTTGTCAAAATCACCAGCCAAACCGAAAGACCGTCAACGCCAACGTGATAATTCGTATTTATCGCCCGAATCCATGGAATATTTTTCTCAAAGAAAAAGCCATTTGCCGAAGCAGCACTTTTGTCAAAAAGCAAAAAGAGAGAAACGAAAAAGTTCAAAACGGTAAAGCCGAGCGTTATCCATTTCAAACCGCCTTCCTGCTTCCAAAAAAGGGCGTGTCCAATCGTCGCCAACGCCCCGAAAACCGGAAGCAAAATTAGAAACGTTAAAAGATTTTCTGCTATGAAATTCATAAAGTTTTGTTCAAAGTTCAAAGTTTAAGGCTGCCAAACGAAACATTGAACATTAACCAATCAACTGAAATCCGTAATAAATAAAATACCCAATAACAATCAGCGCACCGAACAGCATAAATGCCGCGTAAGAGCGAACAAATCCGACTTGAATGCCGCGCGCAACGCCGCCTAGCGCAGCGACAAAATGTCCGATGCCGTTGACAATGCCGTCAACTACGCCAACATCGAATCCCTGCCACAAACCTTTGATTGAAAAGCGCGTCAGCGGATTGACGATATATCCGTTATAAATCTCATCAATGCGCCATTTGTCCTGCAAAATTTGCGGCATTCGCTTGAGCGGTTCTCGTCTGAAAACGAACCAACCTATCCCGATACCGAGCGCGGCTAATAAAACAGACAACCCAGCCAGCAATCTTTCCTTATTTAATTCTTCAGCCGAATGTTCACCGTGTTCAGCGGTATTTGTGTGTTCCGCAGTATCGGCGTGTGTTGTCTGTGGTGCGGAATGTGCTGATTCGCTTGTCGTCGCATGTTCACCGGCTGTAACCGCCGAATGATTTACGGGTTCTTTTCGTGAAACTTTTGCAATCACAGGTTCGAGCGTTCGCTCAAAAACGTTTGGAAGCGCGCCACCGCTCAAAGCATACGGAACGCCGACAAGTCCGCCGACGGTTGAAAGAACAGCCAAAACAATCAGCGGAACGGTCATCGTCCAGGGCGATTCGTGCGGCTTGAAATCCGGCGCGAGCGCGTGATGTTCGTCATCGTCGTGGTCGTCCATATGCGCCGTGTCTTCGTCCGCGTGCGCTTGTGCGTGCGCGTCGCCGTGCGGAACTTTCGCGTCGTGCGCGTCGCCTGCTGCAAAAGCGTTTTCTTCGGCGCGCGACGCTTCGGTCGGATTCTGCATAACCGGCAATTCTTCGTGAAATCTCTCCGCGCCCCAGAACGTCATCACCATCATTCTGGTCATATAAACGGCGGTCAAAACTGCCGTCAGAAGTCCGATGCCCCACAAAACGTAATTCCAGAACAGCGGCAGATTCGGCGCGGCAAATGTTTTATAAAGAATCTCGTCCTTCGAGAAAAATCCGGCGAAAATCGGAATACCGGAAATCGCCAGCCAGCCCGCAATCATTGTGGCAAACGTAATCGGCATATATTTTTTCAAATTGCCCATTCGCCGCATATCCTGTTCGTGATGCATCCCGTGAATAACCGAACCGGAACCTAAAAACAGCAGAGCTTTGAAAAATGCGTGCGTCATCACGTGAAAAATCGCCGCGCCGAACGCGCCGACTCCGCACGCCAGAAACATATAACCGAGCTGCGAAACGGTCGAATAAGCGAGAACTTTTTTGATGTCGTTTTGTGCCAGCCCGATTGTCGCCGCAAAAATCGCCGTCGCGCCGCCGATAATAGCCACGATAAACATCGCTGTCGGCGCGTTTTGATAAATCGCGTTACAGCGCACGACCATATAAACGCCAGCCGTTACCATCGTCGCCGCGTGAATCAGCGCGGAAACCGGAGTCGGTCCTGCCATCGCGTCGGGCAGCCACGTAAAAAGAGGAATCTGTGCCGATTTTCCGGTTGCGCCGATAAACAGCAGAACGGCAATCGTCGTAATTCCGCCTGCCAAAATCGCACCCGCCGTGAACGGCTCTTGCGCCATTTGTCCGAGCAGAGTCAGCGAACTGTTGACCTGCGCGCCGTCAACAACTTTGTCATAAAACGAAATCGAACCGGTCAGTGTGTAAATCAGGAACATTCCCATCAACACGCCCCAATCGCCGATGCGGTTCATCACAAAAGCCTTTTTCGCGGCGCGTCGTGCTTCGTCGCGTTTAATGTAATAACCGATTAAAAGATATGAACACAAACCGACGCCCTCCCAGCCGACAAACATCAGCAGAAAATTATCCGCCAGAATCAGCGTCAGCATTGAGAACATAAACAAATTCAGATAAGCAAAAAAGCGATAAAAACCTTTATCGCCGTGCATATAACCCGTCGCAAAAACGTGAATCAGCAAACCGACAAACGTAACAAAGCAAACATAGATACCGCTCAATCTATCAACACCCAAGCCGAAATCTGCGCGAAAACCGCCGACCTGAATCCACGCCCAAAGCTGGTCGAGAACCGGCTTTTCGGCAAAAAGCGCGCCTTCGTGCGGCGTTCCGATGCCGAAGGAAACCATAAATGCCACAACCGTAGAAATTCCGATTGTCGTGCAGGCAACCGCACCGCTAAAAAGCTCGCTGTTCGCCCGCTTGCCAAACAGCCAATTAATAACCGCACCTATCAGCGGAGCGAAAATTATTAGACTTAAAAAGTTGTTTTCAGTCATTTCTATAAAAATTACTGTTTCTAAATAGCTTTGTTAAATTCGTCAATCGTTAAATTCGCGGCGCGCAGCAAACTTCGCAAAGTTCCTTTTGCGACTTCCTTGTGATTCGGCACGGACAGCGAAGCCATTTCGCCGTCTTTAGTTAAAACGATATGACTGCCGCTCTGTCTGGAAAATTCCCAGCCGAGATTTTCAAAAACTTTGACGACTTCTTTGCCGCTCAAATTCGGCAACTGCGCCATTAAGCCGCCACCTCGACCTGCCTTGTTTCAACCGTCAGCGGCAAACCTTTTTCGGCGCGAACTTCGAGACAAACTTTAATCGCGTCCTTGATATTTTCTATCGCCTCGTCTTTCGTCGCTCCCTGACTGACGCAGCCCGGAATCGAAGGACATTCGGTAATCCAAACGCCGTCCTCGTCTCGTTCGATTGTTATGTTGAAAATCATATAAAATTTTCCGTTTGTCTGTTTTCTTGCAAATTTGCTTTAAGCCTCGTGAATCATCGCTAACGGCAAAGGTTCGCGCATCGCAAATTCCTGAAATGTCAAAACATCAGGATTTAACATTTAATATTTATCAATCAGGGAAACCGACAACTGACCACCGACCGCTGACAACTAATTCTTCAAAATACTCGCGTCGTCAACGTCAATCGAAATGCGGTTGCGGAAAAATGCGATGAAAATGCCGAGTCCGACTGCCGCCTCTGCCGCTGCGACGCTCATGACCATAAATACGAAAAGCTGTCCGGTAACGTCAGCGTAATAGCGCGAAAAGGCGACGAATGTTAGATTTACGGCGTTGAGCATCAGCTCTATGCACATAAACATTCCGAGCGCGTTGCGTTTGAAAATAACGCCCGTCGCGCCGATGGTAAATAAAATTCCTGATAGTGCTAAATATGTTGCTAAACTCGGTTCCATAAATTAAAGTTCAAAGTTCAAGGTTTAATGTTCAAAGTTTGCTTGCGACGAACAAATGACAAAGGACAAAATTTATAATCTGATTCTGAATTCGTCTTCCAATTCGCCTTCGTCGCGTCTTTCTAATTCATTGTCAACGACCAGTTCGAGTTGCGGATATTCCAAACGGCGCGCCAAAATTACTGCGCCGACGACTGCCATTAACAGCAGAATGCCGACAATCTCGACCGGCAAAAGATATTCGGTGTACATTCCCGCGCCGATACTCAGGGTTTTTCCGACCGTTTCGTCCGTGTTGACAGCTTGTTTCGGCGCGCGGTGAACGGCGTAGAAAATAAAAAACGTCTGAGCCAGCAAAACTAAACCCAAAATTCCGCCGATGGCGTACAGATGCGGCAAACGGTTGACGACCGGTTTATCCTCGTCCAAATTCAAAAGCATAATGACGAAAACGACGAGAACCATAATCGCGCCCGCATAAATCAAAATCTGCACGGCAGCGATAAACGGCGCGGCGAGCGTTACATAAATACATGCCAGCGAAATTAAAACGCCGACCAGCGAAATCGCGCTGTAGAGCGGATTTTTGTGATAGACGAGCGAAATCGCGCAAGCGATGGCGAATCCGGCAAAAAGGAAAAATAGAGCGGAAGTAACCATTTTAGTAGATGTCAGATGTCAGATGTCAGATGTCAGGAGGATTCTGACATCTGACATCTTCAGATTATCTGTTTAAAAAATAAACCAAAACTATCGTAAAAATCACGTTTGCCAGTGCGACCGGCAAAAGAAACTTCCAACCGAAATTCATCAGTTGGTCAAAGCGAAAGCGCGGCAGCGTTCCGCGAACCCAAATGTAAAAAAACAGAAACGCGCTTATTTTTATCAAAAATCCGATGACGCTGAAAACTGCGTAAAGAAGCGAGCCGACCGGAAACAAGTGGCTCAAGCCGGGAACATACCAGCCGCCCAAAAAAAGCGTCGCGCACATCACCGAGACCGTGAACATATTGACGTATTCGCCCATAAAAAAGAGCGCGAATTTCAACGCTGAATACTCCGTGTGAAAACCTGCAACGAGTTCGGTTTCGGCTTCGGGCAAATCGAACGGAACGCGGTTTGTTTCGGCAAATGCGGCAATCAAAAAGACAACAAAGCCGACGAATTGCGGAATGATAAACCAGCGCGAATACCAAGGCGAACGCATTTGTGCGTAAATAATGCCGTTTAAATCGAGCGTCCCGGCAAGCATTACAACGCCGATAATTGATGCGCCCATCGCCAACTCGTAAGAAATCAACTGCGCCGACGAACGAAGTCCGCCCATCAAACTGTATTTGTTGTTTGAAGACCAGCCGGCGAGCGCGATGCCGTAAACGCCGACTGAAGTGATTCCCAAAACAAACAAAACGCCGACATCAATCTGCGCAACCGTCAAAGGAATTTGTTTTATGCCGTCACCTAAACCATATGGCAAAAAACTCAAATCTATATTCGTTATCGCCGGACCGAACGGATAAACGACCATCGGCATCAGCGCACAGGTTACGGCGACAATCGGCGCGAGGAAATAAACGAATTTTGTTGATTTGTCGGGAACAATATCTTCTTTGAAAATAAATTTCAAAAGGTCTGCAAACGGTTGCATCATTCCCCACGGTCCGACGCGGTTCGGTCCGATGCGTCCTTGAATCCAGCCCAAAACTTTGCGCTCGGCTAAAACCGTATATGCAACAATCATCATCACGACGCCAAACGCAGCAGTTGCCGCTCCGAAAAGAACGACAATCGGAAAAATTGATTTTATGATAGGTTCCATATGGAATATTCGCGTCTCGTAAAAAAATCGTTATTTTATACAGTCTCGTCTAAAACACAAATAAAAGAAGCAATTTTAGACGAGTTGTTCCGCTCGCGTTATTTGAACAAGAATTCCAGCCGCTCGTTCTATTACTTTGGAATTACTTTGTGCGAAACGTTTTCTTTATCTTCGATTTTGTCACCGATGCCGGTCGCCGCTGCCGCTTGCGCCAATGTATCGGTGCGCGGCGTGCCGTCTAAATTAAATTGCATGAGCGGCGAGACGAGCAAGTTATCCGGCTTCGGATTACCGTGCGCGAGCAAATGAAACTGCGGTGTTTTGCTGGTCATCGTCGTCAATCGAAACAATTTATGTCCGGTTTTCGGTTTCACGGTATTTTTTCCGCCTTCGTCCGGCATCGCTTCGACTCTACGGCGTAAACTGTCGATTTCGTCCGACAAATTGCGTTTCTCGGCAATCGCGTGGTTTACTTTAACCGGTTTAGATTCGTCCTTTAAGTGCGGATAACGCAAACCCGCGTAAGCCGGAACTGCGTCGGCAAGCGCTTTGAAAACTGCAGTCGCGGCGAAATTGTAACCGAAATCGACACCCATTTCCCTGCCAATCATCGAAGTAATCGCCCAGTCCGCTTTCGCTTGATTAAGCGGCTCGATTGCCTGTCGAACTCTCTGAACAAAGCCTGTGTTGTTCGTATAAGTTCCGTCAACTTCGGCAAAACTCGCGGCTGGCAAAACGACATCCGCATATTCGGTCGTTGCGGTTTCAAATAATTCCTGCACAACAACAAAATCTTTATTCGCAAGTAATTTCGCGTCGTCTTCATAGAGGCTTCCGCCGATTAAAAGCGATTTGGAATTTTGCAGAACTTCCCGCAGAGATTTTCTTCCCGCCATCATATCGTTTGCGCCGACCGAATTATTGTAGAGCGGCAACGGATGAAGCAAGACGCGACGATTGTCGGAAGCGAAATTTGTAGCCGCATTTGCAATCAATGCTTGCGCTTCGGGCGACAAATCTCTGCCGAGTATTATGACGAAATCGCCTTCGGTTTCGCCGATTGTTTTCAATAAATCGTCAATCTCACTTTGGGCTGCGCCGATTTTCTGCAAAATCGTGTCGTCCACCTTATCGGCAAAACCGAGGGCAAAAGCGTCGAAAGAATTTTTGTTGATGTGTATAAATTGAGTCGCCTGTTCGGTCATCCGAATCGTCGTGTCGTGAATGACTATGAATTTCGCTCCGTCGTTTCTAACCGCTTGCCGGATTTGTTTGCCCGTAAAAGTCTGTTCTTCTTCCGGCTCGCCGCCGATAAGGAGAATCGTTTTCGCACGTCGAATTTCCTTGTGCGTGCAAAGCGGAACGCTCAAATTATCGAAAATCGGCGCAAGGTCATAAGCGTCGGAAACCGCATAATTGTCGGAGTTAGCAACCTCCGTCGCAAATCTCTTCAAAGTAAAAATTGATTCGTTCGTCAGACGCGCCGATGCAATGACGCCGATGCTGTTTCCGCTTTCCTTAAACTTATTGGCGACAAAATGAATCGCCTCGTCCCACGTTGTCGGAATCAATTTTCCGCCTTTCGTGTAACGAATCATCGGTGTCTTTAAGCGGTCTTCGTGGTTAATAAAACCGTGCCCGAAACGGGATTTGACATCGAGAAACTCGCCGTTCAAACCGTCAACGTATCGGTCGCGGGCAACAATTCGATGTATTTTTCCGCCGCGCGCGCCGAGACTGAACTGCATTCCGTCCGAACTATACGGGTCTGTGCTGACTGTTTGGTCTAATTCCCACGGTCTGGTTTCGTGGCGGTAAGTTCCGTCGAGCAGTGTTCCGGTCGGGCAAACTTCTATGCAGTTGCCGCATTCGGAACAACCGAGCCATCCGCCGTAAGTTCCGATGACGGTGTTAACGCCGCGATTTCCGGCTTCGATAGCTTCTTCGCCCATCCATTCGTCGCAGACGCGCGTGCAGCGTTTACACAAAATACAGCGCTGCGGGTCGTTAGCAACAATCGGCGAGAGAAATTTTTCCGGCTGCGCGTTTTTTGGTTCGATAAAACGCTCTTCGACATCGCCCCAATCCATTACCATTTCCTGGAGTTCGCACTCGCCGCCGCGGTCGCAAACCGGACAATCGAGCGGATGATTGGCAAGCAGAAATTCCAGCATTGCGCGCTGCGCCTTTTCGATTTCTTCACTCTGCGTCGTAACAATCATCCCGTCCGTGCAGGTGATCGTGCAGGAAGTTTGCAGCTTCGGCATCTTCTCGATGCGCACGAGACACATCCGGCACGACGCCTGCAAAGCAAGGTCTTCGTAGTAACAAAACGATGGTATGTTAAAGGCGTTTTCACGGCAGACATCAATCAGCCGCGCGCCTTTTTCAACCGGAAATTCCTGACCGTTAATCGTAACTTTAATTTGTTCTTCTGTTGGCATTTTAACTAAAAACTGCTGTTAAATTTACTCTTTGTTTTCGGTTTTGCTTTCGGCATTCGCCGCCGCATTTTTCTTCTTTCCCTTCGGACGAGTTTTGCCGAAGCTGCCGGCAAAAATCTTTCCGCGTCTAGTTCTTTTATCACCTTTTCCCATTTTTATAATCTCCTTCGTATTTTATTCTAACAAATTTCCGCTTTCCGTCATCTTCCGAAGAACGGATAAGTTTTTCTATTTTCAATTTCCGGCAATCATTTCAAAAAATTGTCTTCAATTGTATTTATCCAGCGCTGCTTTGTCGAAAATGCCCACGTCAAACGCTTTAACTGTTCCGCGTTAACGGTCACCGGCGGCAAATCCTTCGTCAAAGAAGCGACGCGCCTGCGCGAGCGCAGGCGCAACCGCCGTTAGGTGATTTAACTTTTCGTCCTTAATAACGTATTGCTGCAGCGAGTTCGCGCCGATGCCGCGCCGACGCATCGCGGCTATCGCTTTATCGGTGTTTGCCGGGTCAACGACATTATCTTTTTTCAGATTGACAAGCAGCATTTTCGTTCGCGGCGACCAATCATAAACGTCTTGCTTTTGCAGTTCACGAACTATCGGCTCATTCGTGTCGAGCGTTTCCATCGCCCGTTTAAATCGAGTGGTGATGACGTTATCAATCGAGTTTTTAGAGCGCATCAAAACCGCCGCCAGCGCGAGCCGCTTGATGATATTTTCGTCCGTTATATTGCCTTTGAAGGCTTGCGAAACGGTCAGCGCCATCGCCGGTTTGAAATAATCAGTTAATTTTAATCCTTTACTCCGGTGAAAATAATTGACCATATAAGCAATCAAATAAAGGCGCGTAACGAACGTAGTTTGATTGTCTGTCGGAGCGATTAAAGAGTTTCTGGTAACGCCGGAAATGTCATACGGACCGGACATCAGAGCGGCGGCGGAAACCATGTTATTCGCGTTCGCTTTTTGTTCGAGGTCGCGCACCGTCCACATTCCGATTGCACCGCCTTCGGAGTAACCGCTGACGTAAAGCTGCGCGCCGATTGATGTTTTCTGACGCGCGGCTAAACTTCTGGTGGGCGCGATGACATCAACGGCGGAATGGCTGTTGACCGCGCCGAGCGGATATGGATGCGCCGCTTGATGGTCGCCGAGACCTAAATAATCGGGAATTGCCACTGCGTAGCCGTCCGAAGCAAAAGCTAAAATCGCTAATTCCGTCTCCGACGAATCGGCTTTTCCCGCAAAGCGCGACGGCGATTTTCGCCGGTCGGCAAGCGTGCCGTGATTGAAAACAACCAACCCTTTCGGCGCTCCGCCGCGCGGCAGCGCAACCAAACCGCTTAAAGTAACGGCGCGATTGTTTTCATCCGTCGAGCGATAATTTATTTTGTATAAATCTACATTTTCAGTCGTCGGAGCGGGAGCATTTGCACCGAACACGGTTTTTATTCGCTGATTGATTTGAGCCGCGGTCATCGTCCCGTTTCGCGCGGTAGCGACAAGTTCTTGAGCGCAAACGGCTGTTCCACCTGCTGAAAAGATGAAAGAAAGGGTTGCCATCAATATAAATGAGTAAAATTTTTTCATAGGATTTTGCCTACTCGCCAACCGAAGCGTTCATCACTTTATTATCGCGTGCCGCGTGAAAACGCAGGACGAAATAAACGGCAGCAAGCCCGACAAACAACGCCGTGACGCCGAGCAGAACGTCGCCGCCCGTGTGTTTCGCGTCGAGCGTGATTACTTTATTGCACAACGCAATCAGCGCGACTTCGACGAAAAGTTCGGGCTTGATTTATCTTCGGCGAGAAACATTTTTCATTGATTTGAGCAGTTCCATACCGATTAAAATAATCAGAACCAGACCGAAACCTTCAAAGAGCCTTGAAATATCGAGCAGCAAAAACGGCGGCGCGAAAACTTCCACTACAAGAACGCGGGCAAGCTCAATCGTTCCCAAAACAATGCCCGCGAGCAGCAAAATTATCAAGACGCGAACGATTATTCTTTCGATTGAATCAACAATTTTCAGCATAAATCCGGCATTAAAGATTCAAAAAATCGCGTCTGTACAACCGAATTAAACTTCCTTTTCGGTCGGGCGCGTGGCTTGCGGCGTGCCGCGCAAAGTATCGCGGATTTCTTCCAAAAGCTCTTCGGATTTCGTCATCGCGGGCGGCGCGCCTTCGAGCGAGCGGAAATATCTGCCCGCCCAACGCGCGATTAAAAAAACGACAAAAGCGACAATCAAAAAATTGATAATGTCGGTAACGAGTTCGCCGTAGCGAAAAACCGCCAAGCCTTTTTCCGTAATCTCCTTGGCGGTTAAGCCGGTTACGTCCTGACCGCTCATATTGATGGTTTTGCCCTTGAAATCAAGTCCGCCGCCGCCGATTAAGCTGGCAAGCGGCGAGATTAAGCCGTCGGCAACGGTGTTGATGGTTTTCGTAAAAGCCGCGCCGATGACGACCGCCACCGCCAAATCAACGACGTTGCCGCGAGAGATAAACGTCTTGAAATCCTTCCACATATTTTTTTTTGTCTCCCGCTTTAATTTTGTTTGACAGCTTTGAAAAACCGCATCGTTCCGTTATCGCCCGCGCCTTCCAAAAGGAGCGCGTTGCCTTCAATTCTAAAAGTCCGAGCGCGTTCGAGACCTTGCAGAAAACGGTTGTCGAGAGATTTTTCGCCGCAAAATATTTTTGTCGTAAAAACTCTCGAAAACTCGATTTTGCCGCCGTCCGTTTTGTAGCTTCCGCCACCGCCGTTGCAGTCCGCCTTTAAATACAATTTGCCGTCCGTCTTGAATTCGAGTTGATAATTTTCCGGCTTGTCAACGGTCGTTTTGCCTTGGGAATTTTCAGCGCTTTCCCAGCGCCACATCGTATTTTTCAGCGCGTCAGAACTGCCTTGCTGATTTCCGCCGCCGCCGTCTCCGGCTGACGTTTCAATTTTCGATTCCGGCACGAGCAAAGAGTTCGCACCGTCCGGCTTGATAACAAACGTAACGGCTTCGGTTTTATACGGGCAGCAAAGCGCGTCCGATTCTCGATAACGCACGTATTCGGCAGTCAAATTTTTCTCTCCCGTCAATTGCACGTTGACCAGAGAGCCGTCGGTGCGCGAATCCATCTGTCCGGGCGAAAGCGTTCCGGCGACACGGCTGCCGACGAAAACGTATGTGTCGAATTTGAGCGGACGGCACATTCCGTCAAACGCTTCGGCAGTGGTAACGACCGTGGTTTGTCCGAAAACGTGCGCCGCGCCCGTCAGCGTCCAGCCCATTTTCGTTAAAAGCCGGTCTTGCGGAAGCGTCGGCTGGCGAACGGCGACGGCGCACCGCTTTAATTCCGCAGGCGAAATTTTCTTGGTTTGCAGGATGGCGCGTTTACGCTCGTTCCAACTCGGCAAGGGATTCTGGTCAAGCCAATCGCTTTGAGCGAAAACCTGAACGCCGAACAGTAAAACGAACGCAAATATCGCAAATAAATACTTCGCTTGTAATGTTTTCATTGTTAGTTTCTCCTCTTATATTGCGGCAGACGATTTGATACTTATCGCCCGCCGTCATCGAACGAAAGGATACGGATAAACTTTCGCTTCAAAAGAATGCGGCGTTTATTTTGGTTAAGTTTTCAAATAACTTCGCCTAGCGCGGCTGTTTCGGCGGCGTTCCTTTATAAACCTTGATTGAGCGAATCTTGTTATACAGTGCGTCGCCCGGCGCATTCGTCATATTCGAGTTTATATTGTAGGATTTGCCGCGAAAATTCTTTTTCGTATAGGCGACTAAAAACCAGCCTTGCGGCACGCGCATCGAGCGAATCGTGTGCGGCGAGCCATTCCAATCTCTTAGTTCGGCTTTGTCGCGCTCGATTGCTTCCGCCGCGCCGTCGAAATTAGTTCCGGCGTAAAGCACGGGAAAACTGTCCGTCGCGGGCTGCGGCGGATTAATCGGCGGCTGAATCTGCGCCCGTTCAATGCAAATCGAGCGAATTCGCGTCGTCCAGTAAGCGCCCGCGCCCGGATTCCAATCTTCGGTAATCATCGTTTCCGCGCCTTTGAAATTTTTCTGCTCATACATTCTGACGCGATAGCCCGCCGGAACGCGAATTGATTTAACGATGCGGTCAAAACCTCTGCCGCCCGACCAGCTTTCCGTCAAAGTCATATTCGCGCCTTGAAAATTGTAATCGTTATAAACGACCACGCCTTCCGTTTGCGCCGAAACGCTCGCGGCAAGCAGGAACAAAGCAAATAAGAAAAGTAGGGTTAGTTTTAAATTTTTCATATTGCCTCCCAGCATTTATTTTTCGTGGAAGAAATTTGAGCCATCAAAAAACCGCCCGCCAAAGAACATCTAAAATTTCTGCGCTTCCAGCTCAGCCGAAGCGAAATCCTGTCGCAACAAATGTTTTTTGAAGTCTTCCGGAAAACGTTTTATCGCACTTTGAATAGGCCACGCCGCAGCGTCTCCCAAAGGACAAAAAGATTTGCCTTCGATGTTGTCGCAAATATCGAGCAGCAATTGCGCGTCTTCGGGTTGCCCGCCGCCGCTTGCCACGCGGTTGAAGATTTTCAAAAGCCAATCCGTTCCTTCCCGGCACGGCGTACACCAGCCGCAAGACTCGTGTTTGTAAAATTCGGTCAGGTTTTTCGTAGATTCCATCACGTCAACCGTTTCGTCCATCACGATAAAACCGCCCGAACCGACCATTGAACCGCCGACAACTAAACCTTCGTAATCCATCAAAACTTTTCTGCCGACGATTTGCTCGGCGTTCATAATATAAACGCTCGAACCGCCGGGAATAACGGCTTTGAGCTTTTTATCCTCACTCAGCATTCCGCCGCAGTCTTCCATAATGAAGCGTTCTATATCGTCGTAGCCCATCGGAAGCTCGTAAACGCCGGGTTTTTTGACGTGACCGGAAACCGACCAAAGTTTTGTGCCGCCGCTCTTTTCTGTTCCCAAATTGCGCCACGTTTCACCGCCCATTTCGATAATTTGCGGCACGGCGGTTAGAGTTTCGACGTTGTTGACGACTGTCGGCGAGGCGTATAAACCTTCGACAGCGGGGAACGGCGGCTTCATTCGCGGATGTCCGCGATAGCCTTCCAAGCTCGACAAAAGCGCGGTTTCTTCGCCGCAAATATACGCTCCCGCGCCGGTGTGCGTGTAGATTTCGTGTGAAAAGTCAGAGCCTAAAATGTTTTCACCCAAAAACCCCGCCGCACGCGCCTCATTAAGGGCTTTGTCCATTATCTCAATTAAATAATTGTACTCGCCGCGCGTGTAAATGTATCCTGTCGCAGAGCCGAGCGCGAACGCTGCAATCAACATCCCTTCAATCAGCGCGTGCGGGTCGCGCTCCATTAAATAACGGTCTTTGAATGTTCCCGGCTCGCTTTCGTCGGCGTTGCACACAACATATTTCTGTTTGGGCGAATTCTTCGGCACAAAACTCCATTTCATTCCGGTCGGAAAACCCGCGCCGCCTCGCCCGCGCAACGCCGACGCTTTGACTTCGTTGATAATCTCGTCGCGCGTCATCCCAAGCGCCTTTCTAAGGCTCGCGTAACCGCCCGTTTCCTGATAAACCTTCAGCGTATGCCCGTCTTTAATGTGCATTCGCTTGAGCTGTAACGGTTCGCAGCCGATTGCTTTGATTTCCATATTCTACCAACGCTTACCTTGGTCCCAATCTTCTTTGTGAACGATTGTCGTTACCTTTCCGTAAATATCTTCTCGTTTAATTGTCGGTTTATTCCAATAACGACTATCTAAACTTCGCGGACGATTATCGCCTAATAAAAAATATTCATTTTCGGGAATCTGCGTGGCGGGAAAATCTATTCCGCCCGTATTTTTTCAAAAGGCTCGTCCAAAATTTTATCATTTACAAAAACCTTTCCTGCCTTTACTTCAACTTTTTCGTTTGGCAATCCAATTACTCGGTGAACAAGATACGCTCCTTCGCCAACATCGACTTTGTTCGGCTGAAATTTATAAACAACAATATCGAATCGTTTAATCGGATTCACCGAATCGCTTTTAATATTAATCGAACCTAAATGGTCGCCGATTCCGATTGCAGGAAGCATTGAATCGGTTGATTGAATATAATGCCTGTAAAATCCGCAGCCGATTGCCAAACAACAAAAACTTAAAATTGTGCAAACAGTAAAAGTTCGCATATCTTTTACGAAATAAGTTTATCGTAATCGGCGTGCGAGCCAATCCAAAACCAAACGATTCCTTCCTTTTTATCAAAACCGAGCGCGCGGAAATGTTTTCCGACACGCGCCGACCAAAGATTTCCAATTTGCTTAAAATGCAAAGACGGATGTTTCGGGTTGGCTTTCAATAACTCAAAATTCTTGTCCGCCAAATCTCTCGTTTCTTTCGGGAATGCTTTATAACACGCCCAAAATTTCGGCGAAGCGAAATGCTTCATAGCGGCTGACAACTTCCTTCCGCGAAATCATTTTCCGCCTGTTCAATCAAACTTCGGAGCTTGCCGTTTTGCAAATCGCGCTCGATTTTTTTGTCCCAAACTCGCGCCTCAAACTCCGCAAACCATTCGGAAAGTTTTGAAACTTCGCTCGGCGGAAGTTGTTCGATAGCCGATTCGATTTCAGCGACATTCATACTCATAAAATTACTTGAGCGAATCCAAAATTTTATCAACCTTTTCAGTCGTTAAATCTTCGTGATAATCGAACCCGATTTGCATCATCGGCGCAGTGCCGCAGCTTCCCAAACATTCGACTAATGAAACCGTAAATTTTCCGTCCGCTGTCGTCTCGCCGACGTGAACGCCCAATTTATTGCAAACGTGTTCGGTAATCTGCGGCTCGCCCATAATTCTGCACGATAGCGTTTTGCAAATTTGTATGTGATGCCGACCGATGGGGTGCATGTTGAACATCGAATAAAACGTCGCCGTTTCCCAGATGTCGGTTACTTCGACTTCGAGCAGTTGCGCCAGAAAATTAACGCCCGCGTTGTCAACGTAGCCGCGCTCGCGCTGGATGACGAGCAGCAAAATCGGAATCAGCGCCGAACGTTTTCTTTCGGGCGGATACTTGGCAATGTGCGCGTCAATTTCCGCCAAAATTTCCGGCGAAAAACTCGCGGATTCTTCAGAGTATAAAACTCGATTTGTATAATCAGTCGGAACTGCTGCTGTTGACATATTTTATAGAAATTTTTATGGAACGAAATTATAAACAATAATTCCAGTTATTTTCACAGGAATACCCTGTAATCTCGTAGTTTCAAATTTTGACGCTTTTGCGGCTTGAACAGCCGCCGACTGCAAAAGCGGATGACCGCTGACGGCTTTTGCCGAAACGACGTCGCCCAGTTCGTCAATCATTACTCGAACATTGACTGCGCCTGTCGCTTTCACGGCTCTTGCTGCGCGCGGGTAAGAAGGTTTAACCAAACCCGCTGTATCAGTTAAAATTGTGCTGCCGTTAGCGGTAGTGAAACTCCCATCAAACACCTTAATGGTCTGCTTAGTGTCGCCTTTCCACAAAAAAATAATTTCCGACGCTACATTCTGTTCGTTCACCGATTCGCAATCTAAATTAAAATTCTTGCTTGTTTGCTTATATTCTTTTTTGCCAACGACTACGCTGTATTTTCCAACCGGCAATTTGGCAAAATACGGCATTCCGTCTTTTGAAGTGGATTTAATCTTTCCACTAGTTTTCTCGCTGACTAAAACCGCCGTTGCATTTTCTACTACGGCTCGGTCCTCATTCTGAATGACATTTAATTTCAAATTACACAAATTTGTTTGCCCGGCAACAGTCGTCATGCACAAAACAACAACCGTAAAAATCAACCACACAAAATTTGCAGAGTAATTTCTAGACATTTCTTATCTGTCAATTTCGCCAAGCACAATATCGAGCGAACCGATAATTGCCACAACGTCGGCGACCATTTCGCCTTCGCTCATCACGGGCAAAGCTGATAAATTTATAAAACTTGGTCCACGCACGTGGACGCGCGAAGGTTTCGGCGTGCCGTCGGCTTTCATATAAACGCCGAGTTCGCCCTTGGAGCCTTCTATGGCATGATAAACTTCGCCTTCGGGAATCGAAAAGCCTTCGGCGACAATCAGAAAATGGTGAATCAGCGAATCCATATGCTTACGCATATCGTCGCGGTCGGGAAGAACAACTTTTGGCGCGTCAGCTTTAATCGGTCCTGGTTTTAATCGTTCAACAGCTTGTCTGACAATTTTGTAGGATTCGTAAAACTCGCGCATTCTGACGCGGAAGCGCGCCCAAACGTCGCCATCCGGCTCGACCGGAACGTCGAAATCGTAAGTTTCATAACCCGAATACGGATTGTCGCGCCGCAAATCCAAATCGACGTTGCTGCCGCGCAGGCAAGGTCCGGTCAAACCCCAATCGATTGCTTCTTCAGCCGTAATTACGCCGATGCCTTTCGTCCGGCTCTGCCAAAGCGTATTGCCTGTAACGAGCGTTTCAAACATTTCCATTGCGGCGGGAAAATCTCCCAAAAACTGCTTGACGCGACGGTCAAATCCCGCAGGTAAATCCATCATTAATCCACCGATACGAAAATAGCTCGGAGTCATTCGTCCGCCGCTTGCCGCTTCAATCAAATTTAAAATCTTTTCGCGCTGGCGGAAGCAGTAAAAGAAAACCGACATCGCGCCGATATCGAGCGCGTGTGTGCCGAGCCAGACCATGTGCGACGCGATACGTTGAAGCTCACAGAACATGACACGGATAACCTGTGCGCGTTCGGGAATTTCCAAATCGAGCAGCTTTTCAGCCGCCATCACGTAAGCCAAATTGTTTCCCAACGGATTCAAATAATCCATTCGGTCGGTAATGACAATGCCTTGCTGATATTTTTTATACTCGAAGAGTTTCTCCATTCCCGTATGCAGATAACCGATGTCTGCAACGGTTTTGATGACCATTTCGCCGTCAAGCTGAAGTTCAAGCCGGAGAACACCGTGCGTCGAAGGATGTTGTGGTCCCATCGAAAGCGTCATCTGCGATTCCAAGGGCTGGTCTAAAACTTCAAATTGGCTCGGTATATTTTCTACTGCAGCGCTCATTTTTTATAATGGTAAGTGGCGAAAGATCAGTGGTGAGTTTAGGATTTTTCATCATCCGTTCACCTTTATTCATTCACCTCTAAGTCAAACTGTATGGCTCGTAGCCGCGAAGCGGATAATCTTTTCTCAGCGCGTGTCCATCGAAATCCGACGGCAGCAAAATTCTCTTTAAATCCGGGTGTCCGTCGAAAATCACGCCGAACATATCGTAAGTTTCGCGTTCATGCCAGTTAGCCGTTTTCCAGACGGTTACGACCGTCGGTACATTCGGATTGTCTTCGCTTAAAAGAACTTTAAGGCGTAAACGGCTGAAATGTTTTGTTGAAAACAAGTGATAATTCACTTCAAAGCGCGGGTCTTCTTCCGGTCCGCGATCTGCGCCGCACAAATCCGCCAGCATATCGAAACCGTGTTTTGTTTTCAAAACCCAGCAAACGTCAACAATCGACTCGCGCGGTACGAAAGCGGTTATTTCGCCGCGCGCATCTTTTAAGTCGGTAATCCACGCCGGATTTTCTGCTTTCAATTTTTCAACAAATTCCAGTAATTTTTCAGACATAAACAAGAAAATTTGCGGTCGTTCAGGTGAACAAACAATTATACTGCTAAACACAAACCGCTACTGGTTTATGAAGATTTTCGGCGTTCGTGACGTGAAGCAATTGAGTACGGTCGCGTCGTAACAGTTTTTGCCGCCGTTTCGGATTCGCTGCCCATCGTAACCGGCAAAGTTCCGGGAACAATCGAAACGCGCGATTCCGGCTCGAAAGTGTCGCGGCGGTCTTTGGACGATTCGTTCATAATCTTTTCCTGCAACATCATAATCGCGTGAATCAACATTTCCGGTCGCGGCGGGCAGCCGGGAACGTAAACATCAACCGGCACAATTTTATCGACGCCCTGCACAATCGCGTAATTGTCAAAAACGCCGCCCGACGTTGCGCACGCGCCCATCGAGATTACCCATTTTGGCTCTGGCATCTGGTCATAAATCCGGCGCAGAACCGGCGCCATTTTTCTGGACACGCGCCCTGAAACAATCATTACGTCAGCTTGGCGCGGGCTGGCTCGAAACGTTTCCGCACCGAAACGTGAAAGGTCATTGCGCGATGAAACAGTATTCATCATTTCAATCGCGCAGCAAGCCAACCCGAACGTGGCAGGCCACAATGATGACTTTCTTGCCCAATTGACGACGGCATCGAGCTTTACCGTCAAAACGTCGGGCAGCGATTCAAAAAGTGTATTTTCTAAACCCATAACTTTTTAGTTTGGAGAGTCTGGAGAGTTCAGAGAGTAGTGAGTCGATACAAATTCTGACTCTCTAAACTCTCACAACTCAATAGATTCTCTCACTTTCTAAGCGGCGCGCTTTAATTCCTGAATGCGCTGCTTTTTCCTGTTTAACAAATCGTGCGCTTCGGCGCGAGCTTCGGCACGAGCCTGGATGCCCCAATCAAAAACGCCTTTTCTCCAAACGTATATGTATGCGATAATCAGTGTTGCGATAAAAACCAAAATTTCTACGAACGTGATTGTTCCGAAGCCGATACCGAGACGATTTTCTTCACCGAGCAAATATTTAAAAGCGACAGCGAACGGAATCATAAACAAAACTTCAATATCGAACAGCAAAAAGATAACAGCGACAGTGTAGAACTTTATCGAAAATCTGTCTCGCGCCGATCCGATCGGGTCTTTGCCGCATTCGTACGGCATCAGTTTGACGGCGGTTCTTTTGCGCGGACCGATAAGTTGCGTGACAAGTATCTGACTCGCCGCAAAACCGAGCGCTACAATAAACATTACGCCGATTGGTGCATAATCAAAAAGATTGAATCCAGACATATTCAAATTGCTCGCTTCCTTATCTAAAACTATCGTAACAAAAAAACAATATAATCAACAGAATCTGCAGCTTGAAGATTGAGAATTATGGCACAAACTCAATCGTAAGTTAAGCCAGATTGAGTGTCAAGGCAATTAAGTACGGAGAATTCACGGAAATTTGAGAGTATCAAATAAAGCAAAATTTCGATTTTCAAAAATACCGGCTTTCCGTAACTTTTTATTCGTTTACCCTTGTCAAAAGCCTGTGCTAGTTTGATAATTAAAAAGAAAACGTCGGTTATGATTTTCGGTAAACAGACAGAGGAAATCTACAATTTCCGCCGTTATCAAAATGCGTGCTGCACAACATTAATTTTATGAAAATTTTTATCAACGGTAAAATTAGAGACATTCCCGAAGCAATAAATCTGTTTGAACTTCTTGCTCATCTGTCGCTGCCGCAACAGCGCATCGCTGTCGAATTAAACGAATCGGTTGTGCGCCGTAAAGATTGGCACATTACAAAAATCAACGATACCGATAATATCGAGATAATTCATTTCGTCGGCGGCGGCTGAAATCAATAACGAATTAACAATTACGAAATACGAAATGCGGATTGGGAACGATTATAGTTTTCAGCCCGCATTTCTTTTGCGCGATTTTTTGTTAGAATTTTGAGTAATGGAAATAGAAAGAGAGTTATTAAAAACATACATAATTATATGAATCAAGATTTATTTAACTTAGCTGGAAAAACTTTCGCTTCACGACTTATCATTGGAACTGGAAAATATCGCTCGCATCAAGAAATGAAGGATGCGCACGCGGCTTCCGGCGCGGAAATGGTTACGGTCGCCGTCAATCGCGTGCCGCTCGACCGCGCAACCGAATCGTTTCTCGATTTTCTGAATCCCGAAATGCAGATTTTGCCAAACACGGCGGGCTGTTATGATGCCGAACACGCGATTAGAACAGCGAGATTAGCCGGAGAAGCGCTCGAAACCAATTGGATAAAGCTCGAAGTCATCGGCGACAAAATTACGCTTCTGCCCGACAACGAACAAACGCTTGAAGCCGCGCGTGTTCTCGTCAAAGAAGGTTTTGTAGTTCTGCCGTATTTCTCGGACGATTTGATTATGGCAAAAAAATTATTGGACATCGGCTGTCCAGCCGTGATGCCGCTCGCCGCGCCGATTGGCTCTGGAATGGGCGTGCAAAATCCTTCAAATTTGCGAATTATGCGCGAGCAATTGCCCGATGCAATAATAATCGTTGATGCCGGCGTCGGCGTTCCGTCAGATGCAGCAATTGCAATGGAACTCGGCGCGGACGCGATTTTGATGAACACCGCAATCGCCGAAGCGCAAAACGCCGCACAAATGGCGACGGCAATGAAACTCGCCGTGCAAGCCGGAAGATTGGCGTATCTCTCCGGCAGAATGCCAAAGCGTCTGTATGCCAGCGCATCGAGTCCGATTGAAGGCGCGATAAAATGAAGCCCTTAAAAATCGTCTTAACTATAAGCTTTGTTCTTTTCGGGATTTTCGCCTGTTCGAGCGGCAACGCGACGCGACGCGAGTTTAATATCACCGAAAGCAAGTCTTACGAAGCCTCAATCTTTCGCCAGAACTGCGCGATTTGTCACGGTCAGGAAGCCAACGGCAAAGAAGTTGACGGCAAACTGATTCCTTCCTTACGTTACGGCGATGCAGCGACAAAATCTGAAGAAGAAATTTACCAGCAAATAAAAGAAGGCAAACTCCCGATGCCAGCCTTCAAAAACCAACTTTCCGAAAAAGAAATCCGCCAAATGGTGCAGTTCATTCGCCGCGATTTGCAGGAGAAAGTAAAGTGAAAATTAATAAAGAATTGTTAAAACCGATATTTGAATTTACCAAATAGATTTTCCGTAAGCACAAAAATATGAAAATTTTAATCTCCGGCGCGAGCGGTCTTATCGGCACGAATTTGATTTCGACTTTGGAAGCGAAAGGACACGAGATTTATAAGCTCGTGCGGAAAACTCCGCAGAGTTTCGATGAAATTCAGTGGGACGCCGAGAATGGTTTTAGCGAAACCGAACAAGCAAAACTGGAAAACTTTGAAACGGTTGTTCATCTGGCGGGCGATAATGTGGCGGGAGGAAGTTGGACGAAGGAAAAAAAGGAAAGAATAAAAAACAGTCGGGTTGTCGGCACAAAAATTTTGGTTGACGGTTTGAAAAAATGTAAAAATCCGCCGAAACATTTTATTTCCGCTTCGGCTATCGGTTTTTACGGCGACCGGCGTGACGAAGTTTTGACCGAAGACAGCGCAAAAGGCATTGGATTTTTCCCGGAAGTTTGCGACGCCTGGGAGCGGGAAGCGAAAAAAGCGGAAAGTTTTGCGCGCGTCGTATGTATGCGTATCGGCGTTGTTTTGGCGAAAGACGGTGGCGCGCTCGAAAAAATGCTGACTCCTTTTAAGTTTGGCGTCGGCGGAACAATCGGCAGCGGCAAACAATATATGAGCTGGATTGCAATGGACGACATTGTTGCAATCGTTCATTTCCTTTTGGAAAATCCCGAACTAAAAGGCTCGTTCAACTTAACCGCGCCGAATCCGGTTACTAATAAAGAATTTACAAACACGCTCGGTAAAGTCCTGAATCGACCGACCATTTTGCCGCTTCCCGAATTTGCGGTAAAACTGATGTTCGGCGAAATGGGCGAAACTTTATTGCTGCAAGGCGCGCGCGTTCTGCCAAAACGTTTGCAGGAATCCGGTTATCAATTTAAATACACAGATTTGGACGAAGCGATGAAGGGCGTTTTGGAAAATTAGTTGCGGACAAACACGAAAGGACACGAAAAAGGAGTTAAAATTTCGGCTCGTTGCAGATGAGTCGCTGAATGAACTTAAAGAATACGCCGAAATTTTCTAATCTCGACGCCTCGATTCGATACAAATTTTTATTTAATTTTGCTGTCTCCTCGCCTGAAAATCCTCCAACCCTTTCTATTTCCGCCGCTTTAAATTTCGTGTAAACGCAGGCACGCTGTTTGCTCGAAAGTTGTTTAAATTTTATCAAAGGAGAATTTAATCAAAATGCAAGACATACAGAACATTCCAAATCCTGATGTGAATTCAGGCGGCGGAGACGACGGTGATTTCGGCGATAATTCTGAAGGTATTTCCGACGCACCGAACACGGATGTCGAACAACCTAAAAAAGAAAATCCGACGCCAAACGACAGAATACCAAGTGCGCCAATCGAAGAACCGCCAGCCGACGAAGACGCCGCCGCCGAGCCGAAACGATACGCTTAACAAAATTATAAAGCGGGAAATCGAATGTTGAATTTACTAATTCAACATTCGATTTCCTATTATTTGTTTATTTATGACGGAATTTATTGGTTGGGTTAGCTCGATTATTTTAATTATAACCATTGCAAAGCAAGTTTATAAACAATGGAAAGAAGGTAAAAGTGAAGGCGTTTCGATTTGGCTTTTCGCCGGGCAGATTGCCGCCTCAATTGGTTTTGCCGTTTACAGCTATTTGGTTTGGAATCCGGTTTTTATCTTTACGAATTCGTTGATGGTTTTAAACGGCATCGCCGGTTTATTAATCAATATTTACCTGAAAAAGCGCGAGGGAAAAAGAGAAATGGAACGCGGCTGAAAACCGAATCGAAACGAATTGGCAAAGATTTATCTTTTAGATTTCTCCATTTTCATCTGTGCTTTTTCCGCAAAAATCCGCCTTCGGCTTCTTCATTTGTGATTTCTCATTGTAGAGATTTCCGCCAAATCCTTCTGACTTGACAGAAGGTTTATTTGTAACTAAACTTGTTACAGTTATGGCAACTAACAGCCGATTTTCAATTGCGGTTCACGTGCTGACGATGCTTGCAAAAAATTGCGACGGGCGCGTTAAGTCGGACTTTATCGCCGAGAGCGTCAATACGAATCCGGTCGTTATCCGCCGTCTTTTGTGCAGTTTACAGGAAGCGAATCTGGTTGTTTCGCAAGTCGGTGCATCAGGCGGCACTTGTCTGGCACGACAGCCCGAAAAAATTACGCTTTCGGAAATCTACAATGCGGTTTCGCACGGCGAGATTTTTTCTCCGCATCCGCAGACGCCGAATCAGGATTGTCCGATCGGAAAAAATATCGAAGCAATTTTGTGCCGTTTGCAAAAAGAAGTTGATAAAAGCGTCGAGCAGAAATTGGCGCAATACACTTTGCAGAACGTAATTGAAATGGTCGGGCGAGAAAAAGTATAAAATTTTTTGAAAATAATTGTAGCAGCAAAAGTTACAAAACAATAAAATATAAAAAGAGGAAACGAAAATGGGAAGAAACGGAATCTTAAATGAAAAAATTTTGGAACAGTTAAATTGGCGTTATGCGGTCAAAAAATTCGATGCGATAAGAAAGGTTTCCGACGAAGATTGGAACATGCTTGAGCAATCTTTGATTCTCGCGCCGTCGAGTTTCGGACTTCAGCCATATAAATTTGTCGTCGTCACGGACGATAAATTGAAAGCGGAATTGATGCCTGCGGCTTACGGGCAAACTCAGATTGCCGATTGCTCGCATCTGGTTGTCGTCGCATACAAAAAAGTTTTGACCGACGCCGACATCGAGCATTTTGTCGAGCGCAATATGGAAGTTCGCAATCAGCCGCACGAACAGCTTGCCGATTATGAAAACACAATGAAAGGCTCGGCGAAAAAAGCGGTTTCAGATAACACAATCGAGACTTGGAATTCGCGGCAGGCTTATCTGGCGCTCGGATTTCTGCTTGAAACGGCGGCGATTTTAGGCATTGACGCTTGCCCGATGGAAGGTTTCAACCCGGCGGAATTCAATCGCATTTTGGGCTTGGAAGATTATTCTGCGGTCACTTTGTGCGCGGTCGGTTACCGTGATGCGGAAAATGATTGGCTGGCGAATCTGCCGAAAGTGCGCTTTCCGAAAGAAGAATTAATTGACAGAAGATAAGAAATCAGCCACGAACAAACACGAAAAGCACGGACGCTAAAAAGAATAAATTTTCGTGTTTGTCCGCGGCTAAAAATTAGTATGAAATCATATATTGAAAAATCAATGACGTTTGCCGAGTATTTAAAGCTGATTGACGATTTGCTTTTGCAAGGCAAGACGACGGGCGAAAATCAATCCGAACAGATGTTCGGTTTCGGAAAATTGAATCGTCAACGTATGAAGCGGCTCGATAAAACGGTTAGACTAAACAACTCTTTGGTAGAAAAAGCGCAGAACGTAAAAGCAAATTGGATTTGGTTGATTATAACCGAAGCCTGGTGCGGCGACGCGGCGCAGAATATTCCGATTATTGAAAAAATTGCGGCGGAAAATCCAAACATCGAGACCAGATATTTACTGCGCGATGAAAATCTCGATTTGATGGACAGATATTTGACTAACGGCGGGCGCGCCATCCCGAAATTGATTTGTCTGGATGCGGAAACGCTGCGGGAAATCGGAACGTGGGGTTCGCGCCCTAAAGTTGCCGATAATTATTTTCACGAAATGAAGGCACAGGGCTTAGAAAAACCGGAAATGATGGAAAAAATGCAGCGCTGGTATCTGGCGGACGAAAATCAATCATTGCAAAACGAGTTTAAAAAGTTGTTGGAAAATTGGTCAGAGGAAGTTTCGAGCGCGAAGGTTTAAATGAAATGAACAGGTTGAACGGATTGGAAACTCTGCCGGAAACGCAGGAGAAATGCCTGTTTTATTCATCGGACACAGCAGCCCGATGAATGACATCGAGCATCTATGACTTCGGTCAAAACTGATAATTAAAAAATGAAAGTATACGAAATACAACAATTCGGAATAGAAAATTTAGCTCTTGTTGAACGAGAAGAACCAAAACCGCAGGCAAATGAAGTATTGGTGAGATTTCACGCCGCGTCTTTGAATTACCGCGATTTGATGATGGTCAAAGGCGTTTACAATCCGAAATTGAAAACGCCTTTAGTTCCATTGTCGGACGGCGCGGGCAAAATTGTTTCAATTGGCGAAAACGTTACGAAATGGAAGGAAGGCGACAGAGTTTGCCCGATTTTTATGCAAAGCTGGATTGACGGCGAGATTGATTTTCAGAAAGCTAAAACTACGCTCGGCGGCGATTTGGATGGCTGTTTGCGGGAATTTGGGGCGTTTGACGAAAATGGTTTGGTGCGAATTCCCGACCATTTAAGCTATGAAGAAGCGGCTACTTTGCCGTGCGCGGCAGTAACGGCACATAATGCGCTGATGGTTTCCGGCAACATTAAGCCTGACCACACGATTTTGCTGCAAGGCACGGGCGGCGTTTCGATTTTCGCCCTGCAATTTGCCAGCGTTTTCGGCTGCCGGACGATTATTACATCTTCGAGCGATGAAAAATTGCAGCGGGCGAAAGAATTAGGCGCCGGCGATTTGATAAGTTACAAAGAGCGTGAGGATTGGGACAAAGCGGTTTTGGAATTAACCGAAAAACAAGGTGTTGACCAAATTGTCGAAGTCGGCGGCGCGGGAACGATGCAGAAATCCCTGAACGCCGTAAAAATGGGCGGACACATCGCGGTTATCGGCGTTTTGGCGGGCAAAGGCGATTTTGATTTGCGCTCGATTTTGATGAAAACGGTGAAAATGCAGGGAATTTTCGTCGGCTCGCGGCAGATGTTTGAAGATATGAATCGCCTGATTTGCCAGCACAACTTAAAACCTGTGATTGATAAAACTTTTGCGTTCGACGAAGTGAAAGAGGCGCTCGAATATATGGAAAGCGGTTCGCATTTCGGGAAAATTGTCGTCAGGATTCAATAAAAGGAGAAAATTTATGAGCAAAATGATTGAACCAAACAACTGGGAAAAGTTTTTACAGGAATTTTCCGAACGCAACCGCGAACGGCGGGCGCGTTTTAATATCTTTTTTAGTTCGGGCGAAACGGTCGAAGAAGCCGAAGAAGGACATCTTAAAAACGTTTCGCTCAATAAAAACGGCGGTAAAACGCAGGTTGTCGTTGAACGCATTGACCGTAGCGAGATGGACGAAAAAACGATGACCGACCCGATTGACAACGTGCGCGGAATCGCCGTGCAGTATGAAACCGACGGCAGCGAAAACATTCTGGAAATCACGGACGACAAAAATACTCTGCTGAGTTTGCGCCTTGAATCGAAACTTGACGGCAATTCTTAAACCGCAAATTTTATGAACATCGTTTCACAGGAAATCCAGGGTTACGCAGAGAACTATACGTCCTTTGAGAGCAAAATTTTAACCGAACTGCGCGAAAAAACATTTGCCGAGCGTGATGATAAATCAATGCTTTCGGGCTTTTATCAAGGTCGCTTGCTCGCAATGTTCAGCAAAATGATTCAGCCGAAACGCATCCTGGAAATCGGAACTTATATGGGTTATTCGGCAATGTGTCTGGCGGAAGGTTTAGCCGAAAACGGCGAAATTATTACGCTCGACGTAAATGAAGAGTTTAACAAAACGGCAAAAAGTTTTTGGGCAAAATCGGCGCACGACGACAAAATAAAATCTTTCGTCGGCAATGCTCTGGAAATTATTCCAACGCTCGATGAAACTTTCGACCTTGTTTTTATTGACGCGGACAAGCCGAATTATTTGAATTATTACAATCTGGTTTTCCCAAAACTGCGAATTGGCGGAATTATTATTGCCGACAATATTCTGTGGAGCGGGAAAGTTCTTGAAGTTGGAAACGGCGCGGATGAACCGAACGCGACAAGTCTGCACGAATTTAATCAAAAAATTCAGGCGGACGAGCGCGTCAGCAATGTTCTGTTGGCAGTGCGCGACGGTTTGATGATTGTGCGAAAAGAAAAAAATTAAAAGGAAAAAGGCAAAGAGAAGAAATTGTTTGTTATGGAGAAAAGAAAATTTGGCAAAACAGATTTGGAGTTTTCCGTGCTTGGGTTTGGAGGCGCGGAAATCGGCTTTAACCCGAATCAGACACAGGCGGACGTAACCGAATTGCTCAATTCCGCGCTTGATGCGGGATTGAATCTGGTTGACACGGCGGCAGCTTATAAAACTTCGGAAAAAATGATTGGAGAAGCCGTCGGCAAGCGGCGCAGGGAATTTTATTTGATTACAAAATGCGGCGCGTTAGATGGTTTTACCCGTTTTGATTGGTCGAAAAAGGGAATTTTGGAAACGATTGAACAAAGTTTGCGGAATCTTAAAACGGATTATTTAGACATCGCGCAATTGCATAGCTGCGACGCTGAAGAACTGCGGCGCGGCGATGCCATCGAAGGCTTGCAGCGCGCGGTTGAAAAAGGCTACACGCGATATATTGGTTATTCGGGCGACAACGAAGACGCGCGAGTGGCGATTGAATTGGATGTTTTCGATTCGTTTCAAACTTCTGTGAACATTGCCGACCAAACGCCGATTGACGGAAACGTCGCGCTTGCCGCATCAAAAAATCTCGGTGTGATTGCCAAACGCCCGATTGCCAACGCCGTCTGGCGGTACAAGGAAAAGCCAGACGAATCGTATCATCACGAATACTGGGACAGAATTCAAAAACTGCAATATGATTTTTTGAAAAAATCTGCGGAAGAAGCTACGGCGACCGCCCTGAGATTTACGCTTTCAATTCCGGGAGTTTCAACTGTTATTGTCGGCACAACCCGCCCGAATCGCTGGCAGGAAAACGCGGGCTACGTCGCGGAAGGAAATTTATCAAACGAAGAATTTGAAGAGATTCGCAATCGCTGGCGCGAAGTCGCAAGCAAAGATTGGGTCGGGATGACTTAAAACAGTGGATTCGCAAAAGCAAACCGTCATCGCAACGGCGGCGGTCGGGATGATTACCGAACCGCCGGAAGCCGAAGAGATTCTGCAAAATGCGCAAGTCGACGCGATTTTTATGGCGCGCGAATTGGGCGCGGAAATTGAATACATTGCGAAGCAACAGGGATGCGCGATTGATTTGCGGAAAGCAGAAAGCGCGGGAAAAAATCAAAAGGTGAAAAACTCGAAGGATAAAAAAGTTTGTGGTTTGGAAGACAACGAAATCTTTTTCACTTCTAGTAAGGAATTATGAGCAGTTTTTCAAACATTCCGTTTTCAGTTCTGGATTTATCGCCGGTTATAGAAGGCGCAACACCCGCCGATGCTTTACGAAATTCACTTTCGCTGGCGCAACACGTTGAAAATCTTGGTTATAAAAGATTTTGGCTCGCCGAACATCATAATATGCCGGGCATTGCGAGCGCGGCAACTTCAATTGTGATTGGATTTGTTGCCGGAAATACTTTAAAAATTCGCGTCGGCGCGGGCGGCATTATGCTGGCGAATCACGCGCCGATTGTCGTTGCCGAGCAGTTCGGAACGCTCGAATCGCTTTATCCCGGAAGGATTGATTTGGGTTTGGGACGCGCGCCGGGAACAGACCGACCGGCGACATTCGCTTTGCGCCGCACTTTGCAAAGCGACGGTGATGATTTTCCGGAGTTGTTGGAGGAATTACGGTTTTTCTTTAATAAACCGGTTGAAAATCAAAAAGTGCAAGCTGTTCCCGGCGCGGGTTTGGACGTTCCGATTTGGCTTTTGGGTTCGAGCGGTTTTTCGGCGCAGCTCGCCGGGCATTTAGGTTTGCCGTTTGCTTTTGCCGGACATTTTTCGCCCGAATATATTTTGACTGCGCTGGAACTTTATCGAAAAAATTTCAAGCCCTCAGAAACTTTGGAAAAGCCCTATGCGATGTTAGCGATAAACATTGTCGCTGCTGAAACAAATGAAGAAGCAAAATTTTTGGCAACTTCGCAATTTCAATCGTTTTTGAATTTAATTCGTGGCAAACCCGGCAAAATTCAGCCGCCGGTTGAAAATATGAACCAGATTTGGAACGAGCGCGAAAAGGCTCTGGTCGAATCGCGGACGGGCGGCTCGATTATCGGAAGCGCAGAAACTGTCAGGCTGGAGTTGAAAAGAATTTTGGACGCGACGGAAGCCGACGAATTAATGGTCAATGCAATGATTTTCGACCACAAAAGACGGCTTCGTTCTTACGAAATTGTCGCCGATGTTTGGAAGGGAAATGTTTCGGCACAGACTGTCTGATGATTGTGCGAGTAATAATGAGAATAGATAAATATATTACTCGGCACTCGATAAACAAATGGAACACCAACATTTTTTATCAATGGCGTGCGCTTCAACGACGTTGTGGATTAAGAAATTTTGCTCGGAGTTTTAGAAAACTTGTTGGCAAAAATGCAGGTTAATAAAATTATGAAAAAACGGATACTGGGAAAGGATTTGGAAGTTTCAGCCGTCGGGCTGGGTTGTATGGGAATGTCGGATTTTTATTCGGGGCGCGACGACGATGAATCGATTGAAACAATTCGTCGCGCACTGGAACTCGGCGTCAATTTTCTCGATACGGCGGATATGTATGGCTACGGTGAGAACGAAGAATTGGTTGCCAAGGCTATCAAAGGAAAGCGCGACGAATTTGTAATCGCGACAAAATTTGCTATCGAGCGCGACAAAAACGACCCGAACGTGCGCGGCATAAACGGCAAACCGGAATACGTTCGGCAAGCCGTTGAGGGAAGTTTAAAGCGGCTCGGAATCGAAACGATTGACCTTTATTACCAGCATCGCGTTGACCCGGAAACTCTGATTGAAGATACGGTCGGTGCGATGGCGAAACTGGTCGAAGAAGGAAAGGTAAAATATCTGGGTTTGTCCGAAGCAAGCGCAGAGACTTTGAAAAGAGCAAACGCCGTTCATCAAATCACTGCTTTGCAGAGCGAGTATTCGCTCTGGACGCGCGATGTCGAAGACAACGGAGTTTTAGAAACGTGCCGCGAACTCGGCATTGGTTTCGTTCCGTATTCGCCTTTGGGACGCGGTTTTCTTTCGGGAGGAATAAAACGTTTTGAAGATTTGGCGGAGGACGATTATCGTCGGCAAAGCCCGCGTTTTCAGGGCGAAAACTTCGATAAAAATATGCGGCTCGTCGAAGAAGTCGAAAAAATCGCTACGGAGAAAAACTGTACAACTTCGCAATTGGCGCTCGCTTGGGTTTTAGCGCAAGGTCAAGACCTCGTTCCGATTCCGGGAACGAAGCGCCGAAAATATCTGGAGCAAAACGCAGCATCGACCGAAGTGATTTTAAGTCAGGAAGATTTGGCGCGCATCGAAGACGTTTTTCCGAAAGACGCGGCGAGCGGACTTCGTTATCCCGAAGCGATGATGGCGAGCGTTAATAAATAATAAATTAGGGTCTATGGTAGCAAACAAGTAGCGATAAACTTGTAAGTTACTGAAATGAAACAACTAAACCGATATTATCGGTGGTCTAAAATTAGCGAACGTAAAACTAGGCAAATTATCAAGTATTTTGCCCTTGATTTGACCGCTAATAAAACGGCTGAATTGGTAGGGATGACGCACCAATCGGTCAATCGAATTTTCTTGAAAATCAGAAACCGCATCGCGCAAGAAGCCGAGCGAGCTTCGCCGTTTTCTTCCTGCGAAGTCGAAGTCGATGAATCTTACTTTGGCGCACGTCGAGTCAAGGGCAAGCGCGGCAGAGGCGCGGGCGGTAAAACCAAAGTCTTTGGCATCTTCAAACGCAACGGTTCGGTCTATACCGAGATTGTCCCGGACTGCCGCAAAAAGACGCTGCAAGCCGTCATTCGCGGGCGCGTCTCGCTTGATGCCGTCGTGCATTCGGACAAGTGGCGCGGCTATGACGGACTGGTTGATGTTGGCTACTCGAAACATTTTCGCGTCAATCATTCGGCTGATGAATTTGTTAATGGCACGTCGCATATTAACGGAATAGAAAGTTTTTGGTCATTTAGCAAAAGACGTTTGCAAAAATTCAACGGTGTGTCGGAACACACTTTTTATTTTCACTTGAAAGAATCGGAATACCGTTTTAATCATCGCAAAGAAAACTTGTTTCGATTACTGTTAAAATTACTGGAGCAAAATCCGCTTTAATGACTTTTGCTATCATAGACCCTAAATTAAAATGATTACGAACGAAAAAATCGTGCTTTTCGCGCGGTTGAAAGTGAAAAAGGGAACTGAGGGCGAGGCAAAACGCGCCGCGCTTTCGATTATCGAGAAATCGCGTGCCGAAAAGGGTTGTTTGAATTATAATTTTCATCAAGCGATTGACGATGTGACAGTTTTTCTCTGGCACGAGACTTGGGAAAATAAAGCGGCGATTGATGCGCACGCAAATTCTTTGCACTTTAAGGAATTCAGCCAGGCAATCGTAAACATTACAGACGAGCCTTTGCAGGTAACTCTGACGCGAATGATTAGCGAAAAGGCTTAAACATTAACTTATAAAAAAGGAGAAAATAAAATGAATTTTACAAGACGAGCGGACGCCGACTGGAACGGCGGAATTATAGACGGAAAAGGAACGGTTAAATTAGGAAGCGGCGCGTTTGAAGGCGCGTATTCTTTCAAATCACGTTTCAGCGATGATAAAGAGCAAAAAGCCACGAATCCCGAAGAATTAATCGCGGCGGCTCACGCCGGTTGTTACACGATGGCTCTGTCGGGAAATTTGGGCAAAGCCGGTTACGCGCCGAAAAATATTCATACGACGGCGAACGTGAAAATCGAAAAACAAGGCGACGGTTTTGTTATTCCTAACATCGATTTGCAGACGACGGCGGAGGTTGACGGAATTTCAGACGACGAGTTTCAAAAAATTGCTGAAGAAACAAAGAAAACCTGTCCGGTGTCGCAAGTGTTAAGCGGCGCGGAAATTAGTTTGAAAGCGGAATTAAAGAAAGCGTCGGCGGCTTAAATTTGAAGCAGTGCATTGAGTGAAAAATTACGTTTTCAAAATTATAAGGACAGGTTTTTCAACCCGTCCTTATAATTTTGAAAACGTAATTTTTTGATAAAATTTATTGACGATTTACTATTTGGAATCTGTGCCGCGTCCGGTTTTTTGCTGCAATTCTTCGATGCGTTTGGAAGCCTCAGCCTTTGTGAGATTTTCGTCAAATTCTTCTTTGGCTTCCTCGCTCAAAGTCGTCAAATAAGAACGCTGCGCACCGGTCATCGGCTCGTCGCCGGTCGTCCAATTGTCCGGGTCTTTAATAGTGTTGCTTTCATCGGCGTGGTCTTGTGTTTTTTTGTCAGACATAAAAATTCTCCTTGTGTTCGATTTTGTTTCAGTGATTAAACATCAAATCACAGTTTGCACAAATCGTGCCAAAAGGAAATTTGAAGTTGGAGACTTATGAAACAGTAATTTAGAAGAACAGTTGGCAAACGAGTTGTCGGCAAGTTAATATATATTCAAACATTTGCGAGAAATTTATTTAAATTGGAAATAACTTTTGTATCGCAACGATCAAAATTTACAAGGAGACGAGAAAATGGGAAATTTTACAAAAGAAGCGACGGATACAAATTTTGAAAAGGACGTTTTGGGTTCGGACAAAGCCGTTTTAGTCGATTTCTGGGCGGAATGGTGCGGACCGTGTCGTATGATTGCGCCTTCGGTCGAAGCGATTGCCGAAGAATATGGTGACAAAGCGGGCGTTTTCAAGATGAACGTGGACGAAAATATGAACGTGCCGCAGCGTTTCGGGATTCGCGGCATTCCGACTTTGATTGTTTTTAAAGGCGGACAAGAGCAGGAACGCATCGTCGGTGCGGTTTCGCGTGAAGCGATTGCGAAAGTCATTGACAAATACGTTTAATAATTGTGAGTTATAAGTAAAAAAGTGAGAGCGGCATAATGGTTTTGTCGCTCTCACTTTTTATTATCCAAACCTTTTATTTTGACCTTTCATTATCTGTTTTTAATCGGCAACTCATAATTCTTAACTGGCATAATGATTGCACTGTTGTCTCGACACAAGAGCCGGATGTATCAAAAACATTCTTTCATATTATCGAAAGGAATCGGTTTGTAGATAATTATAAACAAAAGAGAAAGGGAGAAATTATGAACGCATTGGAATTATTAAAAGCTGATCACGATAAAGTCGGGAAACTTTTCAAACGGGCGGAAGCAACCGAAGACGAAAGCAAAAAACACGAGCTTTTCGAACAGATAAAGCTCGAACTTCTAACACACACGCACATCGAAGAAACAATTTTCTACCCGACAATTATGGTCAATGAAGAAATCAAAGACATCGTTCTCGAAGGACTGGAAGAACACAAACAGGCGAAAACGCTTTTGCGTGAAATTCCGCGCCTTGCCGACGGCAGCGAAAAATTTGAAGCCAAATTCAAAGTTTTAATGGAAGACATCGAACACCACGTCGAAGAAGAAGAAAGCGATATGTTCAAGAAAGTGAGAGCCGCTTTCAATAGCGCGCAGCTCGAAGAAATGGGCGCGCAGATGGAAACCGAAAAACTTGTGTTTCAAAAATCTTACAATGCGAGCGCGTAAGATTTTAAATTAGATTTTTACAAAAAAGCCGCAGATTAAAATAATCTGCGGCTTTTTTATTTTAAGCGGCGACGTTTTCGCTTTTCGCGGAAAATTCCGGCAGCGCTTCAAAAACCGAAAGCGCATATTTTACGTTTCCAAACGGCGCTGAAACCTGCACGCCTTGAATCAAATCGCGGACTTCCGTCAGGGATTCGCGGGCAATTCTGATGCCTTCGTCGCGCGCTTCCTCCTTACTTTTGTCTGACGCTTTTCGCATTCTTTCCAGAATTTCCGGCGTTACATTTACGCCCGGAACTTCGTTGTGCATAAACTCGGCGTTGCGAATGCTGACGAGCGGAAAAATACCTGCGACAATCGGAATGCGGACATGAGAAATTCGTTTCAGAAAGTCGCGCAGCTGCTTCGTGTCGTAAACCGGCTGCGTAATCGCGTATTCAGCGCCGGCTTCGACTTTCCATTCAAAGCGTTTGATTTCTTCGTCCAAATTTATCGCGCCGGGATTGACGCCGACGCCGATTGAAAATGCCGTCGGGCAGCCGATTGGATTGTTTCCCAAATCCAAGCCGTGATTAAGTTTGTTGACCATATTCGTCAAACCGATCGAATCAATATCAAAAACGGCTGTCGCGTCCGGGTAAGAACCCATTTTCGGCGGGTCGCCCGTGATTATCAACAAATTATGCAAACCTAAAGCCGCCGCGCCCAGAAGGTCAGACATCATTCCGAGAAGATTTCTGTCGCGGCAGCAATAATGCAATACCGTTTCGATGCCTAAGTTTTGCTCGACCAAAACCGCCGTCGCCTGTGCGCTCATTCTGGTTTGCGCTCTCGGTCCGTCGGGAATATTCACGGCGTCAACGCCCGCGCTCTTCAAAAGTTTGATTGAATCCAAAGTTTTCGCCGCGTCGCAGCCTTTCGGCGGCAACACTTCGACGCTCGTTACAAATTCGCCGCACGCGAGTTTTCCAGACCAGCGCGAGCGCATCTCAGTCGGAACAACCTGCACGTCAATCGGCTTTAAATCAATAACTTTAACCGGCGCAGCAGTTGGTTTAACGGCAACTTTCATTTGGCGCGGACTGATGGCGCGAACAGCGTCGGAAATCAATTTAATATGCTGCGGCGTAGTGCCGCAACAGCCGCCTACAAAATTTGCACCGGCTTTGATAAAACGCTTGGCAAACTTTGACATATATTCGGGCGAACACATATAAAACTGCCGTCCCTGCACGTCGCGCGGAAGCCCGGCGTTTGGCTGTGCGGAAAGTTTTTTTGTCGTAACGCGGCGCATTTGTTCGAGTGCGCTTAAGATATGCGTCGGACCGACGCCGCAATTTACGCCGATAACGTCCGCACCCCAGTTTTCCAACCTGCTCGTAAAAATTTCGGGCGCTGCGCCGAAAACGGTTTTGCCGTCGGTTTGAACCGTCATCTGTGCGATTATCGGCAAATCACACAATTGTTTTATTGCTTTGATAGCTTGCTGAATTTCCGATAAATCTGAAAAAGTTTCCAAAAGAAATAAATCTACGCCGCCTTCCAAAAGCGCGGAAACCTGTTCGGCAAACATTTCCTTTGCTTCGTCAAACGAAGTCGGACCGTAAGGCTCGATTCTTAAATCGAGCGGTCCGATTGCGCCCGCGACGAAAACATCTTCGCCCGCAGCTTGACGAGCTAATTTTGCGCCCGCGACATTAATTTCTCGCAGCTTGTTTTCAAGGCTGTATTGCTGAAGTTTGTGGCGTGTCGCGCCGAAAGTATTGGTTTCGATTATGTCGGCTCCGACGCGCACATACTCGGCGTGAACTTCGCGCACCAAGTCGGGCGCAGTCAAGTTCAAGTCATCGTAAGAACGATTGATATAAACGCCTTTATCGTAAAATCTCGTGCCGATTGCGCCGTCGAAAACGAAAATGCCGTCGCTGTTTAATATATCTCTAAAGTTTTTCATAAGCAGTCAATAGTCACTAGAAAACCAGTTGTGCGGGATGCTGCCGACTTCTGGCTTCTCAAAATAAAAAAGCCTCGGCTAAACAGCGCGAGACTTTAAATTAATCTTTTTTTGACGCTGTTTAGCAGTTTATTTTACGTGGTCGCAAGTCGCTGTAACTCACCACGAGTATTAAAAATAAATGATGCGATTTTCAGAGAAAACTGTCAAGTAAAAATGAATCAGTTTGCCGAGAGAGGCACATTATGCCTTTTGCACGCGAAAAAATGCTAACTATTATTTCTGACATTTCGGACAAAAATAGCTTGAACGTCCGCCTTGTTTAACGCGCTCAATCGGTGTTGTGCAATTAACGCACGGATTCGTCTCGCGGTCATAAACGCGCCAGCTCAATTCGTAACCGCCGCCGTAATAGCTTCCGTCAATGTTTTCGGGATTAACGTTTAAAGTCGAGCCGTGTGCGATTGATTCAGCGAGAACTTCGCGGATTTTTTCAAACAAAACGTCGGCTTTTCGCGCGGAAAGTTTTTCGGCTGAAATTAGCGGATTGACTTGCGCCAAAAACATCGCTTCCGCCGCATAAATGTTTCCGAGTCCGGTAACTTTCGTCTGGTCGAGCAGAAATTCCTTCAAACTTCGCTTCGATGTTTTCAAAATTTGCCGAAAATATTTTCGATTAAAGTCTTCGGAAAAAGGTTCGGGCGCGAGTTTTTTTATTTCTTTGGCTTCGGCGAGTCTGGCGGTTTCGACGATTTTCATAAAACCGAAGTGTCGCTGGTCGGAGAAAATCAAACGGCTTTCGTCCACAAAATAAAAAACAGCGTGCGTAAATTTCGGATTTTCACGCTCCGGAGGCAGAAGTTGAAAACGCCCGCTCATTCGCAAATGCGCGATTAAGGTTTGATTGTTGGTTAAATCGAAAAGAACATGTTTGCCGCGTCGGTGAACGCGCGTTATCGTCGCCTCTTTTAATTTCGCGGCAAAATCTTCCGGCGGATTTTCCGGCGCCAGCCTTTCGCGTAAAAGTTCAGCCGTGAATATCCGGCGACCTTTAACAAGTTTATCCAGAGATTTTGCTACAAGTTCGACTTCCGGCAATTCGGGCATACTTCAATTTTAGATTTTGGATTTATTTTTACGATAAAATTCAAAATAATTGTGTCATAGAATCGCCAATCCAACACGGTCAGATTCTCGTGTAATCGGTCAACGAAGTTTTATCGCCCAAAACTGCGCCATCGCTGACGATAACGTTTCTTCCGATATGACAACTACGCCCGACGATTGATTTTTTGATGTGCGCTGCGCTCGAAATGCGCGTGTGCGACCAGATAACGGAATTTTCTACAACCCCCTTTTCCTCGATGTGAACGCCTTCGCCGACGACCGAATTGATAACTCTGGCGTTTGGTTTTATCACGCAGTCGGCGCCGATAACCGAATCTTTATCAACGATTGCGGCGGTTGCAAGTTCAAATTTGCTTGTTCTTTCGATTTCAAAGCCTTTGATTTTTCCGCTTAGAAATTCGTGATGCGCGCTCAGATAGCTTTCCGGCGTGCCGATGTCGCGCCAGTAATTTCCTCGTAAAATGCAGGCGTAGAAAGGCTTTTGACTTTTCAATAAATCGGGAAAAACATTGTATTCAAACGAGCTGTTTTCGCCTGCCGCGATAAAGTCCAAAACGCTCGGCTCTAAAACGTATATTCCGGCGTTGATATTTTTTGTCTTCAAATCGGCAACTTCTGAGGCATCAGGTTTTTCACGAAAGCGCAAAACGCGGTTTTCTTCGTCGGTTTCGACTAAACCGTATGCTGCCGGATTTTCGACGGGCGTTAAAACGATCGTTGCTTCGGATTTTTTCTGACGGTGAAACGCGACGACTTTTGAAACGTCCAAATCCGTCAAAACGTCGCCGTTTAAAACTACGGTCGTTTCCCGAATCGAATCTTCCGCATACTTATACGCGCCGCCGGTTCCCATCGGAGAAGGCTCGGTCAGATAGCGCAAATTTACGCCGTATTCCGAACCATCATCGAGAAGCTGTTCGATTTTGTCCGGTTGATAATTCAAGGAAAGCGTAATATCGGTAATTCCGGCGCGGCGCAGAATTTCGATTTGATAAAGCAAAAACGGGCGATTTAAGACGGGAACAATCGGTTTCGGCGTGTAAACCGTCAGCGGACGAAGCCGCGTACCTTTCCCGCCGGCTAAAATTAGTGCTTGCATAAAAAAGCTATGAAATTAAAAAATTATGACAAGTTTAACACTAAATAAATCGCCAGGAAAAATCAAAGCCGCAAAATTCACCGCCGTTTTATCAGCGTCGATTTACGCCAAAGCAATTCGATTTCGTAACCGCAATTGTTTGTTTAGTGTCGTTTCTTATGTTATACATTGTTGCATAGTTATTACAATACTTTATCTTTGGTAATTCACAATGCAATGCAAAATTGACGAAATTTTTGTCCCGAATTTGAGCCGGAGTTTATTACTTCCGCTTGTATTATCCAATGTTTCAGCCGGTTTTCCATCTCCGGCTGATGATTATATCGAAACTTCAATTGACCTTAACCGAGAACTTATCAGCCATCCTTTTGCTACTTTTTATGTTCGCGCAAGCGGTGATTCAATGATTGATGCCGGAATCAGACCAAATGCTACTTTGATTGTCGACCGTGCGATTGAAACAAAATCCGGTGATATTGTCATTGCCCGAATCGGTGAAGAACTCTGCGTCAAAGAACTGTTTATTGATCATGACGGTAAAGTCTTTCTAATGCCTAAGAATGAAAACTACAAACCGATTCTAATAACCGAAGATTTAGACTTTGAGATTTGGGGAAAAGTAATTTGCTCAATCAATAAACATTAACCGATTATGCAAAATGCTATTGCCTTACTTGACTGCAACAACTTTTACGCGTCCTGCGAGCGTGTCTTTGATGCGTCTATTAAACAAAAGCCATTGGTTGTTTTATCAAATAATGATGGCTGTGTAGTTGCCAGAAGCGAAGAAGCCAAACAAATCGGCGTAACAATGGGTTCGCCGCTTTTCAAAGTTCAATCTCTGCTGGATGAACACGATGCGGAAATCTTTTCGTCAAACTATGCGCTTTACGGCGATATGTCTTCGCGCGTGATGAATCTTCTGCAAAACTTCACGCCCGAAGTTGAAATTTACTCAATAGATGAAGCGTTTCTAAATCTTGAACCGCGCAAAAAATCGCTTGAAACTCTAGCTCGCTCAATTCGTGAAAAGATGTATAAATGGACGGGCATTCCGGTTTCAATCGGAATTGCAGAAACAAAGGTTTTAGCCAAAATTGCCAATAAACTCGCAAAGAAAGCTGAATTAAAAGAACAAGGAGTTTTGAATCTATATCGTTCGCCGAAGACTGAAAATATTTTGAAAGAAACAGATATTGAAGAAGTTTGGGGAATCGGTTATCGTTCGTCGTTGAAACTTAAAACAAACAATATTTTTAATGCCTGGCAATTAAGAGAAACTGACAATCGTTTCGTCCGAAGGCTTTTAACGGTTGTCGGCGCGAGAATCGCGCTCGAACTTCGAGGAATCAAATGCTTGCCGTTTGAACAGTTTTCCGCCAAAAAACATTCGATAACCTGTTCAAGAAGTTTCGGGCAAACAGTAACCGATTACAATCAAATCAAAGAAGCTGTTTTATATTATTTAACGCGGGGCTGTGAAAAGATGCGAAGGAATAATCTGGCTGCGCACGCCGTAACTGTGTTTATCGGCACAGACCATTTCAGACCAATTCCAGAACCTTACTCAAACTCGGCAACATACACTTCAACTTATCGAGCCGACAGCAATCAGGAAATTCAGGAATGGACAATTAAAACACTGGAAAAGATTTACAAAAAAGGTTTTGAATACCGCAAAGCCGGAATTATCCTGAGCGGGCTTGTGCCAAACGAAAATCTGACGAAACGAATGTTTGATGATGAACAATTTCAGCAGCGACACAAATTGATGAAAGCGATTGATGAAATAAATCAAAAATTCGGCAAAGATACGGTTCGTTTCGGAAGTGTCAAAACCGAAGGCTGCTGGAAGATGAAGCAAACGCGGAAAAGTCGGAGTTATACGACAAATTGGAATGAGATTCTTACCGTAAATTGATAAATTTTTCTCTGCAAAATGTGTCAAACTTAACAAAACTCAATGAAACTACTATAATCTAAAAGACGGTAAATACTAAATAAAACGAAATAAGATGAACTTGTCGAAACTTAAAAGACCTACCATTTATGATTGAAAAACTGACCGTCATTTTTTTTGTTTTATTATTTTTAATGGCGGGCGTCATTCTCATTCTTTTGCCGTGGGTTAATGTCGGAAACATAAGCGATTGGGGCGACAATTACTTTCTTGCATTCGTCGCGCAAAAAACCGGTCTGCCTTTTTTGCGGACAGCCGTCGCTTCCGGCTGGTTTCGCGGCGCGGTTTCCGGCTTGGGCGTTTTAAATCTTTTTTTTGCCTTCTGGGAAATGGCGCATTTTAAGCAGAGCGTCGAGATGCTCGGCGGCAGCATGACAAAACCGCCGCACGAAAAATTGTGAACCGCAAACAATTGTTCGTTCAAAAACCTTTTATCTATTTGATAACCGAAGGAAAAACAACGCCCGAAAATTTTTCCCGTAAAAAAAAAGAAATTATTCGACTCGTCAAAACCGCCGTCGAAGCAAAAATCTCTCTGGTTCAAATTCGTGAAAAACATCTCACCGCAAAACTCGTGTTTGAGCTGGCTTTGGAGGCTGCAAAAATCACACGCCGAACCGCAACCGGATTGCTCATCAACGACCGCGCGGACATTGCACTAGCCGCGCGCGCTGACGGTGTTCAACTAACTTCCGGCTCGCTTTCTACAGAAATTATTCGAGCGAGTTTCCCGCCATCTTTTATCATCGGCGTTTCGACTCACAATTTAGAAGAAGCCGCAGATGCAAAACGGCAAGGCGCGGATTTCGTTACGTTTAGTCCGATATTTTCGACGCCGACAAAAGAAAAATACGGCGCGCCGCAAGGTTTGAAAAAGCTGCGCGAGGTTTGCGACAGGTTAAACCCTTTTCCTGTTGCGGCGCTCGGCGGCATCGGCGAAAATAATTACGCATCGGTTTTGGAAAACGGTGCGAGCGGGTTTGCAGCGATTCGATTTTTGAACGACGCGAAAGTTTTGAGAAAATTGGCACAAAAAAAATGAAATCCAAAATCCAAAATCCAAAATCCAAAATTTGCCTGACTGTTGCCGGTCTCGACCCGTCGGGCGGCGCCGGAATCATCGCCGACATAAAAACTTTCACAGCGTTCGGATGTTTTGCAACTGCCGCCGTAACTTCGCTGACTTTTCAAAATACCTGTGGAGTTTTCGGCGCGGCGCACCAAACTGCGGAAACAGTCCGCAGACAAATCCTGCCGGTTATTGAAGATTTTAAGGTCGCCGCCGTCAAAACCGGAATGCTTCCGACACGCGAAATTATTAAAGAAACGGCGCAAATTATAAAAGAAAATAAATTGAAAAATATTGTGATTGACCCGGTTGTTCGTTCGACTTGCGGCTTTGATTTGATTGACGAAAGCGCGCTTTGCTCTTTAATCGAAAAACTTTTTCCGCTTGCCGATGTTGTTACACCAAATCTTCCCGAAGCCGAACGTATCGCACGGCTGAAAATCGAAACGGAAGCGGACATTAAAAAAGCAGCGCGCATTATGCAATCTTTCGGCGCGAAAAATGTTTTGATAAAAGGCGGACACAGTTCAATTTTGGATTTGGAAGAACACCACACTAAACCTAACAAAGGACAAAAGACAAAGGACAAAGGACGAACGGCGCGAGATTATTTGTTTGTCGGCGAAAATTTACACATTTTTGAAGCCAAATTTATTGAAACAACTGCGACGCACGGAACAGGCTGCACGCTGGCATCAGCGATTGCCGCAAATTTAGCTTTGGGAAAAAATTTGATTGAAGCTGTTGAGACGGCGAAAAGGTTTGTAACTGAAGCAATTCGCACGGCGCCGAATCTGGGCAAGGGAAACTCGCCGATAAACCATTCAATTTTAGATTTTGGATTTGCGAAACGTTAATCGAATGAAAATCTGATATTAGGCTTTAGACGTTTGACTTACTTTGCCGGTGTGAAAATACTTGGCGACTGATAAGTTACGCCAAAGGTAACGCCGGTTCGCGGGCTGAATTTCGTCAAACCGAAAATCGCCGCCGTGTCGAAACGCAAGCCCGAAGCCTTGACTTGCGTGCCGATGCGAAATTGTCCGATGCTTTCCGTTCCCAGAGGCGCGTTGCCTTTGCGCGTGTTGGCGCGCCCGTTGACTTCGCTGACGATGTTTATCCGTTCGTTGAAGCGGTAAATGCCGGCTAAACCGTAAAGCAAAACGTCATTTTGCGTAAATCGCTCAAGCGGCGCGGTCATAATTCCCAAACCGATATTGCCGAAAGTGTTAAAACGCGCTTCTTTCCCAAACCTTCTGCCAAATCTTTTCTGCACCAAAAATTTACCGAAAACGTTGATTTGATTTGTTCCGATGCCGCGCGCCTGGTCTGTGTTCGGCAATTGAAAACCGAATTTAAAGCCAACGGCAGGCGTATTTCTTGTTTCATTTCGGAGTTTTATCTTTGTCGAAACGATAAAATCGCCCACGTCGTTACTTGAATTTCCGTCCAGATTTAAAGGAATCGGCGAAAGGTTTGACGCCGAATTTATCGCCAGAAAATTTTGCAGAACGCCTTCAACCTCGAATTCGACATTGGAAGCGAAACCGACTCGGACGCGAACATCGCCGACGCGCGTTAAATCGCCTCTTAAACCGGAGAGCGGAAATTTTGCATTTTGCAGAAAATCAACGCCTGCCGAAATTTCAATCGAACCTTGCGGCGTTGTATCAACGTCTTCGGTCAAAAGCGGTCGCTGCTGCGCGAACGTGAAAAAGCTCGAACAAAAAATTAAAAATAATGCGGCAGAAAAGCGTTTCATATATCCGGTTTTTAATTCTGACATCAAACCTTAAGTTTTGTAAATTAAAATTGTGAAGCTTTCTCTAAACTAAAAGATAATCAGTATTTTTTATAAAAATTTTTGTTACCGTATTTGCTTGTCGAAAAAAGTCTTGACAGATTTATAAAATAGGTATAGAACTCTGTAACTGAAACACTAAAATCAATGATTCAGAAATTTAGTTGTAGCCACGGCTACAGACTAAATTTCTGAGTTGTCATTACTTTAAAAGAATAAAAAGAGGTAGAAACAATGAAAAAATTAATTTTTGTTTTAGCAGCCTTCTTTCTGTTTGGCGTTTCGATAAACGCGCAAACTAATGCTGCAACCGACAATCAGACAAAAACTGCCGACGCCGCAAAACCTAAAAAACAAAGTTTCCGCGCAAACAAAGAACAAGTCTCGACAGCGCAGAAAATGTTGAAGGAAAAAGGTTTATACACAGGTGCGGAAACCGGTGAACGCAATGCGGACACGCGAGCCGCGATAAAAAGTTTTCAAAGCGCAAACGGTTTGAAAGCGACGGGAACGCTCAATCGCGCAACGCTCGAAAAGATGAACGTCGAATTAACTGATGCGCAAAAACTGATTCCAGTTTCGCCAAACTCGTTTGCGACCAGCGAAACAAAAGAAAGCAAAACCGATAAGCCGAAACGCGGCGCTGTTTTCCGCGCCAGCAAAGAGCAAGTTACGCAGGCGCAAAAAATGCTCAAAGAAAAGGGAATGTACAGCGGCGAGGCGACCGGAAAACTCGACGACGCGACGCGCGAAGGTTTGAAAAAATATCAAGCGGCAAACGAACTCAAAGTTACCGGCACGCTCAATCAAATTACGCTCGACAAAATGGGCATCGCGCTGACCGACAAACAAAAGGAAAACGCAAAAAACTAGCGGATGTAAAAATGCTTCAACCGCCGATTTTTCGGTTTAAAGCAATTCCAGAAACAGCGGCAATTGTTCGGAGTTATAATTTGCTGTGTGTAAAATTCTAAATCACGTCTAAAAGCGTAACTATGGACAATTGTCGCATTAGCTAAATTTTGCCGTAAATCTTTATCGACAGATTATCTTCAAGCTGTTTTATTTCCTGTGTTTGAAAGCCGGATAAAAAATCTCTTGGCATAAACGTATCGGCATTTTCAGCATTGTCGGAAACTTCCGTTACAATCCATTTTTCAATTGCATCGGCAAAATTTTCATAAGTCGTCGCGCCGCCGATGATGAATAAATCACAATTCAGGTATTTTGCCAAAGCCAAAACTTCTTCGGTGCTTCGCAAAAGCAAAACACTCAGTTGATTTTCAATCGTTTCGGAACGACTCAACACGATATTCAAACGATTCGGTAAAGGTTTTCCGATTGATTTCCAAGTGTTTATGCCCATTACAACAGCGTTGTTTATAGTAGTTTTCTTAAAAAACTTTAAATCAGCCGAATAATGCCACGGCAGTTTTCCATCTTTGCCGATGGCGAAATTTTTTGCGATTGCCACGATTCCGATAATTGCCATTTAAGTTATTTTTTCACCTTTGAAAACAGAAATTTCCGAACCTTTTGCCAGCAAAATCGAATATGGTTTCACTTCGCTCAAAAAAGCAAATTTTTCGCCGTAAGTAATGCCGAAATTAACGTCAATTTCTGCGTGTTTCGCATCGAATATGTTTCATTTCTGATGCTCGACTTTATATTCGTCGGTGCGATTCGCACTGCGTTTTGTGTAACCCCAATAATGTTCGAAGATAAATTCGCCGTGAGAGTTTTCGGCGGGAACACCAAGATTTTCGCAATCGGCTTTCGACCAAAAATAAGCGAGTCTATTTTCGCTTTGTTCGTGCCGCGTTTTCCAGGTTTCATAAGGTTCACCGTAAAAAGTACGGGCGACAATTGCGATAGCGCGGCGCGGAACGATTTCTTTGATAAAACCACGTCGCGACGAATTTCATTTTTTGTTTCGCGCCTGACATAAAACCGATAATCGGACTCTGATTCTTGACTGGCTGAATAAATACGGGTGTTTGAGTAGGTCTTTTGTCGTCAAGTTCAATTGCTTAGTCAATAACAATTACTGGAACAGGTCACATTACGATTAGTTTTTATCTTGCCATTCCTTCGCAAGTAAACCGTAAATCACCATATCAACAAAACGGTCTTGCAACCATTCTGACTGTCGCAAGACGCCTTCCTGCTTAAAACCCAGCTTCTTTGGAATCGCGTGGCTTTTCTGGTTTTCCATCGCACAGCTGATGACCATTCGATTAAGAGCGAGTTCGTTGAAAGCATAGTCAATTAAGACTCGACAAGTTTTTGTGACAAGTCCTTTACCTTCAAATCTACCGCTTATCCAGTACCCCAATTCCGTCGTCCGGTTAGACCAGTCAATCTCGTGATAACGAACGCCACCAGCCAGATTATTTTCATACCAAATTCCGACACCCAAACCTTTGTTTTCTGCAAAAAGAGCAAGGTCGTGCTTGATTTTCTTTTGAGCATCCTCAAGCGAAAAGTTCTTACCCAATTCGGGATGTCGATCTCGATTCTCTACTAGCAAGACAAACACTTGTTCCGCGTGACGTTCTTCAAAAAGACGAAGTTCCGTTTTTTCATCAATTTTATAACTGAACATAATGCTTTAGATTTAACTCTTCAAAATTTGTATGAAAAGGTACGGAGAGATGTAAAACCTTTGTATCCAAAAAGTTAAATGCGACGAGACTAACATAGTATTTTCCTTCGTGCGAGTCTAATTTTGTTTCTCTAGGCACAAATTCTGCTAAAAGCGACGGTTCGATTTCGTAATTTGCCATTACCAAATCCTGCCATTTTGCCGTTAAAAATCTTCGCATCTTTTTTACAAAATCAAACGTTTATCTCCGGCGCGGCGCGTCAGTTTTTCGCGGTCGAGATATTCGAGAAGCGGAATCGCATATTTGCGCGAGACGTTTGCAATATCCTTAAAAGCCGCCACGTCAATCAAACGGTCGGAGGCATCCGCCGCAAATTCTTTTAGGTTTTTTATCAAATCGTCAATCGCTTCTGTAGTGAAATAAAATTCTTCCGTTACTTTTATGACTTCGCCGGAATTTATAAAAAGCTGAAATATTTTCCGTGCGTGTTCTTTATTTAATTTCGTACTCTCAGCCGCTTCGGTCAGAGCCTTCTCGAGCGTCGGCACTTCTAATCTCGCGGCTTTGTAGATATTTTCTAACCGCTCGCGCAAAACGTTTTCTTCGGCTGACAATTTAGGATTATGGGAAACAAGCCCGACAAAATCTTTTTCCGAGACAATTTTACTCTCCATTTCCAAACTTTGAAGGGAGATTTTGAAAATCTCCGGCGCGAGCCGCGAAAAGATTTTCTCACGCAGAGTTTCTCGCAAAATCCCTTTTGCAAGCGGTTCTTTTCGATGATAATTTTCGATTTCGATCAAAGTTTTTGCTTTCAAATTTTCAAACGGCAACCGCGCAATGTAAAAATTGTCTGCTTTAGCAATTGCTTTTTTATCGAGATTTTCGCCAATCGCTTTTTGCAAAATCTCTGTGCGCCAACCGGTTCGCGCCTGCAAATCCGAAAATGTCGCGCCGTGTTCGCTCGCCGTTTCGAGAAAAAGTCTTATTTGTTCGGCTTTGTCACTTTCGGCTTTGATTAAATTTTGCAAATACCTGCAAGCGTTTTCGACATCTTTTCGTCGATGCCTTGCCGCAAAATTATCCAAAACTTTTCCGCCCGCCACGGTCGTCTGCGGCGAGTAGCTGCGAATAATAAATCTATCATTTGGAGCGGTTACGACAGGAATTTCCAAACGCAGCTGCACAAAATCTTTCTCGCTCGCTGCAATTTCGTTTCGCTCGTTTAAAACCTGAACTCTAGCAAGAGCTTCGATTGTGCCGATGTGAACGCGAACACGCTGACGTGATTTTAAACTGTGTTTCGCGTTTTTCAAAACTTCGATTTGGGCATCGAAAATCTGCGTCGGGCGCAGAGAGTTTTTTTCGCACAAAACCATTCCGCGCACGATTTCCGAATGCTCGACGCCGCCCAAATTAACGGCGGTTCGCTGTCCTGAACCGGCTGATTTGACCGCCTTTCCGTGAGTTTGCAAACCGCGAACACGCGCTTTTTTCTGCAATGGCAGAATTTCTATCTCGTCGGCTTCGTGTATTTCGCCGGAAACGAGCGTTCCGGTTACGACCGCGCCGAAACCTTTGACGGAAAAGCTGCGGTCAACCGGAAGACGCGCAACAGTTTCGTTTTTTCTGGCGGGAATTTTCCTGGAAATTTCGCGCAAGGTTTTTTTGAAATCCTCAATACCCTCGCCGTTTTTCGCGCTCACGCAAACGATTGGCGCATTTTCGAGAAACGAATTTTCGACGAGTTCTGCGGCATCGAGTTTGACCAGTTCGAGCAGTTCCGCGTCGTCAACCGCGTCAATTTTCGTCAAAACGATCAAACCGAATTTTATTTCGAGCAGACGACAAATTTCAAAATGCTCGCGCGTTTGCGGCATTACGCCTTCATCGGCAGCGATGACCAGTGCGACTAAATCAATGCCGTGCGCGCCCGCCAGCATATTTTTGACAAATTTTTCGTGTCCCGGAACATCGACAAAACCGACGCGCACATCGCCTAAATCAAGTTCGGCAAAACCGATGTCAATCGTTATTCCGCGTTGTTTTTCTTCGGGCAGACGGTCGGCATCAACGCCTGTCAATGCTTTAACAAGCGAAGTTTTCCCATGGTCGATGTGTCCGGCTGTGCCGGCGATTAAGTCCATAAAAAGAAGCTCCAAGTTTAGTATTTTTCCGCGCCAAACTTGGAGTTCAAATTTTCGGAAGTAAAAATCGTTTATCCGACAATCGTAAAATCAATCCACTGTGTTGCGGTTTTTTTGAAAGGTTGTCGGTAATCGTTACTTCCAGAATGTAATCACCAGTCTCAAATTCGTTTTTAAGAATTATCGCGCCGGTTGTTCGGATGTGTTGCAAATCGGGTTGACCGGCTGCGTTGACCGGATTTATTTTTCCTTCGACTAAGGTTTTTCCGTTGTGAAGAAGTTTCATCTGCGTCGTCAACTGCGGAGTTTGCGATTTGTCTAGCTTAGCGTTGTAAATTTCAAAGCCGTAAAAAAGATACGTTCGGTAGTTTACTTCCATTTCGAGAAATTATTCAAACTTTTTTAGGCAAGCTAATCGTGCAAATTTTTATTATATACTTCCAGCTTCCGGTAAAGCGTTTTTCTGCCGATATTCAGAAGGCGCGAGGCGCGAGATTTGTCGCCATTCGTGTAATCTAAAGCAAGTTCGATTGCCTGTTTTTCGATTTCGTCCATTGTCGCCGGAAAATCTACTTCCAGGTTTATCGAGCGTCCTTCGCTGGCGGCTCTGGCACGTTCCTGGCGTGCTTGGGCAAAGGCTTCAAAGGCGCGTTTGCTTATAGCTTCGGGTAAATCGTCGAGTTCGATTTGTCTGCCGGAAGCAATTATTACGGCGCGTTCGATTGCGTTTTCCAGTTCGCGCACGTTGCCGAGCCATTCGTAATTGACGAGCGCGCGCAAGGCTTCTTTGGAAATTCCCGATACAAAGCGTCCGGTTTTTTCCTTGTAGCGTTCGAGAAAATGAAAAACCAGCAAATTTATATCTTCGATTCTTTCCCGAAGCGGCGGCAAAGTTACGGGAAAAACCGACAGGCGATAAAATAAATCTTTGCGGAAATTTCCTTCTTCTATGGCTTTATTTAAATCAATATTTGTAGCTGCAATAACGCGAACGTCGGTTTTGACCGTTTCGTTTCCGCCGACGCGCATAAATTCACCGTCCTGCAAAACACGCAATAGTTTGACTTGAGCGGCGAGCGGCATTTCGCCGATTTCGTCTAAGAATAAAGTTCCGCGGTCGGCTTCTTCAAAACGTCCTTTGCGGCGCGAGCGGGCGTCGGTGAACGCGCCTTTTTCGTGTCCGAAAAGCTCGGATTCTAAAAGCGTTTCGGGAATCGCGCCGCAGTTTAATTTGATATACGGCTCGTCTTCGCGCCCTGAATTGTAATGTATTAAATTTGCCAGCAATTCCTTTCCCGTTCCCGATTCGCCTTGAATTAAAACAGTCGTGTTCGTGTCGGCGACGTTCAAAGCCAGCTCGATTGAGCGTCGAAGCGTCGTTGCCTGTCCGATAATTTCAGAGTGTTTTTGGTGCAATTCGGATTTAAGGCGCATTACTTCGGCTGATAACTGGTCGCGCTCTAAAGCCGTGCCGATTTGGTCGGAAATTCCTTCGACAAGCGCGATGTCGTTGTCTTCAAAAGGCTTTGCCGTCGCTTCGCTCCAGACGAAACCGAGCAGCCCGAATGCTTGACCGGCAACGCGCACAGGCGCGACGAGCGCGGCACGCCCGCCGAGCTGCGAATTGAAAATCAGACGCACGGCAAAGGGAAGCTGCGTGTCCACTAACTTTAAAGTTTTACCTTCGCGCAAAATATCGCTCAAAGCCGGAAACGGTTCGATGTCGAGCGATTGTCCGTGCTGCTCAATCATTTGTAAAACCGTGTTTGGTTCAACATTCGGCGCGGATTTGAAAGAAGCCAGTGAAATTCTTTTGCCCGTACGGTCAAGCACGCCGAGCGCGCCGTAATCCGCACCGACGAGAGAGACGGCACGTTCAAGAACGCGGGCGGAAACTTCCTTAAAATCCGAATGAGAATTCAGCGTGTTGGCGATTTCCAGAAGCGCGTTCGTGCGCCGCGTTTCCTGTTCCTGCGCAACGTAAAGGCTTGTATATTGATAACCGATAGCGAGCTGCTGCGCGATTGATTCTAAAAATTGAACTTCTTCGTCGAGCCATTTGCGCGTGGATTTTGTGTCGTGAAGTCCGAGAAGCCCGAGAACTTTTCCGCTCAAAATAATCGGAACGATAAGTAGCGAGCGCGTTTCGAGCGCTTTTGTAAAAAATCTGACGGTTGCGTCTTTTGCCTGTGTGGTATCGTTAATGCGAATCGGTTTTGTGATGTCGAAATATTCAGCGAGTTTTTCGGCGTCAACCGGAATTGTTGTGCCTTCGCTCGACGGAATGTCTTCGGATGCGCGCCATTCGTGACTGATGCGAAGCTCTTTTTCAGCCGTCATCTGCAAAAGGTCGCAGCGGTCGGCTTGCATCATTCGCCCGATTTCCGAGACGACGACATTTAAAAATCTTTCGAGTTCAATGTTCGTCGGCAAATCACGCGCTAATCGGTTGATAATCGCTTCACGCGCTTCGTGCATTCGGATTTTTCGCTCTAAGGATAAAGCAGGCGGAATTTCGAGTTCAATTTTCATTAAATACAATCGGTTAAAGAAAAAATAGTAAAGAACAAACACAAATTTCGTTTGTTTGTCCTTCGTATTTTATCTTTTATTCTTCTCCAATTAATGTCAAGATGATACAAAAAGAATATAGAGTGTGTATTTTAGAAGCAGAAAACTATTATATTAAAATTTATCTAATACCCTGGAAATTTTAGATTTAGTTGGTCGGCTCGACTTTCGGCGTTGGTTGTTCAGTCGGTTTAGACGGAATCGGCTTTGGTCGCGCCTTTTCCGGTTTTGGTCGGGAAATTTCTTCAGGTAATAGTTGCTGTTGTTGCTGCTGCTGTTGCGGCAGTTTCGGTTTGATACCGAAATTGATGCGTTTTTTTCCGGCGTTCGCTTTTTCAAGCAGTTCCTGTGTCTTCAAGTTTGTGTCGTCAAGTTTGACGGCTTTGTTCAGAACCGTAACGGCTTCGTCGTATTGCGCCAGCTTTATTAAAATAGAACCGAATTCCGTTTGATATTCGACATCGTCAGGTTTGAGTTTGACGGCTTGGCGCAGGGCTTTTTCGGCTTCTTTGTCTTTGTTGAGTTTGTTGTAAGCGCGTCCGAGGTTAAACTGCGCTTGTTCGTCTTTCGGGTTTTTTTTCAGAAGTTTCTCATAAACTTTTGCCGCATTTTCAAACGCTTTTGCCGCGTCGCTCAGCGGCGGCGCAACTTCCTTTTTTCCTTTTTTTGCCGGTGTCGGTTCTTCAATTGTTTGCTGCGAATCTCCCTGTTCCTTTTCGCGCAGAGAATAAGCAATACCGAGTTTGAAAAAAGCATCGGCAAAATCGGGATCTAGTTTGACGGCTTGCCGGTAAGCGTTTATCGCGTTTTCGGTTTCAACCGCGTCGAGATATTTATCGCCTGCCGCGACCGCTTCGCCCGCATCGCTGAAATTCGGAACTTCTTCAGGCAATTTCTGCGCAGCGACGGCGGCGACGTTTTCATTTGCTGTCGGAGTCGTATTTACAATTGCGTTTTCATTTGCGTTTGCAGTTGTATTCACTTGATTAACGCTTTTGCAATTCAATGCAAAAAAACACGACAAGCCAAAAAATAAAATTATAAAATTGCGTTTCATATTTGAGAAAATTTATCCGGGCGGAAAGACAAACGGGCGACCGCCGAGAAGATGAACGTGCAGGTGAAAAACGGTTTGCCCGCCGTCGCCGTTTGTGTTTATAACCGTACGGTAACCATTTTCGGCAAAGCCTTTTTCGCGGGCGATTTTTCCGGCAGTTAAAAGAAGATGTCCGAGTGTTTCTCGATGATTTTCCCGCGCTTTGTCGAGCGAATCGAAATGCTCGCGCGGCACAATCAAAACGTGTGTCGGGGCTTGCGGACTCACGTCGTCAAACGCAACGCAGACCGCGTCTTCATAAACTTTTGCAGACGCGATTTCACCCGCTGCGATTTTACAAAATAGACAATTTTCTCGGCTCATAAGGGAAAGAACAATTAAACCACAAATGAAAAACAATAGAAAATGAAAAATGTCGGCTGACAAATTTTTCTATTTTCTTTTGTCTTGGCGATTAAAAGTCATAACTGGTAATTTAGACATAGTATGAACCGAACTTTCTCAGACGAAACGCTTGTAAACGTTCGTAAAAAACTCGAAACATCAAAATCGGAAACCCGCAATCCGATCCACGTTGTTTACGGCGGCGCAAATCTTTTTAAAGCCGAAACGCCGCAAAAATTGGGCGCAATCGCGCTGAAAAGTTTGCAAACAAACGCTCCGAATTTTACCGAATTTGCAAAGGCGATGCGACTCAAAGGCGCGGACTCGGTTGAGCTTACGGCAGATTTGGAAAAACATCTCGACGAAAATGCCGAAAAAGTTAAAACGGAAAATTACGACGCCTGGTTTGCGTGGGAGATTTACAGAAGAACGATTGAAAAATTGCGACGTGAACCGGTTGAAGATTTTCGGATTGATTTTGAAGACGGTTATGGAATTCGCGCCGACGAAGAAGAAGACGCGCACTGCCTTTCGGCTTCAGACGAACTCGCCAAAGCGTTTTTGCAAAACACGATTACGCCGTTTTGCGGCTTTCGTATCAAATCTTTTGCACCCGAAACCAGAAAACGCGCCGTCAGAACACTCGATTTGTTTCTCACGAATTTAATTGAAAAAACAGAAGGGAAATTGCCGGAAAATTTCGTCGTAACACTGCCGAAAATTACGCGCGCTGCGGAAATCAAAGTTTTGTATGATTTATTAACCGAATTTGAAAAACAAAACGATTTAGAAAACGGTGCAATAAAAATCGAAATTATGATTGAAACGCCGCAGGCGATTATCAACGAAAGAGGCGAGGTTGCTTTACAAGGTTTAGTCAAAGCGGCGAAAGGTCGCTGCACCTCGGCGCATTTCGGCGCGTATGATTACACGGCGAGCTTCGGTATCTCCGGCGCGCATCAAAATCTTCGACACGAAGCCTGCAATTTTGCGCGCCAAATGATGCAGGTTGCTCTGTCGCCAATGAACGTAAGGCTTTCCGATTCGGTTACGACCGAAATGCCGATTGCCGTTTACACGGGCGAAAACTTAACCGAAAAACAAATTAAAAAAAATAAACACGCGGTTCAAAATGCCTGGCAAACGCATTTCAACAATGTAACTTTTTCCTTTATAAACGGCTTTTATCAAAGCTGGGATTTGCATCCAGCGCAATTGCCGGCTCGTTATGCGGCGGTTTATGCATTCTTTTTGGAATCGAAGGATGTTCAGGCAAAGCGTCTGAAAAGTTTTATGGAAAAGGCGACGCAGGCGGCGACAACCGGAAATCAATTTGACGACGCTGCTTCGGCACAGGGACTTTTGAACTTTTTTTTGCGGGCTTTAAGCTGCGGCGCGATCAACGAGCGAGAAGTTTCAGAAGCTACAAATTTAAATATTGATGAACTGCGTTCAGCATCTTTTGCGAAAATTATGGAAAATGCCACAAAGATTTCTCGGTAAAATCAATAAAAATTTAGGGTCTATGGTAGCAAACCAACAAATTGAAATTGGTAAGCTACTATAATGAAACAACTAAACCGATATTATCGGTTTGCTAAAATTAGCGAACGCAAAACCAGGCAAATCGTCAAGTATTTTGCCCTTGATTTGACCGCTCAGAAAACAGCCGTTTTGACTAATCTGACGCGCAAGTCGGTTAATCAAATTTATTTGAAAATTAGAAATCGGGTTGCCGAAGAAGCCCAAAGAGCTTCGCCTTTTGCCGGTTGCCAAATCGCGCGTTGATGAATCTTATTTCGGCGCAAGCAGAGTCAGAGGCAAGCGTGGACGGGGCGCAGGCGGCAAAACTATCGTCTTTGGAATTTACAAACGAAGAGCGGCTCTGTTTTTACCGAGATTGTCCCGAACGCGCAGCGGAAAACTCTGCAAAACATTATTCGCGGCAAGGTCAGTCTCGATTCGGTGATTCATTCGGACGGCTGGCGCGGCTACAATGGACTGGTTGATGTCGGGTATTCTAAACATCTGCGTGTCAATCACTCGGACGACGTTTTCGCCATCGGCGATATTCATATCAACGGGATAGAAAGTTTCTGGTCGTATGCCAAACGCCGCTTGCAAAACTTCAACGGTGTGCCGCCGAAAACTTTTTATTTGCATCTGAAAGAATGTGAATATCGTTTTAATCATCGAACTGAAAACTTACAGTTTTTGCTGTTAAAATTACTGGAGCGTTTTCCGCTCTAAACACTTTTGCTACCCTAGACCCATTATTTTTAAACAAAGAAAGCATTTGTCCATGTTAGAGACAAATGCTTCAGAAAAAATCAATAAAATTTCTTACTAAATTTCTTACTAATTATTGGCGGCTTCGGTTTTGGCGCAGTGTTCCCGGAAAGCTGAGACTAACGCCTGCGCTATTTGCTGCGGAGGACGACCTTCGAGGTCTCGGCGCTCGAACATCTGCACGAGTTTTCCGTCCTTTATAATTCCGATGGCAGGCGAGGATGGCGCGTAGCCAGTGAAATAACTGCGCGCAACGTCGGTCGCGTCAATGTCCGCTCCGGCAAAAACCGTAATCGCACGGTTTGGTTTCGCCTCCGAATTATGCAGAGCCATCGTAATGCCGGGGCGAACGCCGCCAGCCGCGCAGCCGCAAACCGAATTAACAACGACCATTACAGTTCCGTCCGTGTTTTCAACCGCGTCTTTGACTGCTTCAGGTGTTTTCGTTTCTTCAATTCCAATCTGCGATAACTCCTGACGCATTCCTTGTATCATTATTTCTGGATATGGCATAAAAATTACTCCGTGTAGTTCAAAGTTTAAGACTCAAAGTTCAAAGTTTTGAAACTTGAACTTTTTTTCAAGTATCGGATAAAATCTTAAAAGTTTCAAGTTAGAAATTGCGCGACAATTTCTACATTGAACATTGAACTTTTCAGGGTTCGATTTTAACGCTCGCGCCGACCGGAATAGTATCGAAAAGCTCTTTGATATTTTTGTTATCGAGCGCGACGCAGCCCCAGGTCCAATCGCGTTCCGTGCCGCCGCCGTGAATGTATATGTCGCCGCCGAGCTTGGTGTTTTGCGGCGGAGCTTTTTTGGCGTTGAAGGCGTTGACTATTTTAGCGTATTGATTTTTCGTAATTGTTTTCGCTTCCAAACCGCGGTGGGCGTCTTCAATGTTCGGGTAGCTAACGCCCAGCGATAGATAAAATTTGCTCTGATTATTCTTTGTAAAAATATAAAATTCGCCTTCGGGCGTTTTGCCGTCGCCCTGCTTTTCCTTGTCGCCTGTAGGCGCAAAGCCGAGCGCAACAGTATAAGTTTTAATTAGTTTTTCACCGTCGAAAAGTTCGAGCCGGCGCTTTTCTTTTTTTATAACGATTCGCGGATTTTCCATTTTCGATAGCGGAGTGGCAACAGCGACAGGGGATTTTTGCGCGACAATTTTTTTATACATTCCGTTTTTTGCCGAATCAATGCCAAAGTTAATTTTTTCAATGGAATTTCCGATAACAAAACTGCAGATAAAAAGAAGAACAATCAAAAATAATTTCATAAAACACCTCGCAGAATAATTTCAAAACCAGCTCGGTGTAGAACGTTTATTTTATACTTTGTTTGCGTTTTATTTCAGACTTTGCAGAATTCTGGTTTAGAATGAAATTATTATGAACGACTGGTTTGCCGACAGAGAAAACAAACTGCGCGAGTTTTTCGCCCTTGACGCACAAATGGATTTAATCGCGCCGGAGGCAGCGGAAAATTTTAGAATTTCCGAACAGATTGCCGCACATCTCGAACGCTTCAATATCGAATGGCATATCATTCCTTCTGCCGAAACTGTTCCGATTGACACGGACGATTACCGTGCGCGCCTCTATCCGAGTGTAATGCTCGACGCGGCGACGAATCGCGATTATCAAAATACAAATTCATATCGAGCAGTTATGGAAGGACACCAGCGGCATCAAGGGCGCATCATCGGAGTCGAAACGACCGTAAAACCAAAGTATTTACCGAACAACCGACAATTTTACGGAACAACTTACGGTTTTGAAACAAAAGCCGACCCGTTTGCCTCGTATTTGGGGCGCGCCAATTTCACGTCCGGCACACGCTTCGCCCACAACTACACATCGCTTAGAAATTTTGTCAATGTCGTAACCGAAGATTGGAAAACGCGCCGCTTGATGCCTGAAGGTTATCGTTTAACCGTTTGTCCGCCCGTAGTTTTCAATCTTATCGGCAATGTTTTTCACAAAGAATGGAGCCAGACCGAATCGCTCGAACTCGGTTTTTACCGCGACGAAGCAGGGAACGCAAAATGTTATTCGGTCGGCTCAAACGCGCCCAATGATTTTTCATACATTCACGAAATCGAAAACAATTCCGATTGGACGCTTTTAGGTTTTCGCACCGCACTAGTGCCTGAGTGAAGAACGGTGAAAAATAATCGCCTTTTTACTTTTACCTTTCTACTTTTACCTTTCGCGCTTCATCGCCGTCGCCTTTTATCTCAATGTAAAAAGTTTTTTCGGGAAAAGAAAAGTTTTTCAATTTTTCAGACCACTCGATAATCACAATCGCCGTTTCGTCTTCCAAAATTTCGTGCAAACCGACGGCAAACTCGACATCTGAATCGGCATCCAAACGCCATAAATCAATATGAAAGACATCGAATTTTCCAGTTTTGTAAAGATTAACCAGCGTAAAACTCGGAGAGGTAACTTCGTCAACGTCAAATTCGAGCGCGCTTAAAACGCCTTTCGTAAAAAGTGTCTTGCCCGCGCCGAGACCGCCAGCGAGCAAAATCATTTCGCCGCCCGTCAAAGTTGCGCCTAGTTTTTCGCCTAACTCGAAAGTATCTTCGGGCTTTCCGCAAACGTATTCGCCAATCATTCAATTTTAATTCAAAAACTCAATTTTCTTTAATAATACTTTAATTCTTTAATCAACTTTTCATTTACGCCGCTAGCGACGGTTTCTCGTTTGTCAATTATATCCAACGCTTCGCCGATACAATCTCGAATGTCAGTTGCAGTCATTAGTCTTTGCCCGAACTTTTTCGCCGCAACGTCGCCTGCCAAACCCGAAACGTAAAGCGCAGCGACGACCGCTTCAAAGGCAATGTCTAAATTAGTTTCGTCTGCTTTTTTGTTCCATTTTTTTACGGCAAAAGTCTGCGCCAGAAAACTCGTGATAATTCCCGTTAATGTGTCGCCCGCACCGGCACGCGAAATTCCGGCGTTTCCAGTCGGATTAATAACGACTGTTCCGTCCGGTGCGGCAACAATGCTTCGTTCGCCTTTCAAAAGCAAAATTACGTTATGTTTTTGAGAAAATCGGCGCGCCGTTTCAATTCTGTCTTTGATTTCTTCTTTTGTAGCGAGAAGTCTCTGTAATTCGCCGATGTGCGGCGTTAAGATAATCGGTAAATCGTCAGAGCCATGCAAATCAAACGGCGCGAGCGAATTTAATCCGTCGGCATCAACGACAATCGGTGTTTTGCGTTTCTCGACAACTTCGCGCACAAATTTTCTGGTGCTTTCGTCATCGCTCGTCAAACCGCAGCCGATTGCTAAAACTTCCATTATTCCACTTGATTCCAAAACATCTTTCGCGGCAGTTTCGGCAAACGCGCCGTTTTTCGTTTCCGCAAAACCGCGCGTAATGATTTCATCCGAAACCTTTGCGGCGACAATATCTTGAACCGATTCGGGCGTTGTAACCGAAACCATTCCCGCGCCCGAAGCGAAACAAGCATTTGCCGCAAGCACCGCTGCGCCTGTAAAATTTTTTGAACCCGCAATCACCAAAGCCGTCCCGCGAGTTTTTTTGTATGAATCTGTTTTTACTTTTGTTTTATACAGCCAATTTTGCGCGTCTTCTCTTTCTGCGACAAAAATCTGCGACGGTGAATTGTCAATTAATTCCTGCGGCGAACCGATATTCGCAACGACAAGTTCGCCGTTAAAATTCGACGCTGGCGGAAAAACATTTGCAAGTTTCGGCGCGGTAAAAGTTACTGTTAAATCCGCTTGTATATTTTCGCCGATTGGTACGGCTGAATCGGAGTTTAAGCCAGACGGAATATCTAATGAAATCAAAAGCGATAATCTTTCCCGACATTTCCAATTTTGAATTTTCTCGACCACCTTTTGCAAATCATTTTCAATCGGTTTTGACAAACCCGTTCCAAAGAAAGCGTCAACAATAACGTCTTCACGATTGTCTAAAATGATTTGTAATAAATCGTTTGAATTTTCAGTTTCAGTTTGAAACAAGCAGTTTGTATTCGGGGCATTCGTCTCTTTTGATTCGCTGAATCTTTTCAGAATTTCAAGATTTACTTTCGCATCGTTTTTTGTTTCGTTAATATTTCCGAACAGATAAACGTAAACATCTGCGCCGAGCGACCACAAAACGCGCGCAAGAGCCGCGCCGTCGCCGCCGTTGTTGCCTTTCCCGCACAAGATTAAAAAGGATTTGCCCGCAATCGAACCGCCGAGTTTTTCCGTGATGACGCGCGCAGCGGCGTGCGCGGCGTTTTCCATTAAGAGAATTGACGGAATGCCGTATCGTTCGGTCGTCAAGCGGTCAACTTCGCGCATTTCTTCGGCTGTCAGAACTTTTTGCATAACATTTAAATTGCCTTTAATGTGAAAAGAGGCATTGAAAGAATGCCTCTAAACAGTTGAAAATAAGGATGCTCTCGAAACGATTTGAACGTTCGACCTACCGCTTAGGAGGCGGTTGCTCTATCCAACTGAGCTACGAGAGCAAAAACATTTTAGATTTTAGATTTTGGATTTTGCATTGTCCAGCAACTAAGAATCGTATCTGATTAAAGAGCGCACGTCGTAGCCGTCGAATTTCGCGCGCCCGTTTAGAAAATCGAGTTCGACTAGAAAAAGAAGTCCGACGATTTTGCCGCCCAAACCTTCAACCAAATCAACGACCGCTTTTGCTGTACCGCCCGATGCCAGCAAATCGTCGACAATTAAGACGTTATGACCAAGCCCGACTGCGTCTCTGTGCATTTCCAGCGTGTCCTGCCCGTATTCCAAATCATACGAGACGGAAACTTTTTCCGCCGGTAATTTTTTCGGTTTGCGGACGGGAACGAAACCGGCATTTAGATGATAAGCGAGCGGCGCGGCGAAAATAAAACCGCGCGATTCGACGCCGATAACCGTGTCAATTCGTTCGCCTTTGAATTGTTCGGCAAGCGCGTCAATCGTTTGCTTTAAGCCGTCGGCGTCTTTCAAAAGCGTTGTAATATCATAAAAATTGATGCCCGCTTTCGGAAAATCAGGCACTTCTCGGATTAGTTTTTTTAGATGTTCCATTCTTTTAATAGTGAATGGTGGATGGTAAATGACGAATGGTTTTTCTTTCATTTACCATTCACCAATTTTTGATTCACCATTATTTTTCTATTCTAAATGATGTGTATAAATTGCTCGGTTCTAAAACCAGTTCTTCGATTTCCCGAACTTTTGAATAAGTCGGTCCAGCCGTTAAATCGTGCTTAAAGCCTTCGACTGCCTTTTCATTTCCTTCGGCAAGCGATTCAACTCTGCCGTCCGGTAAATTTCGCACGTAACCTAAAACTTGGTGACGCGCGGCGGCGCGCTGCGTAAAAAAACGAAAGCCGACGCCCTGCACTTCACCGCTGATGATAAATTTTCTAGCTACTTTCATTTAACATTTAACATTTAACATTTAACATTCGACACTTGTTAAATGTTAAATGTTAAATGTTTTAGCCGAGAGCGTCGAGACATTCGGCTAAATTTCTTTGTCGGCAAGTGTAAATCGGCATTCCGCGCAAATTGAATTTGTTCGCTGGCGTTTGTTTTAACTCTTCCGCCAGTGCGAGAAAATCCTTCGGCTCATCGGTCTCAAAACTGACCAGGTATTCCTGTTCGCTAAAACCGAAGGCGTGCGTCATATGAATTTTGATATTTTCAAATTTCTTACCGACCATAAAATTTTCTTCAATCAGCGCATCGCGCTCCTCGCCCGGCTTGTCGTACCAGTCGTGGTTTTTAGCGCACGGATATACGAAATGATATTTTTTTGAACCGGCGACGATATGAAAACGGTCTTCCGGCATTTCTTCGTTCGGAGCTACAAACATTCGCTTTTTTGTAAAGGAAAGGTAGTTGTCGGTCGTCTCAAAATAACTTCCCAGATTTGTGCGGTAAAGTTTGGCAGTCATCTCCTGTATCAAATCGAGCGACGTGCTGATGCGCCAAAACATCATATCCGCTTTCGAGTCGAAACCGACGAGCGAATAACTGTAAAGAAGAAGATTTTCATTGTATTTGTTGAAAACGCTTTGAAATTCGCTTTTAAAAATACGCTTTGTTTCCGCGTTTAATTTGCGCCAATCGGGGCTGATGCGCAAAAACATAAAATTGATAAATTGTCTTTCAATAGCGGGAAACTGATGAAGTTCTTTGTTGTCGGAAACCAGCCGCAAACCGCTCGGCTCCTGTCTTTCCTTTTCCAAATCTAATAATTCCATTTTTATTTCCTTTAACGATTCTTCCCTTTAAATTCTTTGGTTTCGGACGCTGTAACGAACGTGCATATTGTGCCAAGTTTTACCCGCAATGTCCAAAGCGGTTGCTTTATAAAAACGCTCTTAAGCACGTTCAAACACGAAAACATATTGCATAAATCGCAAAATTAGAATATAAGTAAGTCTGTCTTATAAAGCGACCGTAAATAAGGTTCAATTTGTAAGGAAATCGCCTGCTTTTGATGTATTGAAGCAGCATAGGTAATTTGGTAAGTCTAAGTTTAAGCATCTTAAATCAATTTCAAAACAGGAGAAAATAATTATGAAATTTCTTAGCTTTGCAAGAGTCATCGCCTTTACTATGTTTTTAACTGCGGCAGGGATTCTAAATGTGTCTGCCCAGACAAATGCAAATAGCGGTAATGCCAACTATACGGCACCAGCACGAACCGTCGAAAGAACCACTACTGTTCGTGACAACGATACTAATTGGGGTTGGCTCGGTCTTCTCGGTTTAGCCGGTTTAGCCGGTTTGATACCGAAAAAACGCGCCGTAGAAGTTCACGACAATCGAACCGTTCGTGACGATACAACGACGAATAGAACTACGGATAGAAATACAAATATGTAATTGCAAACAAGCAATAAAAAGTCGAACCGTGAAGCCGCTTTAGCTTCGCGGTTTTTGTTTTTTTCTCAGCCCGATATTCTCACCTTTTAATAGTCCATAAACTTTACAAACTTACTTGGTTCGCCACGCCTTCCGACGTAAACAGTGAAGTAAATAACGGGCGCGGTCCAGTGGACTTCAAAATTTCGCGTGGAAGCTGAGATAAATCCGCGATTGAATTTAAATTAGCAAAAAACACTCAACTCCAACGGAACTTGGAAAAACAAGTTGAAATTTATGAAAAAGCCAATAATACGAAAAAATCAATAAAAGTAATCTGTTTAACTGTAGAAACCTCCTGGCACGAGACAAAATTCGATTTCATTTGGTTTGAGATTTGATTCTTTCGGAAATAAAATGACAATCATTTTTATCTCTGGAAAATAATTGAAAAGACGTTTAATTATCTTGAATAAAATTTTTAATAGAAAGTGATGGAGGTAAATGAATTGAAGAAATTAAAATCATTACTGAATTTGTCTTTAATAGCTGTTTTAGAAAGATTACCGGCAGCATCCCGAATCGAAGTAAATTCGGTTTTTAAGTACGGGTTAACATTAGAGTAAGTACCCGGAGGCGATGCCGGCATCGTCGGACTGAGCATCCAAGAACGCTCAATCACCACTCCGTTGAGTTCCTCAGTTTTGTAGACTTTCCCATTCAGATTGCTTGAACCCTGAAGATAATATTCGGTTACTTGTTTGCCATTCGGCAAAACCGCTACCGAAAAGCCTTATATTTGATATATTTTGAACGGTGAATCCCTAAGTGTCAGAAAACATTCGTTTAATTTATTCAAAAAATTACCGGCAAATCCTTGCTGAATGAATGTTCATTCAGTTATAATGCTTGCCATCAGATTCAATACAGGAAAGGTTAAAATAAAAAATGCTGCAAATCACTAAGGCTGCTGTTTTAGGCGCAGGAACAATGGGTGCGACAATTGCGGCGCACCTTGCAAATGCCGGAATTCAAACGGTTCTTTTGGACATCGCGCCGAAGGAATTAACCAAAGAAGAAGAAGCGAAAAGTTTGCCGCTCGACTCTTCAGTTGTTAGAAACCGCATCGCCAACGGCGGTTACAACGGCTTGCCGAAGGCGCGCCCGGCAGCGTATATGGACAACGCCAATGCTTCTTTGATAACAGTGGGAAACTTTGAAGACGATTTGGCGAAAATTAAAGACTGCGATTTGGTCATCGAAGCGGTCGTCGAAAATCTCGACATCAAACACAAACTTTTTGCCGAAGTCGAAAAGCATCGTAAAGCCGATGCGATTATCGCTTCGAACACGAGCGGCATTCCGATAAAAGATATTGCCGCGCCTTTTTCTGACGATTTCAAAAAGCATTTTCTCGGTATTCATTTTTTCAATCCGCCGCGTTATATGAAGCTCGTGGAAATTATTCCGACCGAGTGGACGAAGCCGGAAGTTTCGTGCAAAATTTTCGGTTTTCTCGACGAGCGTTTGGGCAAAGGCGTCGTTCCGGCGAAAGACCGCCCGAATTTTATCGCTAATCGAATCGGGACTTTCGGGATGATGGCGACGATACGCGAAATGCTCGCTATGAATTTCACGCCGACCGAAGTTGACCAGATGACCGGAAAGGCAATCGGACACGCTTCGTCGGCGACCTTTAGAACGTCTGATTTAGTTGGCTTGGACGTTCTCGCGCACGTCAACAAAAATCTTTATCCGGCTGTTCCCGACGATGAAGATCGCGAAGTTTTTCGCGTTCCCGACGTGATTGAAACGATGTTGGAGAAGAAATTTTTGGGCGACAAGACAAAAGGCGGATTTTATAAAAAGACGAAAAACGCGGAAGACAAAACCGAAATTCTTGAATTGGATTTGCAAACGCTTGAATACAAACCGCAGGCGAAAACGAAATTTCCAAGTTTAGATGCGGCGAAAAACATCGAAGATTTACCGGCGCGCGTAAAAACTCTGGTTTGGGGAAAAGACAATGTTGCCGAATTTCTCTGGAAAACAATTTCAAGAACACTGCGCTATTCGGCAAACCGCATTCCCGAAATCGCCGACACGGTTGTCGAGATTGACAACGCGATAAAATGGGGCTTTGGATGGACAATTGGCGTGTTTGAAACGTGGGACGCGATCGGCGTTCGTCAGTCGGTCGAGCGAATGAAAGCGGAAAATCAGCCGATTCCCGCGAGCATTGAAAAAATGCTCGAAAGCGGCGCGGAAACTTTTTATAAAACGGAAAATGGACAGAAATTTTATTTCGATTTAGTCGCGGGCGAATACAAACCCGTTGCCGAACAAGCGGGCGTCATTGTTTTGAAGTCGGTCAAAGAAAGAACCGGCGTCATCAAGAAAAATTCCGGCGCGAGCCTTATTGATTTGGGCGATGGCGTTGCTTGTCTCGAATTTCACTCGAAAATGAACGCCATCGGCGGCGACACGGTTCAAATGATGAACTTTGCTATTGATGAAGTCGGCAAAAATTTCAAAGGCTTGGTCATCGGCAATCAAGGCGGAAATTTTTCGGCGGGCGCGAACATTATGCTCTTGCTGCTTGCGGCGCAGGAAGAAGAATGGGACGACATCAATATGATGATTCGCGCCTTGCAAAACGCGGTGATGCGCCTGCGATATTCGGCAAAACCCGTCGTTGCTGCGCCATACGGTTTAACTTTGGGCGGTGGCTGCGAAATTGCGATGCACGGCGATAAGGTTCGCGCGGCGGGCGAAACTTATATCGGGCTTGTCGAAGTCGGCGTCGGTTTGATTCCGGCTGGCGGCGGAACAAAAGAAATGACGATGCGGGCGATGGATTTAGCCAAGAAAACACCGGACGCCGACCCGCTCGCGTTTTTGAAAAAAACTTTTGAGCTAATCGGAATGGGCAAAGTCGCAACTTCGGCGCAGGAAGCGCGAAGCTGGGGAATCCTTCGTCCGTCCGACGCGATTTCGATGAACGGCGACAGATTAATCGCAGACGCGAAACAGGAAGTTTTGAATTTATCGGCTTCCGGTTACGTTCAGCCGGTTGAAAGAACCGACATTTTAGCTCTCGGCGAATCGGCGCAAGCGGCGATGAAACTTGCGCTTTATATGATGAAGCGCGGTGGCTTCATTTCCGAACACGACGAGCTAATCGGCAAAAAACTTGCGCGAGTTATGAGCGGCGGTGATTTGAATCATCAAACATTTGTCAGCGAACAATATCTTTTGGATTTAGAGCGTGAAGCGTTTTTGTCGCTTTGCGGCGAGCGCAAAACGCAGGAACGAATTGCGGCGATGCTCAAAACCGGAAAACCTTTGCGAAATTAGGAGTGCAAAATGAATGACCAGTTAAACAATTTAACCGGAGAACTCGAAGAGATTTCGCAAAATGTGCAAAAAACATTCGGTAATCTTTCCGCCGAACAAATCAACTGGCGACCAAGCTCAGAGGGTTGGAGCGTCGGGCAATGTTTCGAGCATTTGATAAAGACCAACGAATTGTTTTATGCCGAACTCGACAAAATCGCGGGCGGCTCGAGACGAAATTCCTTCTGGTAAAACTGGTCGCCGCTTTCTTCGTTCGGCGGAAATTTTTTGATTAAATCTTTGAAATCCGACGCAAGGAAATTTAAAGCGCCGACGCCGAAAATTGTTCCGCCGAGCGAAATTGACGCGAACATTGTTAAGATTTTTGCGGCGCATCAAGCGGAAGTAATCGAAAAAATTAAAAGGACGGCAAATGCGGATTGGGGAAAAACAATCGTCACGTCGCCGTTTCTAAAACTGATGACATATAAATTGGCGGACGGTTTTCGCGTTGTCGCCGAACACGAGCGGCGGCATTTACGCCAGGCTGAAAGAGTTTTGCTGTCGGAAGGTTTTCCAAAGTAAAGATATTAGATGCTAGAAAAACTGACATATAACCTCTAATATCTATTTTATGCGTTGCGGTTGGGCGAAAAACGAATTGGCGATCCATTATCACGACGCGGAATGGGGCATGCCGATGCACGATGATGAAAAGCTCTTTGAGTTTTTGATTTTGGAAGGCGCGCAGTCGGGCTTGAGTTGGGATACGATTTTGCGAAAACGTGAAAATTATCGCACGGCTTTTGACGGTTTTGACGCGGAAAAGATTGCGCGTTATAACGAAAAAAAGATTACCGAACTTCTTCAAAACGAAGGAATTGTGCGAAACCATTTGAAAATCGCTTCGACAATTCAGAACGCGCTAAGTTTTTTGAAAGTGCGAGAAGAGTTTGGAAGTTTTGACAAGTACATCTGGCGTTTTGTTGACGGCGAACCGATGAAAAACGCTTGGAAAAATTTGTCTGAAGTTCCGGCAAAAACTTCAGTTTCGAACGGTATGAGCAAAGATTTGAAAAAGCGCGGTTTTAATTTTGTCGGCTCGACCATTATGTATGCGTTTATGCAGGCTTGCGGGCTTGTAAATGACCATTTGGTTTCGTGTTTTCGTTACCAAGAAATTGAAAATGAATTATCCAATCACGGCGGCAGTTAGATTTTTGCGCGAGAAGAAAATTGAATTTGAGCCGCACGTTTTTGAATACGTCGAAAAAGGCGGAACAAAACATTCGGCGGAAGTTTTAAAGGTTGACGAACACACAGTTATAAAAACTTTGGTCTTTGAAACGAACGAAAAAAAGCCTTTGATTGTTTTGATGCACGGCGATTTGCAGGTTTCGACAAAAGAGTTGGCGCGAGCGTTGAAAGTAAAAACGGTTGCGCCGGTTTCGCCCGAAAAAGCGCAGAAATTGACAGGTTATTTAGTCGGCGGAACTTCGCCTTTCGGCTTGAAAACAAAGATGCCGATTTATATCGAGAAAACGATTTTCGATTTGGAGAGAATTTTTATCAACGGCGGAAAACGCGGTTTTTTAGTTTCGCTCCGTCCGAAAATTTTGAAAGGTATTTTGGAAATCGAAGAAGTAGAAATCGGAACAGGCGGTTAGCTTTCAAAAGCTGGCAGCCGCAAGAATTTTGTTTATGGAAAATTTGAATATCAAGCAAGTTGCGCTGATCTCGCGTCGGGCGGAACAAATTTCGCAAGGAAATTTATAAGAACAGAAAATAATGACAACACCTTTTTTGGCAGCCGCTCTGGGTCAAACGACCGAAATACTGACGACGCTTTTTATTATGCTGGCGGCGGCAAAAATTACGGCGGAAATTTTTGAACGTCTAAAGCAGCCTGCCGTGGTCGGAGAAATTCTTGCCGGCGTTCTTATCGGCGGAAGCGTGCTGGGCTGGGTCGCGCCTTCGGATTTTACAAACACGCTGGCGGAAATCGGCGTTATTTTTCTGCTTTTCACGGTCGGGCTGGAAACGAAGCCTTCGTCTATCTTTAAGGTCGGAAAACTGGCGGCGATTGTTGCCGTGCTTGGCGTTATTGTGCCGTTCGTCTGCGGCTATCTGTTGATGCTGGCGTGGGGCGCGGCGAATGTCGAACGCTTTTTATCGGCACGGCTTTGGTGGCAACCTCTATCGGAATTACGGCGCGGGTGCTTTCCGCTATGGGACTTCTCGACGCGCCGACCAGCAGAATTATTTTGGGCGCGGCGGTGATTGACGATATTTTGGGACTTCTGATTTTAGTCGTCGTGTCGAGCGTAGCGGCAGGAAAAATAGATTATGTCGAAATCATCACGACCGCCGCGCTTGCCATCGGTTTTACGGCGTTTGTCGCGCTAATCGGCGCAAAAGTGCTGACAAATCTCGCGCCGAAAATCGAACGCCTGCGCACCGGCGATTCATTTTTTGTCTTTGGTTTGGTGTTGTGTCTGGGTTTGTCGGTAGCCGCCGCATATATCGGCGTAGCGGCAATTATCGGCGCGTTTCTCGCGGGAATGGCACTGGCTGAAGCGAGCGAGGGCAACCGCGATATGCACAAGCAAACGAGCGCGGTTACTGAATTTCTCGTTCCGTTTTTTCTCGTCAATATCGGAATGCAGCTAAAGCTCGATGTGTTTCGTGATACTTCGACTATTACGCTGGCGGTTTTGGTAACGCTTGTCGCTGTGGCAACTAAATTAATCGGTTGCGGTTTAGGCGCGATGAGCTTGGGTTGGCGACGCGCGGCACAGGTCGGAATGGGAATGACTCCGCGCGGCGAAGTCGGTATTGTCGTCGCCCAAATCGGTTTGAGTCTTGCCGTTATCAACGATTCTCTTTATGGTGTCGTGTTGTTTATGGCTGTTGCCACGACGCTGATTGCGCCGCCTTTTCTCAAATGGTTGTTTGCGACCGAAGATGCCGCTAAAGACGATATTGATTCAGACGACGCGGGCGGCATCGTGGCGCAGGGCGATTTTTGCAAAATCGGGTAGCCGAAATCTCTAATAGATTTAGCGTAAAAGATGTTGATTGACGAATTTATGCCGACGTATGATTTCGACGAAAAGCACGAAATAATTGTTCGCGCTTCCGCCGAAACGGTTTATGCGGCTTTGAATTCCTTTGATTTTAATGAATCGGCGGTTATTCACTGGTTGTTTCGACTTCGCGGGTTGGCTTCAAAAAGCACGTGCGACTCAGACGAGCAAGTTTTGACTTTGCGCGATATAACGAAATTCGGTTTTGTCGTTTTGGACGAAAAACCGAATGAAGAAATTTTGTTCGGTCTGGTCGGAAAGTTTTGGAAGCCGAACGGCGATTTGCAGAAAATAAGCGCGGAAGATTTTCTCGCTTTTGACGAAAGCGGTTATGCAAAAGCCGCCTGGAATTTTACAGTTGTCGAAATCGCTGCGAAAGAAACTCGTTTGACAACCGAAACGAGAGTGCAATGCGCGGACTACGCGAGCCGTTCGCAGTTCGGCTTTTATTGGACTTTTATAAAACCTTTTAGTGGCTGGATTCGCGCGGAGGCGTTGCGGTTGGCGAAAGAAAAAGCCGAAGCCGCTTTTTAACTTTGATGAGTTTATACACGCATTGGGCTTGTTACGGTTGCCGTAAAAGTTTCGCCAAAGAGCAGAACGAAACGCCGCGCAAATGTCCCGAATGCGCCGAACCGATGACGGATATGGGCACGTATTTCGAGCCGCCGCGAAAATTGAATAAAAAGCGCTGGGAAGTGATGAAAGTTTTAGCCGACAACGGTTATAAATTCAACACGAAAGACAGTTTTATTTATATTCAAAACCGAATTTTACAGGCGAAAAATCCGCGCGTTGCGGATGTGATTGAGAGAATCGAGTTGGAAAGGCAACGAAATTTTACGGATGAATAGCGAAAAAACAAGAAAATGAGAATTCTAAATTTAGATACAAACGAAAAAATTAACCAAGCAACTATCTATCTAACGAATTCCGAAGCTAAAGAATTAAAGGATTCATTAGATAATCTTCTGAAGAATAACTCGCATCACGAACATATTTCAGATGACAGCTATCAAACAGAGATTACCGTATGTATCTATCAAAAAGAAAATCTTGGGAAGTTTGATGCACGTTCTCGTAAACTCATTTTAGATAATGAATGATTGCGTCAAAAGATAAATTTTCGCATATAAAATTATTGAGGAAAAAGTTATGAAAGAAGCAGTTACGGAAAACATCTACCGCTTGCCGCTTGTTTTAGAGCCGCAGCCCGAAGGCGGTTGGACGATTACCTGTCCGATTTTGCGCGGTTTGATAACCGAAGCCGACACGATTGACGAAATTGTGCCGAACGTAACGGATGCGCTTGAGGCTTTGATTGAAGGTTACGAAGAATTGAATCAGCCTTTACCGGAAGTGCTGCAGCCGATGAATCGGAACGCGCCGTTTTTGACCGATACGATAATACAGTTAAAAGCGGTATGAAATACCGGGAAGTAATAAAGAAATTAAAAGCTCTCGGCTGCCTGGAACTTTCAAACAAAAGGAAAGGCTCGCATCGAAATTGGTATAACCCGAAAGCGAAAACAATCGCGCCTGTTCCCGTGCCGGATTGGGGAAGCAAAGACTTGAAAAGCGGAACGATTCGCGGAATTGCGAAAGAACTTGAACTGGATTGGGAAGAATTTAAGAAAGTATAAAAGGAAAAATTATGAAAGAAGCAGTTATCGTATCAGCCGTGCGGACGGCTGTCGGAAAAGCGCCGAAGGGAACTTTGAAAAACACTCGACCTGACGAAATGGGCGCGGCGGTTATCAAAGAAGCGGTTGCGCAAGTGGAAAATCTGGACGTTTCGCAGATTGAAGACGTGATTATGGGCTGCGCGTTTCCCGAAGCCGAGCAGGGAATGAACGTCGCGCGGACGGCGATGATTCGCGCCGGACTTCCGGTTGAAACAAGCGCGATGACGGTTAATCGTTACTGCTCGTCGGGTTTGCAGACGATTGCGATTGCGGCGGACAGAATCAGAACGGGCGGCGCGGACGTTATAGTTGCGGGCGGGCTGGAAACGATGTCAATGATTCCGATGGGCGGAAACGTCGTGCGTCCGAATCCAGAATTGGTTGAAACTTACCCGGATTATTATTTGAATATGGGTTTGACCGCCGAAAATCTGGCGCGGAAATACGAAATCCCGCGCGAGCAGTCAGATGAATTTGCTTTGCAGTCGCACCAAAAAGCGGCGGAAGCAATAAAATCCGGCAAATTCAAAGATGAAATTGTTTCTTTAAATGTGAGAGTTGACGAAACGGACGAAAAAGGTCGCGTTTTGCAGCGGGAAATCGCTTTCGACACGGACGAAGGCGTGCGTTTTGATTCGACGATTGAAGGTTTGCAGAAATTAAAGCCAGCGTTTCACGTCAAAGGAACTGTCACGGCAGGAAATTCTTCGCAAATGTCAGACGGCGCGGCGGCGGCGGTAGTGATGTCTTTGGAAAAAGCGCGGGAAATCGGTGCGAAGCCGCTTGCAAGATTTGTCGCTTACGCAACCGCCGGATGTTTGCCCGAAGAAATGGGCGTCGGTCCAGTTTATGCGATTCCCAAAGTTTTGAAGATGGCTGGTCTGACAATGGACGATATTGATGTTATCGAACTCAACGAAGCGTTTGCCGTGCAATCTTTGGCAGTGATGAAACTTCTTGAAATGAATTTCTCAAAAGTAAATGTCAACGGGGGCGCAATTGCTCTCGGTCATCCTTTAGGTTGTTCCGGCGCAAAGCTGACCGCGACGATTTTGCGCGAAATGGAGCGCAGAAACGCGCGTTACGGAATGGTGACGATGTGTGTCGGCGGAGGAATGGGCGCGGCGGGGATTTTTGAGAGAATCTAAAATTGATTTTATGAGTGAAAAACAAAGAATCGAAGGTTTGGAAAAACCGCCGTTTTTGGTGAAACCGCTTTATATGGGTTCGCGGAAAATGCTCGGCAAAGTCGTCAAACCGCTGAAAGTTTTGGCGCGGACGCCGTTGATAGCCTGGTTCGGGAATTTGTTCTCGCTTTCGATTGAAAAATCCGGCAAAGTCGAAGGGCGCATTCACGTTCTTGTGCAACTACGCGCAGCGCAGATTATCGAATGTCCTTTCTGAGCCGACAGCGTGCCTGCGGTCGGCAAGGCAAGACGATTTGTAACGGATGAGGAAGTGCGCGAAGTTGCAGTCTGGCAGAACAGCAAGGTTTTGGGTGAACGCGAGCGCACGGCGATTGAATATGCTGAACAAATGACGCACACGCCGGTGAGCGTTTCAAACGAGTTGTTCGAGCGTTTGAAAAAACATTTCACCGACGACCAAATCGTTGAATTGACGGCAAGCATCGCCTGCGAAAATTATCGGGCGCGGTTTAACCACGCGCTTCATATCGAAAGCGACAATTTATTTGAAGAAATTAATATTTAGGAGCAAAAACTATGGATGCACAAATGCAAAAAGATTTTATTAAAGGTGGCTCATTTTTGATTGAAGATAGAACGGCAAGCGAGATTTTCACGCCCGAAGATTTGACCGAAGAGCAAAGAATGATTGGCGAGACGACCAGGGAATTTGTTGATACGGAAGTTCGCCCGAATCTTGCCGAAATGGAAAAACATAATTGGCAACTGTCGCGTGAATTGATTGTTAAAGCGGGCGAGCTTGGGCTTTTGGGCGCGACGATTCCCGAAGAATACGGCGGTTTGGAATTAGACCAGACAACCGGCGTCGTCGTCGCCGAAAATATGGGACGCGCGGGCGGTTTCGGCGTCGGCTACGGAGCGCAGACTTCTATCGGGCTGCTACCGATTCTTTATTTCGGCTCGGAAGAATTAAAACAAAAATGGATTCCGCCGATTGTTTCGGGCGAAACAATTACGGCTTATTGTTTGTCGGAAGCGGGAAGCGGTTCGGACGCGCTCGGCGCAAAGGCAAACGCGAAACTTTCGGAAGACGGAACGCATTATGTTTTGAACGGCGAGAAAATGTGGATTACAAACGGCGGTTTTGCCGATGTTTTCATTGTGTTTGCAAAAGTTGACGGCGACAAGAAACAATTTTCGGCGTTTGTCGTTGAACGCAGCGAAAATTGTCGTCCCGGCGCGGAAGAACACAAAATGGGCATTAAATCTTCCTCGACGACGCCTTTGATTTTAAGCGATGCAAAAGTTCCAGTCGGAAATTTAATCGGTAATGTCGGCGACGGCGCGAAAATCGCTTTTAACATTTTGAATGTCGGACGATTTAAGTTAGGCGCGTCGGTTACGGGCGGAGCGAAACTTGCTTTGTTTGAGGCAATTCGTTACGCGAATGAGCGACAGCAATTCGGCAAATCGATTTCATCTTTTGGCGCAATCAAACATAAACTCGCGGAAATGGCGATAAAAACCTGGGTTTCCGAATCAATTACTTATCGCACCGTCGGAATGATTGACGCGCTTATCGGCGACGGCGCGAGCGCGGAAAAGAAACTGCAATCTATTGAAGAATACGCGGTGGAAAGTTCGATTAACAAAGTCGCCTGCTCGGAAGCACTTGATTTTGTGGTTGACGAGATGGTTCAAATCTATGGCGGTTACGGTTATTCGGCGGATTATCCGGCGGAAAAAGCGTATCGTGATTCGCGCATCAACCGCATTTTTGAAGGCACGAACGAAATCAATCGAATGCTGATTCCGGGAATGTTGATGAAACGCGCGATGAAAGGTCAGCTTGGACTTTTGGGCGCGGCAAAGGCTTTGCAGGATGAAATCTTAAATCCGCAAATGCTGTCGTTTGAAGAAGATGAAACTGTTCTCGCAACCGAAATGAAACTCGCGCAAAACGCAAAAAAAATCGCGTTGATGATTCTCGGAACGGCGGCGCAGAAATATATGATGGAATTGCAAAATCAGCAGGAAATTTTGATGAACGCGGCGGACATTATTATTGATGCTTATCAAATGGAATCGGCGATTTTAAGAGCGCAGAAATTTGCCGAGAAGAACGGTGAAGAAAACGCCTCGCGTTTCGTTGATATAGCTTCGGTTTTCTGCAACGACGCGATTCAGCGCGTTGAAATGGCAGCGCGAAATACAATCGCGGCAATGAGCGAAGGCGACGAAATGCGGACTTTGCTGGTCGCGCTGAAACGCTTTACAAAAAATAATTCGCCGATTAACACAATTGCGGCGCGGCAGAGAATCGCAGATATTTTGATTCAGGCAAATAAATACGTTTTTTAGAAAATTTGAGAAGAAAATTCAACCGCAGACGAGCGCGGATAAACGCAGATAAGAAAATCTAAATCTGCGCGAATCTGCGTTCATCTGTGGTTAAATTGTTTTCAGGGTGGAAAAAAGGTTAAAATTTAAGAACAAGGGAAGTTTATGGAAAAAGCAAAAACATTAGGCGAACTTAAAAAAAGCGGTTTCGCGGCGCGTTCGGTCAAAGACGAAATGCGGGCGAATTTGATTAAGAAATTACAATCGGGCGAAAAACTTTTTCAAGGCGTTTTGGGCTACGAAGAATCGGTCGTGCCGCAAATCACGAACGCGATTCTGGCAAAACACAACGTAATTTTATTGGGTTTGCGCGGGCAGGCGAAAAGCAGAATTATCAGGCAATTAACCGAACTGCTTGATGAAGAAATTCCGATTATTGCCGGTTCGGAAATTAATGATAATCCGTTTCAGCCGTTGTCGGCTTACGGCAGACATCAAATTGATTTTCACGGCGACGAAACGAAAATTGATTGGGTTACGCGCGAACAGAGGTTTGTCGAAAAACTTGCTACGCCCGATGTTACTATTGCTGACATTATCGGCGACATCGACCCGATAAAAGCGGCTAAAGGCGGGCATCTGCTTTCGGACGAACTGACGATTTTTTACGGGCTTCTGCCGCGCGCCAATCGCGGGATTTTTGCGATAAACGAATTGCCAGACCTCGCGGGGAAAATCCAGGTCGGACTTTTTAACATAATGCAGGAAGGCGACGTGCAGATAAAAGGTTTTCCCGTGCGCTTGCCGCTCGATGTGATGCTGGTTTTTTCGGCGAACCCGGAAGATTATACGGCGCGCGGCAAAATTATCACGCCTTTGAAAGATAGAATCGGCGCGGAAATTCAGACGCATTATCCGAAAGATATTGGGCTTGGAACTTCAATTACCAGACAAGAAGCGTGGACGGAGAGGGAATTGGGCGCGGATTTTAAGCTCGAAATTCCTGATTTTATTTCCGAAATTGTCGAGCAAATCGCTTTTGAAGCTCGCGATGACCAGCGTATTGACAAGCGTTCGGGTGTGTCGCAGCGCTTTCCGATTTCCGCGCTTGAATCTGCCGTTTCAAATGCCGAACGCCGCGCTTTGATTACCGAAGAAACGGATATAGTGCCGCGCATCTCCGACGTTTATTCGGCTCTGCCCGCGATGACCGGCAAAATGGAACTCGAATACGAAGGCGAGCAAATCGGCGCGCAGAAATTAGCAAAAGATTTAATCAAACGCGCCTGCGGCGTGATTTTTGAAGGCTTCTTTCTCGGAATTGATTTTGAGCCGACGGTTCGCTGGTTCGATGAAGGCAACAAAATTCTACTATCGGAAACTGCTTCGGCGGAAGAATGCGTGATGCTCTTGAGCAGCGTTCCCGAATTGATTGATTCAACGCTCGTTCCGCTTGATTTCAGCAAAAAGGAAAAAGCTAAACTTGTCTCGGCGTGCGAATTTGTTCTCGAAGGACTTTACGCGCAAAACAAAATCTCGCGCAACGAAGAAGGCGGTTTTGAAGCGGCGACGAAAGCCAGACGCGACCGCCGTGGAATGATTTACGAAGATTTGACCGATTTGGAAGGTTACAATTAATTTGAAGTTAGAAAAAAGTAAAAAGTCGTGATTAATTCATAGAATTAATCACGACTTTCATTATTTAAGTTAAAATCAAAAAGTTAGGGACGGCGATAATATCTGCGTTTTTTCGGTTTAACTTTGTAAGTATAAACGGATGAGCCGCCTGCGCCGATTGCCGAACCGATAAGAGCGCCGCGTTTGCCGCCAGCGATTGCACCGATTAAAGCGCCTGCGCCGGTTCCGATAGCGACGTTTGAGGCGTTACGGTGGCGACGATAGAAACTCGGTCTTTTATAAACGCGAACCGTTTGGTAACGTCCGTTTCTGTAAACTCTTCTGGTCGTGTAGGTTTGCGCGCTTGCAGCAAGCGGCAGCATAATTGCTACCAGCGCCATCATCATGAAACCCAGTATAAATTTTTTCATTAGTTATAAGTTCTCCTCTTTTATTAAAAGTCAAAATTTTCAAGCAACGAACTTTTTGTCTTGCGTTAAATCTGATGAAAGACGGGAAAAAGTCGTTGGCTTCAAATTCAACCAACCTCTAAACTATAATACAAGAGCCGTGAAAAGTCCTAAAACTAATCACGGCTTAAATCTTCCGGCTTCTTAGCAGAAATTAGTATTGTCGTCTTTTCTTGTTCAAAACGTATGTGTAAAGCGCGCCGCCGCCGCCGCCAAGCAACGCACCGATTCCGGCGCCTCTTCTGCCTCTGGCGATACCGCCGATTAAAGCGCCCGCGCCGGTTCCGATGCCGACGTTAATGACGTTGCGATGCCGACGATAAAAACTCGGACGTCTTGTATAGGCATAACCGGCTGTTCTATAACGCGGTGTGGCGTAGTAGGTTCTGGGATAACTTCTGGCGTAATTTCTGCTGTATGTGGTTCGTTTCGCCCGGCGGTGATACGGACAATGCGCTTCAGCCGTTAGCGGGACTGAAATCATAAAAACGAATAAAGCTACTAAACTTACTATTATTTTTTTCATTGCTTAAATCTCCTAATTATTTTTGATGAAGGGTTTTTACTTCGATTCAACGCAAACACTTATGGCAAGCACTATACCAAAACAACAATGTTTTGCTTTTTCAACAGTTTACAAAAAATACGTTTCTTCAAAGTATATTTAGGAAATACTATATCGGATAATGCTTAACGATATAGTATAAAATTGAGTTAAGAAAAATCGTTTTATAACTCTGTCTTCAAAAACACAGGCAGAAATCTTCTAAACATTTATTTTTTGCATAAAAATTGTGATAATTTTTGAAAGACAAATTTTTCCGGAAGTTTTATTCGGCATCAAAACAAAAGTAATTGACAACGAATTTATACAGTTAATAACAGGGAAGTAAAAAGCAATGAAGTTTATTCGCTATTCAAAATTCAAAGGTTTCGATGTGTCGGGCGTCAACCTCGGCGATCTGATGCAGTCTTTGTCGGATTCCTTGCTCGACTCCGGTTACAACGACAATTATTACTGGACGCGGCAAAGAAATGAAACGGACGATTCGCTCGACGCGCTGCGCCAGGCGCTTTTGCAGGCACTGGTCGACCGGGAAATGCTGACCGAACAGCAAATCGAAGAAATGCTGGCGGAAAACGACGGCAAATTCAAAGGCTCCCTGCTCGAAGAACTTGTAAATCAATTAATTGAACGACTTGTCGAAGAAGGTTATTTGAATTTGAAAGAAGTCGAACAACCGCGAGCGCAGCAGCGCCAACAACAAACAGGCGAAGGGCGCGGCGAAATCGCGCAAGCGCAGCAACGCGACATTCGTTTTGAGGTAACAGAAAAAGGCTTGGATTTTCTTGGCTATAAAACTTTGCAAAAACTCTTGGGGAGCGTCGGTAAATCTTCAATCGGCAGACACGAAACGCCGCATCTCGACACCGGAATCGAAGCCGCTTTAAGTTCAAAACAATATGAATTCGGCGACACGATAAATTTAGATGTAAACGCGACTTTGCTGTCGGCAATCTCGCGCGAAGGCTTGGGCGTTCCGCTAAATTTGGAATACAAAGATTTATACGTTCACCAGCAGGATTACCAATCGTCGTGCGCGACCGTCGTGATGCTCGATTGTTCGCATTCGATGATTCTTTACGGCGAAGATAGATTCACTCCGGCGAAAAAAGTCGCGCTTGCATTAGCTCATTTGATCCGCACGCAATATACCGGAGACAGTTTAAAAATCGTCCTTTTTCACGACGGCGCGGAAGAATTGCCGCTTGCAAAATTGGCGACGACGCAAGTCGGACCATATCACACGAATACGGCGGAAGGTTTGAAACTCGCCAGAAGAGTTTTAAATGCGCAGCGCAAAGATATGAAACAAATCGTGATGGTAACCGACGGCAAACCGACTGCCGCATTTGTCGAACCGTCGAACACCGCGTTTTTCAGTCATCGGAGATATTCGCAAAAAGTTCCAAACGAAAAACGCCTTTTGTATAAAAACTCGATGGGTAACGACCCGTTCGTAATGGCGGAAACTTTTAAAGAAGTCCAAGCCTGCCGCAAATCCGGCATTATGATAAATACGTTTATGCTGGCGAGCGATTATTATTTGGTCGAATTCGTCAAACAAATGTCGGCGATGACCAAAGGCAAAGCGTATTTCGCCAATCCGAACAATTTAACCGAATTTGTTTTGATGGATTTTATGAAACGCCGAACCAGCAGAGTTAAATAAAATGATTGATATCTACGCCGAACTGAAACGAATTATAAACGCCTTAAACGAAAATAATGTCGAGTATGCAGTATGCGGCGGTTGGGCAATGGCGATTCACGGCGTGCCGCGGGCGACGGTTGATATTGATTTATTGATTAAAGAAGATTCCCTCGATAAAGTTTTCAATATTGCGAGGGAAAACGGTTATTGGCTCGAAGGTTTGCCGATGTCTTTCCGCGATGGACAAATCGAAATCCGGCGCATCTCGAAAATTGACGATGAAACGGGCTTTGTCTTAATGCTTGATTTGCTGCTTGTTACGCCTGAAATAATTGATGTCTGGAAAAACAAATTGGCTGAAACTTTAGAGGACGGTTCGGTTTTCGTCGTATCGCGGAAAGGTTTGATAAAACTGAAAACTTTGAGCGGACGAATGCAGGATAAAGCTGACATTGAAAAGTTAAAGGAGATTGAAGATGAAAGTTGATATGTCGCCTCGAGCGATTGAAAATCGCCTCAAACTCGTCGGAGAATTAACAAAAGCCTGTCTGTTGCTTGATCGAAACAAACTTAAAAATAACAATGAAGTGAAATCCAGGATGAAACCGCAATTGACTAAAGCGTGAATTTAAAATAAATATGCTTTACAGAGAACTTCTCACCAGCGAATTGCACAATCAACGCGCCGATTTCCAGCGTTTTGCCGAAACGCAGGCAAGCGATTTGACCGCTTATTTGCACATTCTTAACGAATTACAGCAAACTTCGAGTGCGGAAATTAATGAAAAGTTGGCAAAAAAAGAAAACTCCGGCGCGTTACCTTCCGCGGAGCTGGATAAACATCGAGCTTTTTCCGTTTCGTTCGGCGAAAGTTGGGCAAATCACGAAGAAGCCAGAAATTGGGCGCGTGAAATTCTGAGAAATCGCACGACGTTTGCGGCGGACGCGAGCCAGATTTTGCCCGGGCGCGATATAAGTTTGCCGGTTGCGGCAATCCAAATCGGTTGGTTTGAAAATCCTCATAATGACTTGCAGGTTTATGAAAAAAACGCCGAATTTATAATTTTGTCGCCGGAGAAATTGCTTGAAAATCAAGGCGAGCCGATGAGTCCGGAAACCCGCGTCGGCGAAATGCGCTTTCATGCCGAAGTCGAGCGAGTCGGAAAATTTTTGACAGAAAAAAAAGGCTGGCGCGAGCGCAGCGAACGAATGCCGCTGGCGTTTTTTGACGGAACTTTGCTCGTTTCGTTTTCACTGCCGCAAACTGCGCTTCAGCAAAGTTTTTTGCAGGCAATGGTTAACCTCGTTCGACTTTCGCGCGAAACTCGCGTTCCGCTCGTCGGTTATGTTGACCGGAGTTTTGCGCGCGACGTGCTGAATATGCTCGACGCTTTTGACGGTAAAACATCATCGGAAAAACAGACGCTTTACGACGCGACGATTCTACACAGCGCCGCGCCGGAAATCGTGAAAACCTTGAAATTTTGGGGTGACCGAAGTTGTTTCTGCTATTCAAACCGTAAAGGTTTAAACGCTTTCATCGAACCGGAAACCGGAAAATCGCTCGTCGGTTTTGTTTATCTGCAAACGACGGGCGACAGCGCGCCTGCGCGTTTGGACATTCCGGCTTGGATTTACGAACAACATCTTTTAACGGAAGTTTTGGATACGATTCGCGCCGAATGCGTCATCGGTTTGGGTTATCCGTATGCGCTCGAAGCGGCGGATGCGACGGCGGTTATTACGGCGCGCGACCGCGAAATTTTTCTAAAGGCTTTACAAGAGTTTGCCAGTCGTGAAAAACTGAATTTCTCGGTTTCGCGCAAAGCGACGAGCAAAGGACGTAGGCGTTAAAATAAAAAATAAATAAAGTAAAAAGGCAAAAGTGAAATCGAGCAGCGAAGAAAAATTCCGCAATCCGCAATCTCAAATCCGCAATCGCGCGTGTTCGGCGTGCGGCGCGGAAGCAAGACGCGCAGATGCGAAATTCTGTCTTGTCTGCGGAAAATTATTGCACGAAGATTACCAACCGCTCGACCGCCTGCGCGCTTCGTATCGTTTGCAGGGAAAATCTTTTGTCTTTGAAGAAAACGGAAAGTTTGAAAATGCTGAAAATGCCGAAAACTTATTCGGTGAAAACAAAAACTCGGCATCCGAAGCGGCGAAAGCGTTTGTCGTCTATGCGCTCGTGCCGTATTTAGGAATTTTATTTTGTCCTCTAGCTTTATTGTCCGGCGGTTTGGGTGTTGTTACAGCGTATCGAAAACCTTATCTCGGCGGCGGAAAAACTTCCCGATACAGTATCGTCTGCGGCTTTATAATTTTAAGCGTACAGATTCTTCTGTGGTGGCTTTTGTATATTATTCCTGAACTTGGAAGATAAGCGATAAACAGTTTTGATGTCAGTTATTTGAACTAAATTAACCGAATAAAAGCTCAGAATTTAACGGATAAATGTTTGAAAACAATTTTTAGTTTGAAGCGCGTAGCCTTGAATAGAGCATTCTTCAAATCTGCTTATTGGATTATTTTATGATAATTGCCAAAATCGTTTCCTCAAATTCGCACATTGATTACGTCGGGCGCGTGATTGATTCTCTGGATGCGAGCGTGCCGCCCCAGCCGGAAGATTACGGCTTTGCGCAATTCGTCCGTTTGCCGCTCGATGACGAAACGGAAACCGTGGGCGTAATTTACAACTCGATGCTGGTCAATCCTGAATACGCGAACTACGGACCTCGCTTGTCGCCAAAACCCGAACTCGGTTCTTTTAGTCCCGATTATCTAAATGAACAGGGATTTTTAATTGGAATTTTGCTGCTCGGCACTGTTGACGAAACGAAGAAAATATCGCACGGCGTTCCGCGCCGCGTCGTGCCTGCCGGACAAGACGTTTACAAAATTGAAGACAGCGACGTTCGACGATTTCACACGGACGAAAACGATTGTTTGCAGATTCATTATTACTCTCAAATCGTCGCGCACGCCGCACTTTTCGCCGTGCCGCTGCTTGAAGCGATTATCGAACAGCTTTCTCTGGATTGCTCGGAATCGGATAAACAACGGCTCGGCGTACTGAAACAAACGCTGGCGTGGCAACGAACTCTGGGCGGAATGCGTCTATAAATTTGGATTTCACATTTTAGATTTTAAATTAAAACAATGAAAAAAATATTATTTAGTATTGCTTTTGCGGTTTTGTGCTTTTCCGTAAACGCTCTGGCGCAAGCGCGTCCTGCCGAAAAAAGCCAAGAAACTAAAACGATGGCGAGAACGGCGGCTTCTGCTCCAGCGTCATTTGAAGCGAAATACGAAGGTGGAATGTTCGGTTTTGGTCAAAGGCAAAAAGGCACACTCAAATTTGACGACGCCAACGAACGGCTCGTTTTCTACGGTAAAGACCGGAAGGAAAAATTTTCGATTCCGTATAAAGCGATGCTGGTGATTTCGCCGCAATCGCAATCGGTACGCTCGACAGCCGGTACGGTCGTCAGCGCGATTCCGCTTCCAGGCGCCGGACTCGCCGGTTTGATGCGGTCAAAACGTCGTTATCTGGTCGTCAATTTTAAAGAGCCGGACGCCGATGTCCGAGGCTTGGTAAACTTCAGGATCGAAAATAAGGAATTGCTCGAATCGGTTCTCCAAACCCTCGGCGAAAAAGCAAAAATGACAAAACGCGGCGACGCCTATTATCGCCCGCAAAGCATAGTGAAAACAGAGATTTAGTAGTTTTTAGAGGCTCCGTCGTCGGTTAAATTTAAGGATTTAATTGAAATCTCCGAAACGATGCTGCAAAACGGCGGCGAAAGCGATTGCAGCCGTTTCCGCGCGCAAAATTCTCCCCGCAAAAGTTACAATCTCGAAATTATTTTCGCGCGCCGCCTCGATTTCCGCGTCGTCCCAGCCGCCTTCTGCGCCGATTGCCGCCGTAAGCCTTTTATCTACTTTTATTTCCGCAAACTTTCCGCCACAGCGTTCGGCAAATAAAATAAAACTTTCGCCTTCGAAATTTTGCGCCGCCGAGTTTTTTATAAATTCTGCAAAATCCGTCGGCATTCCGATTTCCATCAACTTCGCGCGCCCCGATTGTTTGGCTGCTTCGAGCGAGATTCTGCGCCAGCGTTCTAGTTTTTTTTCGGCGTCTTTTGCGTCTCGAATTTTTACGTCGGCGCGTTTTGTAATTAAAGGAACAATTTTTGAAACGCCGAGTTCGGCAGCTTTTTGAACGACTAAATCAAACTTCTCGCCTTTGAGAAGCGCGACGGCGAGTGTTAGTTCAAGTTTTGATTCGGAAGATTTCGGGGAAATTTCTTCGATAATTTTAAGACAGGTTTCGCCTCTTTTTATCCGTTCGATTTTGCACAAAAATTCTCTGCCGCCACCGTCGAAAACTTGTATTTGTTCTGTCTCGCTCAAACGCAAAACGTCACGCAAATGTCTTGTTTCTTCAAGCCCGAGCGTGATTTCAGATGCGGAAAAATTTTGCGGCGGAGCGTAAAAGCGTCGCATTTGCGATAAGTGGTGAACGGTAAGCGGTAAACGGTAAGTGATAAGTTTTTCTGCTTTAACTTACCGTTTACTACTTAGCACTTAAAATCAGTTTTTCTGCAAATCCAAAACGTCCGAGCGAGTGATGATGCCTGTAATTCGTTTGAAATCTTCGATTAACACTGCCGGGTGTTTTTGGAGCTTCTTTTTTATATCGTTAAAACCGGCATCAACATCCAGCACCGGAAAACTTTCGTCCATAACTTCGCCGACAGTTGTGTCGAGCAAATCACGGTTTTCCAGAAGTTTGGTCAAAATCCGGCTTTCCCGAAGCGAGCCAATTGATTTATGGTCTTCAAGAACTGGAATTTGCGTTACGCTGTGTTCGCTCATTCGCGCCAGCGCATTGCTGACAATTTCATCCGGCGCAACAAAGATTAATTCGGCGGGCGCGGCGGCGGTTTTCGTTCCGGTAATCAAACCGGCTGTGATTTTTTGCGGTTCGAGCAGCAGTTTTTCCTTCATCCATTCGTCCGAATGAAACTTTGTCAAATAATGCTCGCCCGTGTCGCAGACGATAAAGACGACGAGCGCATCTTCGTCGAGGTTTTTCGCAACTTTCAAAGCGGCGGCAAAACACGTTCCGGTCGAGCCGCCGCAGAAAATTCCTTCGACGCGCGACAGTTGCCGCGCCAGTTCAAAAGATTCGCGGTCGGTAATGTTTATGATTTCGTCTATGATTTTCATATCGGCGTTGCCGACCGGCAAACTCTGACCGATGCCTTCGACCAGATACGGCGTCGCCTCCGGCACGCGACCGGATTCTTTGTAAGTTTTGAAAATCGAACCGTAAGGATCTGCGCCGATGATTTTTATTTTCGGATTTTGCTCTTTCAAATAACGGCTCGTGCCGGAAATCGTCCCGCCCGTGCCGATGCTCGAAACAAAATGCGTAATGCGCCCGTCGGTGTCGCGCCAGAGTTCCGGTCCGGTCGTGCGGTAATGCGCCAGAGGATTTGCCGGATGATTGTATTGATCCGGGTAAAACGAGTTCGGCGTTTCCTGCGCGATGCGTTTTGCCGTTTCGACGTAATGGTCGGGCGTTCCCGGTTTTGCCGCCGCCGGACAAATCACCACATCCGAGCCGAGCGATTTCAGATAACGCGATTTTTCCGTCGAAGCCTTTTCCGTCAAAACAAACACGCATTTGTAGCCTTTAACCGCCGCCGCAATCGCCAGACCGATGCCCGTATTTCCGCTCGTCGCTTCGACAATCGTGCCGCCCGGTTTCAGAGTTCCGTCTTTTTCAGCCGCTTCTATCATTGAAATTCCGATGCGGTCTTTGACCGAAAAGCCGGGATTCAAGTTTTCCATTTTAGCGAAAATCTGCGCTTTGATGCCGTGCTGATTGGCTAAATGGTTGATTTTAACAAGCGGTGTGTTGCCGATTAAACCTAAAATATCACTGTAAAATTTCATTTGTTCTCCGAGAAAAATTTGTATGAATGCAGGTATTATCGCAGAGAAAGGGAAAATAGTGAAAAACTAAAAACTAAAAGAGAATAAGGAAAATAATTAACCATTGGTGCTAGTTTGGAAAAAGCCAAGTTGTTGAAAATAAAGGGAACCTATTTTTACTTTGAAAGCGATTTTCGGTGAATTTCAACGAATTTGGCAAATTTACGAAAATAACGCTTTTTACGAATTGTTAAGTCTTTTGTTTTCAACGTCACGAACTAGCACCAATGGTTAATTAGAAATTTCTTTATTTTTAGTTTTTCGTTATTCTATTTTTTCTGCAAAAGAAAAATCATTTTCGACCAGCCAATCGGTTCGGTCAAATGGAATTTGTGTTTGCCGATTGTTTCAAAATACTGTCTGGAAATGCGTTCGGTTTCTTCTATCGAACGAGTTTTGAATTTATACAAAACTTCTAAAATCGAGCCGACAATCGAAGGTCTGACCGGAATTAAAACCAGATGCGAACCTTTTTTCAAAACTCTGGCAAACTCGCCTAAACCCGCCTGGACTGAGACGTATTCCAAAACGCCGCATGACAAAACCAAATCAAAAGTGTCGTCGGCAAAAGGCATCTGCAAAACATTTGCCTGAACAGCGGAAATATTTTCAGCTTCGGTTTTGTTGTCCGATTCAAATTGTTCACGAGCAATTTTCAACGAATTAAACGACAAATCGAGCGCAAAGGTTTGTCGCGCTCGAAAGCCCGCGCCGTAAAAACCCAGCGTAACAATGCCCGTTCCGCTTCCGGCATCCAGAACCAGAGAGTTTTCATCAAGATTTAAATCAAGCGAGCGCAAATATTTAGCTACCGAAGATTGATAACCGTTGACGCTCATTACCAAATTATGAACGTCGGCAATGCGGTCATAAAAACGTTGCGTCTTAATTTTTGAAATATGAGATGCTTTCGCCATTATAAATCTAAAGCAAAAAGTAAAGGCTCGAAAACACAAATATAGGAAGACGAATTCCTAAGTTTTGCCTTTTTACTTTTACCTTTTTACTTTTTTATTTTTCCGCCAGAAGTTTTTCAATTTTTTGCCTGATTTCATCTTTACGGTTGGCGCTCGTGCCGGTTTCGACATAGCGAACGACGCCTTTGCGGTCAATCAAAACAGTCGTCGGCAAACCATTCGCGCCATAGTTTATCTGGCTCAATTGACCCTTTGCCACCACAAAATCATACGGCAATTTGTGTTCGGTTCGGAAATTCTTCAAGTGTTCAAGTTCGGCGGTGTTATCGGCTTTTTCGGTTTGAACTTCTTTGTAATAGCGCGTCAAACCTAAAATAACGAGACCGTCTTTTTGAAAACTCTGCTGCCATTCGGTCAAAGCCGGAAACGCCGCCAGACACGGACCGCACCAGGTCGCCCAAAAATCAATCAAAACGACACGCCCGCGCAAATTTGCCAGAGTTTGCGGCGTTCCCGGAAACCATTTATCGACTTCTTCTAATTCGGGCGCAGCATCGCCGAGTAGTTTGTATTGTCTCTCGCGTCTCCGCAGGCGTTGAATTACGTCGTTCTGCAAAGGCTTGGAAACAAAATCCTTCACAGTCTGCGTCATTGCGTCTTGATACATTTTCAAAGCGTCGGGTTTGCGTCTTGTTTCGATAAGGTATTTGATATTTTCATCAATCGCGTGGTAATAAATGTCGATTGATCCGACGGAGACAGCGGTTCGCCGTAAATCTTCGAGCGTTTTGTCAGCTTCGTTTTGTTTGCCGCCGACTGCGTAAATTTCAAAAACGTTTAAACCCGCTTCGAGCAATCTGCCCGGACTGCGCGTTTGCGGAGTCGCTTCTTGAAACTGAATTTTCGCCGTACGATACGCTTCTTCGGCGTGCGGTGCGGCGCGCGCGAAATTTTTATTGTCTTTGTAAGCGGCAGCGAGTTCCTTTTCCATCCGAGCCCGCTCGCTCAATTTCACCGGCTCGTTTTTCAAGTATTCGGCTAGAAGTTTTTCGGCTTCATCAAATTCTTTTTGCCGTGCCGCGACAACAGCGACGACCGAGCGCGCCGTTTGCAATTTCAATGAATCGGGTTTATTAAGAGCGAGAAATTTTCGCAAGTTTTCCGCCGCGCCATCAAAATTTTCCGCCTGCCGGTGCAGCATCCCGAGATAATAAAAATCATCGCCCGTCAGATTCTGCCGCGTTGTTGCCGTCGCCGCGTATTTTGCCGCCAGTTGTTTTTGCTCGCGCAAAACAAAATAATAAATATTTTCGGCAAAGGGAACTTTTTTCTGCTCGTATTCGGTAAATTTCTTTTTCGCGTAATCGTTGGCTTCATCAAACATTTGCTCAACCGTTAAATCATTTACAGGATTCGGCAAAGTATTAGGGGCGGCAACACGCCCCGATTGCGCGAAAACGTTAATTGTCGAAAACGAAATAAATAAAATTAAAGTAATAAAATAGCCCATTTTCTATTAGTAACATTGAAAGCGGAAATTCGTAATCTCCGCTCGCCAAATCAATGTCAATTATTAAATAAAACTGCAAAAACAGATAATAAGCCGCATTGAATTTTCTATCGGTTTTAACTCATCTGCCATCGATTGCTTTTCTCAAATTGCCGCCGCTGTCCGAAAACGGCGCGGGCTGAAACTCTCCAGATACTTGGAATCTTTATCATCGGCGATTTTGTCGGCTAGAATCTTTGCCGTCAGCGGAGCGAGCAGAATTCCGTTGCGATAATGCGCAGTCGCTATGAAAAGATTTTCAAATTCGGGCAGCATGCCCAAAACCGGCAAGCCGTCTGCTGCACACGGACGCAAGCCCGACCATTTTTCAAAAATTTCGAGACCTGCCAAACTCGGCGAGATTTCAAGAGCGTTTTGCAGCAGAAATTCGATGCCGCTTTCGGTCAGACTTTTGTCAAAACCGACATCTTCAACCGTTGCGCCGGAAAGTATTCTGCCGTCGGCACGCGGCACGAGATACCCTCTCGGTGTGTAGATAACTTTTGCAAACAAACGTTTTGCAGTGCGGAAACTTATCATCTGTCCGCGTATCGGTCGAACAATCGGCAAAGGCAAAGTTCGCGCATCCGATTTGACGAGCGATGTCCACGCGCCGCTTGCTAAAACAATCTTTTCGGCGAAAATTTTTTCTACGTCGGTTTCTGCGCCGATGATTTTGTCGTTTTCAAACAGTAGATTTTTTACTTCCGTGTTCGTGCGAATTTCAAGGTCGTTGAATTCTGCGAATTTTTGCAGAGCATAAAGCAATTTGCGGTTTTCAACTTGCCAATCGTTCGGAAAATAAAGACCTTCGCGCACGTCGGGCGAGATGAACGGTTCGGCTTTTCGCGCTTCTTGCGCCGTTAAGTATTCGACCGCAAAACCCGAATTTTTTTGCCACTCGAAACGCTCGCGGATTTCTCTGGAATCGTTTTCCGTAAAAGCCAGATAAAGTGTTCCTTCGCGGTCGAGTTCAATATCGACGCCGGTTTCAGCGAATAAATCGCCCGCGAAATTCGGATAAAGCTCGTTTGACTCGTGGCAGAAATAAAAAAAATCATCGGTTCGCTCGCATTCGGCGTGTGGCGCGAGCATGCCGGCGGCGGCGAAAGACGCTTCTTTTCCGACTTCTGCTCCGCGTTCGAGGATTGTTATGTTTCTAATACCTTTTTTGTGAAGTTCGCGCGCCGCGGATAAACCAATTACGCCGCCGCCGATAATTAAAACGTCATTCATTGTTTTGTTCGTTGTCAGTTGTTTGCAGTTCGTTGTAAATTATTGTTACCGTCGAAAATGCACAATTATTGTAAATTAAAGGATAGAAGAAAACGAAGTTGGAACACAAAATCGATGGACTCGGATGAAAAGGAAACCAACTTGGCGACACGATAAAATCAGCTTATCGCAGAATTGATAAAATAGAGGAAAACCAGCAAAAATCTTTATGAAACACACAATTACACTAATTCCGGGTGACGGCATCGGACCGGAAATCGTTGCGGCAACCGTTAGAATTATAGAGGCTTCAGGCGTTGACATCGATTGGGAAACGCAGATTTTGGGCGCGCAGGCTCTGGAGAAATTCGGCACGACATTACCGGAAGCGGCAACCGATTCAGTCAAAAAAAATAAAGTTGCGCTCAAAGGACCATTGACTACTCCAATCGGCAAAGGATTTACGAGCGTGAACGTCGGTTTGCGGAAAACGCTCGACCTTTACGCCAACGTCCGACCGATTCGCGCACTGCCGAATATTCCGTGCAAATATCCAAATTTAGATATTGTTATCGTCCGCGAAAACACGGAAGATTTATACGCCGGATTAGAACACACGGTTGTTCCGGGCGTCGTCGAAAGCATTAAAATCATTACCGCGAAAGCCTCTACGCGCATCTCTCGCTATGCTTTTGAATTCGCCCGACGTGAAGGACGCAAAAAAGTTACCGCCGTCCACAAAGCCAATATTATGAAATTGTCGGACGGACTTTTTCTCGAATGTTTTTATGAAGTGGCAAAGGAATTTCCCGACATTCCGGCGGACGATAAAATTATTGACAACTGCTGTATGCAATTGGTGATGAACCCGCAGCAGTTTGACGTGATGGTGATGGAAAATCTCTACGGCGATATTGTTTCGGATTTGTGTGCCGGTTTAATCGGCGGGTTGGGTTTAGCGCCGGGCGCGAATATCGGCGAAATCGGCGCGGTTTTTGAAGCCGTTCACGGCTCTGCACCTGATATTGCCGGTCAAGGCGTGGCGAATCCGACGGCGATTTTGATGTCGGGAATTTTAATGCTGCGGCATATCGGCGAGCGCGACGCGGCGGAACGCACCGAAAGAGCGATGCTCGAAGTTTTTGCCGAAGGCGAAACGATTACCAGAGATTTGGGCGGCACGGCGAAGACGGCGGATTTTGCTAATGCGATTATTGATAAATTAAAGCAATAGGAAATTAACCGCGAATTACAATAATTACACGAATAAATACAAAAAGGAATTGATTAAAGATTAACTCAATGCGCGTTTGTTTATTTAATGTGAAAGGCTGTTGATGAACTTGTTTTCGAGTTATAATCCTGGATACAAACTTATTTCTGCGTGGAGGGTTTATGATGTCAAATTTACGTCTAATGATAGTGTCGGCTGCATCAGGCGCCTTGCTCTGCGGCTTTGTCGGAGCTATTGCCGCTAGAGGCACGAACGTTTTGTTGCCGGGCTTGGGATTGATTATTTCGGGACCGCTCGCCGCCGGATTAATAGGTCTGGTTGTAGGTTCTATGCTTGGATTATTTGTAGCTGGAGTAATTATTCTTACGCGCGGCAAAACTTATCCGTAAGCATTAGCTTTTTATCATTTCTTATTTGTGCCATTCGTGTAATTTGCGGGTGATTTTTTGTATTTGTGATTAAACTTTTATGAAAGTTGAAAGCATTTGGGACAAGCCGCAATCACACGGCGAAATCTTAAAAAAAATTTGGAAGCATCTCGATTTGGGCGTTTTAGAGCGCGAGCATCCGTTTCACACACCGGTTTTCGGCACGGTTGCCGACGGCTGTACGCCAAATTTGCGGGTTGTCGTGCTGCGTCGTTTCTGGCGCAAGCCGCCTGCTTTAGCTTTTCACACACACATCGGCGCGCCGAAAATTAAGGAAATTCAAAACAATTCAAACGTCTCCTTTGCTTTTTATCATCCGCAGGAAAAACTTCAGCTTTGTATCAAAGGTAAAGCGGCGATACACACTGCGGGCGAACTTCACGCAGAACAATGGCTGGCAACGGAATTTTTCTCGCGGCGCGCTTATGTCGGCGAAGCGCCTTCGCAGATTTCAAAAAAAGCAATTTCCGGTTTACCCGATGAACTCGTTGACCGCGTTCCGAGCAAAGAAGAGTCAGAAGCCGGACGAGCCAATTTTGTCGTTATTTCTTCGACGATTAATCAGATTGATTGCCTGGAATTAGATGTTAGGGGAAACCGTCGTTCGTTTTTCAACTGGAACGAAAACGGCGAACTCGAAACAAACTGGCTCACGCCTTAAAGCACTGGAATTTATTTTTGCGGCAATGAAAACCTGCTGAATAACAGACAAGGCTAAATAATTTTTGTTAAATATTTATTTAGCCTTTTATTTTTACAACGCAGAAAAATGTTTGAACCTCAAAGCAAACGAATCGAAAACGATTCAAATTTTTCGAAAGGATGAAAATTATGCGAAAAACAATTTTTATTTTAATTTTTATGCTTGTTACTGCAGCGAGTTTTTTGCAAGCGGAAGCAAAACAGCCGTTTACCGTCAAGATAAATCAGCAAAAAACCGACGCCAAAAGTAAATTAACGATTCGTTTTGTTTCGCTCATTGAAGACTCGCGCTGCCCGACCGATGTAAACTGTATCCAGGCAGGCAATGCCAAAATACAAATCAAAGTTAGCAAAGCTAACGGTGCGGCGAAAACTTTTGAACTGAATACGAACTCGAAACCGCAAACCGTTTCGTTTGCCGGTTACGAAATAAAACTGAACGACCTAAACCCAAAACCGGCGACTAACATCAGAATCGACCGCAATGGCTTTACGGCGACTTTTGCCATTACCAAAGTGTCAAATTCAAAGTAAAATCTGAAAATATTTCCGGTCGTAAGTTTTTTCGATTGATTCGACAAATTCTAAAACTTTTTACAGCTTCCCAATCGATAAAATCTGTTTGTTTTCCCCCTTTTATTAATTCTTTTGAAACGGATTCGTCAGATACAACAAAATAATCAGCAGAATAAAATACGGAATTAAAACTGCAGCGCCTGCATAATCTTTGGCGACGCGCTGTCCGAAAAAAAGCGCGGCGATAGATGCCGCGCCGAGGATTGAAGCGTAAAATATCAAAACGGTTGAACCGGTAATTAACAAATAGACGATTCCGAAAGCACTTAAAAATCCGGTTGCTAATTCCATCAACGTAATTGTTGCGAGCATCGGCGGAACCGTTCCGCGCAAAAACGTCTTGGAAAAATGTCCGGTCAGCCATTCGAGATTGCCCTTCCAATCGAATACTTTATCGAGTCCCGATTGAATGAAAAGAATGCTCACTAGCAATGCACTGAAAAGCGCTGGAAGGTTTTTGCTCAATTCTTCAAATTGCATCTATTTTTTTGTAAAAGAATTTACATCCTTGCTTAGGCCCGGGTTTCTGCTATTTGCCGGTTATTTCTTTGCGCTTGTAGCTTTTCCCGCGTTCATTATTTCTTCAATCTCTTCTGCCTGTTTCGGACAATTTGCCGTTAGATTTACGTTTCCGTCTTCGGTTACCAAAACGTCGTCTTCGATGCGAATTCCGATGCCGCGATATTTTGACGGCGCACTTTTATCATCGTGTGGAATATAGAGTCCCGGCTCAACAGTTAAAACCATTCCGGTTTCAAACGGGCGCGAGTTTTTCGCTTTTGGGTCGGTGAAATAACGTCCCGCGTCGTGAACGTCTAAGCCGAGATAATGTCCGACGCCGTGCATATAGTATTTCATAAAGGCTTTTTTCTTGATTAAATCTTTTGTTTTGCCTTTGAGAAGTCCGAGTTGTTTCATTCCTTCTGTCAACAGTTCAATCGAAAGTTCATGGCGTTGTTTGACGGTGTTCCCCTTTTTTGTCGCTTCCAGACAAGCGATTTCAACGTCGAGAACGATGTCGTAAACTTCGCGCTGCGGTTTTGTAAATTTGCCGCTCACGGGAAACGTGCGAGTGATGTCCGAAGCGTAGCCTTTGTAGTGCGCGCCCGCATCGACTAGTAACAAATCGCCGTCTTTGAGCGGCGCGTTGTTTTCGACATAATGCAAAATTGTCGCGTTTGCGCCGCCGCCGATGATTGAATTGTAGGAGACGCCCGCCGCGCCGTTCATACGGAAATAATGCTCGATAATCGCTTCGATTTGCGATTCGTTCATACCGGGTTTTGTTGATTGCATCGCCAAAACGTGCGCTTCGGCGGCAATATCGGCGCTCTTTTGCATTAATTTGACTTCTCCGTCAGTTTTGTGCAGGCGCATTTCGTGTATAAGAATCGTCGGGTCGATAATAGTGTGCGGCGGATATGCGGTTTTCAAACGCTTGAAACGCTGACCGGAAAGATACTGCAAAATTTGCTGGTCTAGTTTATTATCAACGCCGAAACGGTAATAAAGTTTTTCGTGTCCGTCGAGCATTTTGGCGAGTTCCGATTCAAATTTTTCAATCGGTAATGCTTTATCCGCGCCGTGATTTTTTACTGCGCCTTCGACGCCTTCGCGTCTGCCATACCAGGTTTCCATCAAAGGGTCGCGCGGGCGAACAAATAGCGTGTAGGGATTTTTCTTGTTCGACGGAGCGATAACGGCAATCGCGTCCGGTTCGGGAAATCCGGTTAAATAATAAAAATCAGGGTCCTGGTGAAACTTAAATTCCGTGTCATACGAGCGCGTAACTTCGTGCGCCGCCGGAATAATGGCAATTGCGTCCGTGCCGATGGCTTCGATAAAATTTTTCAACTGTTTTCGCATATTTTTATAAATTCTCCTTGCCGGGAATTTTAACGCAAAAATTCAAATAAAGAAAAATTTAACCGCAGTTGAATCAAGATAAAGATAGATTGAAGCAATGGATAATTGAAAACGGACAATACTTTTTTAGATTATCAAATATCATTCATCAATTATTATCTGTTTTTTTCCTGTGATAATCTGTGTGTATCTGCGGTTAAATTTTTCTTTCAATTTATGGACTTGCGTATCACGGAAATTTTTCTCTCGATTCAAGGCGAATCGTCGCACGCCGGACGACCGTGCGCTTTCGTGCGCTTGACAGGTTGCCCGATGCGCTGCGCGTGGTGCGATTCGGTTTATACTTTTACCGGCGGCGAGCGCATTTCATTTGAACGAATTTTTGAGAAACTGCGCGAGTTTAATTGCAATTTAGTCGAGGTTACGGGCGGCGACCCTCTCGCGCAGAGAAATGTATTTCCTTTTATCAGTCGGCTTTTAGACGAATGCTACGAAGTTTTAATCGAAACCGGCGGATTTTTTTCGACCGAGAATGTTGACGAGCGCGCGAAGATAATTTTAGACGTGAAATGTCCGGCGTCGGGCGAAAGCGAACGAAACCACTGGCAAAATTTGGAACGCTTGCGCGCCGACAAAGACGAAGTAAAGTTCGTTATCGCGGATTTGAACGATTGGGAGTTTGCTCGGGAAATAATTCAAAAACACGATTTGGAAAATCGCACGCGAGAGATTTTAATTTCCCCGATTTACGGGATCGAAAATTTACAGCAAATTGCCGAAACGGTTGCGAAAAGTAATTTGAAAGTGCGTCTTAATTTGCAGCTTCATAAATATATTTGGGGCGCAGACGTTCACGGCGTCTAAGAAGTTTGCCCGCGGAATACACAAAATATACGAAAAAGAAATGCAAAAAAGTAAGTGAAAAAATTAAATTTCCGGTTTTATTTTCGTATTTTTAGTATGTTTCGCAGACAAAAATTATAATGAATGCTTTATCAATAATCTTGGTTTCCGGCGGAATGGATTCGTGCGTTTCCGCCGCGATTGCCAAACAGGAAAGCGAAGAAATCGCGCTGCTGCATATTTCCTACGGACAGCGCACCGAACGACGCGAGCGACGTGCGTTCGAAGACATTGCGGATTTTTACAACGTCGAAAAACGACTTGCCGTCTCGATTGAATATCTTGCCAAAATCGGCGGCTCATCCTTGACCGATAAAAATATCGAAGTTTCCGAAGCCGATTTAGAAAGCAAAAAAATTCCGACAAGCTACGTTCCGTTTCGCAACGCCAATATGCTCTCGATTGCGACCAGTTGGGCGGAAGTTCTGCGGGCGAATTCGATTTACGTCGGCGCGGTTGCAGAAGATTCGAGCGGTTACCCCGATTGCCGACCGGAATTTTACGCGGCGTTTGAAAGGACAATTGAAACGGGAACGAAAACTGAAACGCAAATAAAAATCAAAACGCCGATTATTCATCTTTTGAAAGCTGAAATCGTGAAAAAGGGAATCGAACTCGGCGCGCCGCTTCATCTTTCATGGTCTTGTTATCGCAATGAAGATTTGGCTTGCGGCGCGTGCGATTCGTGCGCGCTTCGTCTACGCGGATTTTCTCAAGCAAATGTGCAGGACCCGATTCATTATCAAAATTAGAGGAAAATAAAAATGAAAAAAATAATTATATTTTTGGCGTTTTGTCTTTTGTCGGTCGGCGTAGCCAGCGCACAGCAAAATTTTTCGATAACAAGCAATTCTGCCGGAGTCGTGCGCTTGGGGATGACGATTGCCCAAGCCAGAAAAGCTCTCAAAGGATATAAACTCGAACGCACGAGTGACGGCGAAGGCATTGCTTTAGTCGAAGTCAGCCGTAAGGGAAAAACCGTGATGACGCTGCAGGCAGGCGAGGAAAACGCCTACGCGCCGGTCAACGAGAAGGCTAAAATCGAATTTATCGAAGTTTGGGACGCAAATTATAAAACCACCGCCGGTATTCATCCGCAAATGCTCGTTAAAGTCGCCGAAAAGAAATTGGGCAAAGTAACAAAAGTAATAACCAGCGAAATAGAACAGCGAGAGTATGCAACTTTTACGAAAAAACCGAAAGGTCTAATGTTTCGCGTCGAAGGAAAGGAAACAAATGCCGGACAAAACAGCGCGGGAATTTACCTAAAAGGAAAAAGACACGGAACAAAAACTACAGCAGGCGCTTATATCGTCAGCATTCTGGTTGCGGATTATTACCCGTTATAAATCTTAAAACTTTTTACTGCGCGTGATTCTTTACTTTTTCAATTCGTTTATAATATCTACAATTTCGACTAGAATTAAATCAAAAATAAAGGAAGTAAAAAATGAAAATCGCAATCGGTTCAGACCACGCAGGCTTTGAAGACAAAGAAAAGGTAAAAAAACAACTTGAAGAACTCGGCTTTGAATACGATGATGTCGGTACGAATTCGACTGAATCGGTTGATTATCCGATTTACGCGCAAAAGGTGGCGGAAAAAGTGGCAAGCGGCGAAGTCACACAAGGACTTTTAATTTGCGGTTCGGGCAACGGGATGCAAATCGCCGCCAATAAAATCCGCGGAGTGCGCGCAGCGCTTGCTTGGAACGAAGAAACAGCGAGATTAGCACGCCAGCATAACGATGCAAATGTTTTGAGCATTCCGGCGCGAATGATTTCGGCAGCGGAAGTTTCAAAAATCGTCAAATCATATCTAGGCGCAAAATTTGAAGGCGGACGACACGCGCGGCGAGTCGAAGAAATTTCGGAATTGGAAAAATAATTTTAATTTAGTGAAAACATAATGAACAAATCTTTTACGGCAAATTTAGCCGAAGCTGACCAAATAATCAGCGAAGCAATCGACAACGAAACTCGGCGGCAATCGGACGGACTAGAGCTTATCGCGTCGGAAAATTTTGTTTCTGACGCTGTTCTCGAAGCGATGGGTTCGGTTTTTACGAACAAATATGCCGAAGGTTATCCGGCGAAGCGCTATTACGGCGGCTGCGAGTTTGCCGATGTCGTCGAGAATCTGGCGATTGAGCGGGCGAAACGGATTTTCGGCGCGGAACACGCCAACGTCCAGCCGCATTCGGGCGCGCAGGCGAATATGTCGGTTTTTCTCGCCGCGTTGCAGCACAATGATAAAATTCTGGGGATGAATCTGTCGCACGGCGGGCATTTGACGCACGGACATCCGATGAATTTTTCGGGGCTGAATTTTCAAGTTTCAGATTATGGCGTGTCGCGCGATACGGAGACGATTGATTACGATGAACTGCAAAAAACCGCCGAAGAAAATAAGCCGAAAATGATCATTTGCGGCGCGTCGGCTTATCCGCGCACGATTGATTTTCAAAAAATTTCTGAAATTGCAAAATCAATCGGCGCGATTGTGATGGCAGACATCGCGCATATTGCCGGACTTGTTGCAGTTGGTTTGCATCCGTCGCCAGTTCCACATTGCGAATTTGTTACGACGACGACGCATAAAACTCTGCGCGGTCCGCGCGGTGGTTTGATTTTGTGCCGTGAAGAATTTGCCAAAGACGTAAATAAAGCCGTGTTTCCGGGTGTACAGGGCGGACCGCTCGTGCATATCATCGCGGCGAAAGCCGTCGCGTTCGGCGAAGCACTGCGCGAGGATTTTAGGGCGTATCAGAAGCAAATTCTGAAAAACGCGAAAGTTTTAGCCGAAACTTTGCAGGCGGAAGGCTTGCGAATCGTTTCCGGCGGAACGGACAATCATTTGATATTGGTTGATGTGTTTGCCGGCGGCGAAGGAATTACGGGAAAAGTCGCCGAAAAAGCGCTAGACGCCGTTCATATTACAGTAAATAAAAACACGATTCCGTTTGATAAGAATTCGCCGTTTGTCGCTTCGGGAATTCGCTTGGGAACACCTGCGCTGACGACGCGCGGAATGCTGGAAACGGAAATGCGCGCAATCGGCAAAATGATTGCCGCGATTATCCGCGAGCCTGAATCTGAAGAAATAAAAACCAAAGTTAAAAAAGATGTGGCGGAACTGACGGCTAGATTTCCGCTTTATGAACAGCGTTTAATGGAAGGAAAAACGGGAGCGCTTTCGGCTGGTTAGAAAAATTTATGAGCAATCTTTCCGACATCGGATTTCCCGTGCGAAGCGAGCAGGACGTTAATGTTTTGATTACCGAAACTATCAATCGCGTCGAATCAATAAGGTGTCCGCAAGGTTTTTATTTAAGATTTGCTGACGCTTCAGGCGCGGAAATTTATTTGCAGGGAAACATTAATCAGGAACTGGTCGGTTTCAATCCGCATTTCGACGGGAAAAGCAAACGCCTTGTTTGTTTGACGCGGGCGATTGAACGAGATTCGTCGGAATTAGACGGCGGTTTTTACGCCTGGGCAAATCCGCGCGAGGAAAACAATCCCAAATCAGGCGAATATCCGTTTGTATTCGACGTGCCGGATTTCCGCACGATTGGACAAATTGATTTTCCGAAAAACAGGGAAATTCAATTGACGGCTTTCGCTTCCAACGATTTCAAGATTTACGAAAGCGAACAGGATTATTACGACGCGCAGACGGACGAACCGAAATTCGCCGCCAAATCCTTCGTGCCGAGCGGACTTTTCGCTGTTGGCGAAACGGACGACGATATTCCGCCGCGACCGGTCGGCGTGTTTGCGGGCGAAATAAAAGAGTTTGAGCAAAAGACGAACGAACTCAGCAAAGAAAAATTCTACAGCTTTTTGGTGGAAACTTTGGGCGGGGAAATTGATGTCGTCGCAGATGTAAAATTAGTTTCCGGCGAGCCGAAAATCGGCGGCATCGTCAGCGGTCAGTTCTGGCTTTCGGGCAGAATTACCGATTTGCCGGAAGAGATAGAAATAACAGACAGCGTAAATTAAAAGCTATAAATCAATCGCCGCCCGGGTCTTCAAACTCCAACTCTTCAATGATTTGACGCGCTTCTTCATTGTCGAATTCAAATGCCTGCTGTTCGAGCGCGTTACGGACGATTTCGTAATAAATTGAATCGTCCAGAAGCGGCAAAATATACTGCGTGGGCATAAGCGCAAGCGTTTCGTAAGCGATAGCGCGGATTTGCGCCAATTCGGTTTGACGTATTATTTCCGCAATTTCACCGGCTGAAAAACGCTCGAACAAAATATCGGCAAGCACGTCTATTTTTTTGAAATCGTTGCGTTCGAGCGCGCGCGTCGCTAATTGAATGAAAACTTCCGCCGATTCGGTTTGCGCTTCGAGAACATCGGCGCAGGTTTCGGCTAAAATTTTTATTTCCGCGAGTTTACCGACGTATTGGCGAATCTCCGGGTCTTTTGTTTGCTCGTCCAAAGCGGACAGAAGGCGGCTGAGTTCCCAATCGGCATGGGCATCGTAGGAGAATTTTTGTTTTGGTGCAGTCGGATTGGCTTCGATTGCGCCGACCAGCATTTTTTTTGTCAGCGGACGCAAGCCTTCCCAAACACTTTCCACCCGCGCGCCGAAATTTTTTATTATCATCTTACCTATTTCAAGTTTGCAACAAACGGTCGGATTTGTAAATCGAAAGCCGGAAGAGATTTAACAGGGACAAAGGTTTGGGCGGGGTGAGGAAAAAAGAATTTTGAATTTTGTATTTATTCTAAATTTCCTTAATGGTTGTTAACATTTCCTAAAAATAAAAACGACTAAAACACTTGTTCGCACGTCTAAATAAAAGTTACGCGGATTTGGGTTCCCGAAAAATCATTTCAATTTTGAGGCTAATATATTTATGGATAGAAGATATTTTTTGAAGGCGAGCGGAATCGGGCTAGCGAGTTTCGGTTTTATGACGGCTGCCCCGAGTTTTTTGCATCAGTTTGCGAACGCGCAGACGCTCACAAATAAAAACGGCAAACGCAAAATTCTCATCACGATTTTCCAGCGCGGTGCAGTTGACGGCTTGAATGCCGTTGTCCCGCACGGCGAAAGCGAGTATTACAATTTGCGCCCGACGATTGCCATTAGCAAACCAAATCAAACCGATGGCGCGATAAATTTGGATGGATTTTTCGGGCTTCATCCGTCGCTCAAACCGCTCGAAAAATTCTGGCAAAGCAAGCAACTGGCGATTGTTCATTCGGTCGGTTCGCCCGACAACACGCGCTCGCATTTCGACGCGCAGGATTATATGGAATCGGCGACGCCCGGAGTGAAATCCACGCGCGACGGCTGGCTCAATCGCATTCTTCAAAGCGAAAATAAAAAAGACGCTTCACCGTTTCAAGCTGTTGCGATGACCGGACAACTTCCGCGCAGCTTGATGGGACGCGCGCCGACGGTTGCGATGACCAATCTTGCGGATTTTGCCATTAACGCCGGAGCTTACACGAGCGCCGTGCAAGGTGGTTTTGAAGGAATTTATCAGCAAATAAATGCCAAAGACTCTCTGGGCGAAACCGGAAAAGAAACTTTTGAAGCGGTGAATTTCCTGAAAAAAGCGAATCCGGCGCAGTATAAAGCCGCTAACGGCGCTCAATATCCAAACTCGGCTCTGGGTCGCTCGCTTTTGCAAATCGCGCAGCTTATCAAGGCAAACGTCGGTTTGGAAGTCGCCTTCGCCGAATCCGGCGGCTGGGACACGCACTCGAACGAAGGCGGCGCGCGCGGACAACTCGCAAATCTTCTACGCGATTTCGGACAATCAATCGCCGCACTCGCCACGGATTTGGGCGCGCAAATGGACGATGTAGTGATTTTGACAATGTCCGAATTCGGAAGAACAGCCAGACAAAACGGCACAAACGGCACAGACCACGGACACGGCAACCAAATGCTGATTTTAGGAAACGCCGTCAAAGGCGGGAAAGTTTACGGCGAATGGAAAGGCTTAAAGGACGACCAGTTAAACGAAGGACGCGATTTAGCCGTTACAACCGACTTCCGCGACGTTTTCGCCGAAATCGCCGGGAGACATCTTGGCAACACCGCTTACGACAAAATATTTCCGGGCTATTCTGTCAATCCGAAAAACTATCGCGGATTTATCAGTTAGAGATTATTTACGAAATTAAATTGATTGGAAGCCGTTTTTACAAAAGACGGCTTTTTTATTTGTAGAGTTTTTACCAACGCGGGGTTGACGTGGGGCGAAACCGTCAACACGCAAGCCGAAAGAAACCACGCACCGTTTTAACAAAGTAGCTGTTTCGCCCTCACGTCCATTGAATTGTTATGTTGCGCCTAAGCTGTGGCTTGCTCCTTCGCTTTGTTTTCGATGCTCCTGATGAACTCGCTCTTGGCATCCGCATATTCGTTTACATCTTCCCATTCACGCTCCGCCAACTGCTTCTTCAAAGCAGCATACTTATTCACCATCTCAGGGTTTTGCCGCAGATAATCTCGGAATAAGAGATGCCTTTCCCAAAACTCACCGTCAATTTCAACCATATGAATTTGATGTGTTCGTCCGCCCTCAATGTTCTTAAAAAAGTAGCGGCGGAAAGGCATTTCATCCTCATACTTTTTGATATATTCGTAACCTAAAGCCTCAATTCTTGGCACAAAATTATCTGCGACGGAAAAATCCGGCAGCCCAATCATGATGTCAATGACGGGTTTCGCTGCGAGTCCATTAACAGCGGTGCTGCCGATATGCTCAATCTTAGCTGAGACTTCACCCAAAATAGCTTGGAGCAACTGCTTTTCTTCTTTAAACATCTCTCGCCACTGAGGGCGATATTCAACAATAGAAACTTTCATACTTCTAATTTAGATAGACGTTATTACGAAAGCAACATAACGGTTATGCTGCTGTTGGTGAGTCTCTGTCCGCCTCGTTACTTAGCCTCCTCACCATAACAGCAACCCGCATACTGTCATATTCGATTGTTTCTATGACGTTCCAGCCAATACGCTTATATAAACCTCCATCCAAAGCCTCCGTTTGCAGATAAAGGTTCTTCACACCAAAATTTTTAGCGACTGCGGCTGTCCTTTCAGCCAGAGCCGACCCCACGCCGCAACCCCTGAACTCAGGGGAAACAAAAGTGCCTCCAAGCCAGAACTCCTTCTCTGGATAAATGCTCATCCCACTTCGCTTGAATTGAGCAAAACCCAGAACTCTGCCCTCTGAAATTGCCAAAATGTAAAGAGGAGGTTTGTCGCGGTTGAGCTTGCCGTTAATCCGCTCAATCGTCTTCTGCACAGAGTTTCCCGGAACTTTGCCCCATTCTTCGTAATCCCACTCCGCAACAGTTTGAATGACATCCGGTCTGTCCGCCAGCAATACAAAGATCAAATTTTCTTTCAACACTTTCATAGTTTACGCTCTTGCCTGTTTATCCTATTCAAATTCAGCACCCGCCTCAAGCCGCGCGTAGCAACATAACTTTGTATTCTGCTGAATTACAGTTTTCTTATACCGAATTTTTATAGGCTGTTTTAATTGCTAAAGTCAATAAAGATTTGATTTATTCGGGGTTTGTTTTATCTTTTCCTTCAAAACATAATTCAGTGTAAAAATTTACACTGAATTATTCCGCTTTGCCTTTTAACTCCAATAAAGTGCCGGAGAATTCTGTGAAAATTATAAAACAGTTCGCTCACGAATCGGTTTGCTGATTTCGGGTCGTCTGCCGATGATTAAAAAGCGTTGGAGCAGGGTTAATTTTTCCTTTAATCTTTTCGGGATTTCGGCATATCTTATGATAACTTTTTTGTTTTCGCTGTAAATTTTGAAATAGTTGAGGCGGAATGTCGGGTAATAAACCCCCGGAAGCAAGCCGAAACGGACGGAGACGCGGCGGAGGATTTTTAGCCACGTGCCGGTGTTTATTATGGCACGTCCGTTTTCTTCAATAAGAAAAGCGTCGTGCGTGTGTCCGAAAACGTAGGCGCAAACCTCAGGGTTTTCGGCGAAAACCGCTCGCGCTCGGTTGAGGTAAATGTTAGTTGCTTCATCGGTCGGCGCGCTTTTGAAAAGCGGGAAAAGCTGCATCCGAAAAAGCGTGCGGCGGATGTCGCGGTAGATAAAATAAAGCGGAACGGAAACAGCGAAGACGAAAAACCAGACGAGCATACTCGCCGTGATAATCCAACTGACAATGTTTCCAAAAAGTCCAAGCCAGCTAACAAACGGATTATCGAGAAGAATATTAACATCGAAAACACCGATGTATTTCAAAAATTGCGCGCCGAGCGCGATTGCCGTAACGGTCAAAAGCAGCAGAAACGGTATAAGCAGCCAGCGCAGAAAGATATTCATTTCGTTGTAGAAATAGTTTGAAACAAGCCAGTCCGGGATTTGCCGCACGTCAACCGAGCGAATGTCTTTGAGCCAGTCGCTCGCGCCGAAAACCGAGTATTTACTCGCGCCGCTTACGAGAGTTTTCGTAATAAAATAGCCGGGCGGCTGCGCGTTGATGTTGCCGTATTCGGGTGCGCTGTTATACGGGTCGATTTGCTGACCGTGTTCAATCCAGATTTTTCGATTATTTATTTCTCTAATTAAATAAAGCGATGTGTCGAGCGTGATGTTGTAATCGGCGAGTTTGCCGACGAATCCCGGATAACAAGCTAAATCGTAATCGTGATTGCCGACCATCATTGTTATCTGAATGCGCTCGCCGGTCAATTTTAACTGCTCGAAAATCTCTGTGTGAAATCGAACGATTTCATCAAACTGCGCCACGCCTTCAATCGTCGTTAATTCCCAAAAACCGAATGTGTCGCCTGCGATTATAAGTTCTGTTTCCTTATCTTTCCGCGCGAGCTTCCGCAAAAATCCGACGAATTCATTTGTAAAATCGCACGTCATCAACGAGCCGTCGCCGCCGAGATGCAAATCGCTGACAAAATAAAATTCTTTCTGCATATAGAAATTGTTGAAATCAAATATAAATCTTAAACCGCTCGAAACAAAACGGTAAAAATCAAGGCGAAATTCGTATCGGATTTTGCTATCCTCTTTTTCGTGTTTAAAACGCGCAGCTACAAATTAGAGAGGATGGACACGGGCGATTATACGCCTGAAGAATACGAGCGCTGTCTGGCGGAACTCGCCCGCATCAACCGCTTTTTGGGCGACACGCAGGCTTTGAAAAAAACATTGCTGCGGGAAATCGAAAAAGCGAATCTGGAAAATTTTTCAGTCCTGGATGTCGGCGCCGGTTCGGGGGAAATGCTGCGGACGATTGCGGAATTTGCGCGCACGGGAAACAGAAAAACAAATCTCTGCGGCTTGGAATTAAACGCGCGCTCGGCTTGTGCTATCTTGGAACAATCGGAAAACTTTGCGGAAATTTCCGCCGTGCGCGGCAATGCCTTAAATCTTCCGTTTGGCGACGACGCTTTCGATTACGCGATTTGCACGCTGTTCACGCACCATTTCGCGGACGAATCGGTCGTCAAAATTCTGCGCGAAATGGCGCGTGTTTCAAGTCGTAAAATTTTCGTCATTGATTTGCACAGACACCGCACGGCATATTTTCTCTACAAGGTTTTCTGCACGGCGTTCAATATCAGCAATTTCGTCCGCGAGGACGGTTCGCTTTCAATTTTGCGCGCGTTCAAGCAGGATGAATTGGAAACACTCGCCCGCGCAGCGAATTTAACGGAAATTTCCGTCGCCAGACACATTCCGTTTCGGCTTGTTTTACAGGCAAATGCAAATCGTTCAAAATGAATTTCAAATAAAAATCTATCTATGCCGAATTCGATTTTAATTGTTGACGACGAGCGCGGAATCCGCGAGACTCTGCGCGGCGTTCTTGAAGACGAAGGCTTTACGGTCGAAGCCGTCGCTTCCGGCGAAGATTGTTTGAAAGCTACGGACGCGCAAAATTTCGCGTGCATTTTGCTCGATGTTTGGCTGCCCGCAATCGACGGGCTTGAAACTTTGAAACGCTTGCGCGAGCGTGAAAACGATTCGGCAGTCGTGATGATTTCGGGACACGGCAATATAGAAACCGCCGTTAATGCGACGAAGTTGGGCGCGTTCGATTTTATCGAAAAACCGCTCTCGATTGAGAAAACCGTCCTCATCGTCAGAAATGCAATTAAGCAGAGAGAGTTGGAGCGAACTAATCAAAGTCTGACGGCAAAACTCGCGCAGGAATATGAAATGGTCGGCGAATCGGTGGCGATGCGCGCTCTGCGGAAGCAGATTGCGATTGTTGCGCCGACCGACGGCAGAATTTTGATTTCCGGCGAATCGGGAACGGGAAAAGAACTGGTTGCAAGAGCGATTCACTCTCAATCGAAACGAAAAAACGCGCCGTTTGTCGAGATAAATTCCGCCGCCATACCCGAAGATTTAGTTGAAAGCGAATTGTTCGGACACGCCAAAGGAGCATTTTCCGGCGCGACAAACGCGAAAAAAGGGAAGTTTGAAATCGCCGACGGCGCAACCATTTTCCTCGACGAAATCGGCGATATGTCGCCGCGCGTGCAGGCGAAAATGCTGCGCGTTTTAGAAGAACAAAAATTTGAACCGCTCGGCAGTAACGCGCCCGTAAAAGTTGACGTGCGCGTCATTTCGGCGACAAATAAAAGGTTAGATAATTTGATTGAAGACGGCGAATTTCGCGCCGATTTGTTTTATCGTCTGAACGTCATACCGTTTCAAATTCCGCCGCTGCGCGAACGCCTGGAAGATATTCCCGTACTGGTGGAACATTTCAACCGCAAATTTTCTGCCGCTTACATTAAGAAACCGAAAATTTTTACCCGAGAGGCGACGACTGCTTTGCAGAATTATTCGTGGCTAGGCAACGTGCGCGAACTGCGAAACACAATCGAGCGCATCGTGATTATGCACGAAAAACAAAAGGTTTCGGCTGACGATTTGCCCGAACTTAACGGGCTGAACGAAATTCCCGCTTCATCGTTCCGTTTTCCTTCGTTCAAAGACGCAACCGACGCCTATCAGCGCGAATTCATCCTGCACAAATTAACGGAAGCCGACGGCAATGTTTCGCGCGCCGCAGAACTAATGGGCGTCGACCGCAGCCATCTTTACCGTAGAATGAAAAATTTGGGGATTAGTGTTGAAAAAGGGAAGACAGAACTTTAACGGCGGAGATGACGTGGGCAAAAACCGGCTACGCGCAGCGTGAGGGAAACGAGCGATGTTTTAAGAAAGTCGCTGTTTCGCCCTCACATCCAATGACTTGTTCGGCGGCGGGTGCGAAGTGAGGCAGAAACGGCTTGCTTCTGGTTCGTCAATGACTCCAAAGAGCAGCTACAGAGTTCAGTAAAACCAAATGTAAAAGTAGTACGATATGTATAACAAGTCCAAATAAAAGTGGCTTTCCCAACCATGCCTTATGAGGATAGGTGTTTTCCCAAGTCTTCTTCACAAACTTGATTTGCTTACGATTGCAGGCATAATACCAAATTATGAGATAGATGAGATAGATTAGACCACCGATTACGGGTATAACTGAGACAACCACCATAAGAATACTAGAAGCTATCTCAAAAATAGTTTCTCAACAAAATAACGATACAAGCCAGATGAACAAAGCCTAAATAATTATCCGAATGATATTCGTAGCGCACTACAATTCGCCGAAAGTTTTGCAGCCACGCAAACAAGCGTTCAATCTTCCATCGCCGTTTGTAGCGGCGAAGGCGTCTGCCGTCCTGCATTTTGGCGCGTTTGCGGTTCGCTTTGTGCGGCGCAATCAGTTCAATATCGAGTTTTTTCAACTGCATATCCAACGGATCGGAATCATACGCTTTATCACCAATTATCTTCTTCGGTCGCTCATCGGTGAAACGGCTGCAAACAGTTTCGCCGACAAGTCGGACTTCGTGCGGCGAAGCAGAGCAAGTGTGGACGGCGAGAGGAAGACCAAAGCAGTCTGCCACTGCCATGAGTTTCGTGCCTTTGCCCCGCTTGGTCTTTCCAACTTTAAAGCCCCTTTTTTGGCAGATACAAATGTTCCGTCAATAAAAGTTTCGGATAAATCCAGTTTTCCGCGCTCCAATAAATCTTCGGCTAATGTTTCCAACACTTTTTTCAATCTCCCGTCTTTAACCCATTCCTGGAATCGGCGATGGCAGGTTTGGTATGGCGGAAATCTGTCGGGTAAATCCGCCCACCGCGCGCCGCTTCGCAATATCCACAACACGCCGTTCATTACTTCGCGTTCACTGCGGCGCGGTCTGCCGCGAGTCGCAACAACCGCCGGTTTATCAAATAACGATTCAATCAAAGACCATTGTTCATCGGTTAATTCTTCACGTCTCGCCATCCGTGAAGTTTATCAAACTATTTTTGAGATGGCTTCTAATAAATAACCAATTTTGGGCAGTCCTTGCTTTTTCGGTATCCCCAATCGATTGCCAGTTTTTCATAACAAAGTAAGAGCCAAACACAGGAGTAAAGAGTAAACTCCAACTTGCTATGGCATCGGGGTTCCATAAAGCAAGAGCCGCTACTGAATTTTGCGTCACAAATTCGTTTTCATCTTGCATTTACAAATCTCCTGTTTTTAAAAGCGATGCTTTGATTTAAGCGGTTTATCTATCGCCGCATCGGATTTAACGATAGCCGCCGAACGCTGGAATTGAGCCGCCGCGCACGCAACGCCGGTACACGCAAGTTCACGATGAGAGGCACGCTAACGGCAGTGTCCTGATTTTATGTTTCTGGAGGCTGTAAGAATTTTGTGTAAATCGAAATTTATAGAATAAGGAGATTTACACGATGACAATTAGAAAAGAAGTTTTAGATGAACTAATCAAGGATTACAAGAATCCTGAAGATTTGCTGGGCGAGAACGGGCTTTTGAAGCAATTAACCAAAGCATTGCTCGAAAGAGCGATGAATGCCGAACTGACGCACAAACTCGGATTCGAGAAAAACGACAAAAGTTCCCTGAAGGAAAATGGCAATCGTCGCAACGGAACTTTCGCCAAGACGGTTAAATCAAAGCACGGCGAGTTTGAACTTTCAATTCCGCGCGACCGGCAATCGGAATTTGAGCCGGTTATTATCAAAAAGCACCAGCGCCGGTTCGATGGTTTCGACGACGCGATATTGAGTTTGTATTCGCGCGGATTATCGACGCGCGACATCAAAGCGCATTTGGAAGAGATCTACGGCGTGGAAGTATCGCCCGATCTTGTTTCTTCAGTAACGGAAGCGGTTATCGAAGAAGTCAGAGAATGGCAATCGAGACCGCTCGAAGCGGTTTATCCGATAGTTTATCTGGACGCTTTGCGGATGAAGATTCGGTATGAGGGCACAGTTCAGAATCACTGCATCTATTTGGCAATCTGTGTTAAAACGGACGGCAAGAAGGAA